>ERZ773009.219-NODE-219-length-41517-cov-5.902127_pt1 | contig 41517 bp, 32 predicted proteins | sample MGYA00580663_ERZ773009 | MGnify/ENA primary metagenome ERZ773009 (study PRJEB29015, sample SAMEA2737969) | human oral metagenome | biome: human oral; feature: human-associated habitat; material: dental | place: China | collected 2026 ... | reverse complement strand
CTGCTTACCCTTGAGGGACTCGGCGAGCGACTTTAGGGTGCGCCCGCCACGCCCCGTGACGGCACGGCCCCGGCGCCCGTTGTCAAAGAGGGCGTCCACGGACTCCTGCAGCATGCGCTTCTCGTTGTTGACGATGATCGCGGGGGCGTCAAGGTCGAGCAGGCGCTTGAGACGGTTATTGCGGTTGATGACGCGGCGGTAGAGGTCGTTGAGATCTGAGGTGGCAAAACGACCACCGTCGAGCGGCACCATGGGACGCAGATCGGGTGGGATCACGGGAATGACGTCCAAGATCATGTCGGCCGGATCATTGCCGCCCTTGAGGAAGGCGTCCACGATCTCAAGACGCTTGACGGCCTTCTCCTTTCGCTGCTTCTGAGCCTCCTCCGAGACGACGGTGGCGCGCAGCTCCTCCGCCTCTTTGTCAAGATCAACGCTGCGCAGAAGCTCGCGCACGGCCTCGGCGCCCATGCCGCCCTTGAAGTAGATGGCGTAGTAGCGCCTCATCTCAGTGAAGAGGCTCTCGTCCGAGATGAGCTCGCCCTCCTCAAGCTGCATGAACTTGTTGAAGGCCTCCTTGCGAAGCTGCTTCTCCTCCTCGTACTCCTCCCTGAGGTCGGCAATGCCCATGCTGATCTCGTCGGCAGAGAGGGGTTCTATGCCCTCGGCCTCGGAGGCCTCGCCCTGGGCCTTGAAGCGCTCGATCTCGTCGTCACGCTCGGCATCGAGCTCCTCGATGTCGGCTGCCAGCTCCTCCTTGAGGGTCTCGGCATCGACCTCACGGGCCTCTGCGTCCACGGAGGTGATCACGTAACTGGCGAAGTAGAGGATCTTCTCGAGGTCCTTGGTCTTGATATCCAGAAGGCGCGAGAGCGGGAAGCTTGTGGGGCTCTTGAAGTACCAGATATGGCTCACGGGAGCGGCGAGCTCGATGTGGCCCATGCGCTCACGACGCACTTTGGCGCTCGTGACCTCAACGCCACAGCGCTCACAGACGATGCCCTTGAAGCGAATACCCTTGTACTTGCCGCAGGAGCACTCCCAGTCCTTGGAGGGACCAAAGATCTTCTCGCAGAAGAGACCGTCCTTCTCGGGCTTTAGCGTACGGTAGTTAATGGTCTCGGGCTTCTTGACCTCACCCCTGGACCACTTGCGAATCTCGTCGGAGGATGCAAGCGAAATCTTGATCGCGTCGAAATCGGTGGAATCGAAATCTGCCACGTTCGCTACTCCTTATCATCATCGGCGGCGATGGCCAGGATCTCATCGGCCACGTCACCCACGAGGTCGTCCACGCTCTCTGCAGATGAGAGGACCTCCACACTATCCTGGGGGGCCTCCTCTGCGGCGGGGGCGCTGTTTGGGTTCTTGTACTTGATGGGCTTGATGTCCAGGGCAAGCGAGCGAATCTCCTTGACAAGCACCTTGAAGGACTCCGGGATGCCAGGCGCAGGGACGTTCTCGCCCTTGACGATGGCCTCGTAGGTCTTCACGCGCCCGTTGGTGTCGTCCGACTTGACCGTGAGGATCTCCTGCAAGACATTAGAGGCGCCGTAGGCATAGAGGGCCCAGACCTCCATCTCGCCAAAGCGCTGGCCACCAAACTGCGCCTTGCCACCGAGCGGCTGCTGGGTGACGAGGCTGTACGGACCGGTCGAGCGTGCGTGGATCTTATCGTCCACCATATGGCCAAGCTTGAGGATGTAGCTCGTGCCCACCGTGATGGGGTTCTTAAAAGGCTCGCCGGTGCGGCCGTCATAGAGGATGGTCTTGCCCTCGTGGAGCTGCGGGACAAACTCCTTTCTCATGTGCTCGCCAAAGTCACGCCTCGCCCTATTCATCATGTTGATGTTAGTGCGGCGCAGCGCCTCAGCCACCTCTTTGTCGGTGGCGCCGTCAAAGAGTGGTGTGGCGACAAGCATGTCCCCCTCGACGACCCTATCGGAGTTGTCGTTCTCGGTATCCCAGCCATGAGCTGCAGCCCAGCCGAGGTGGCACTCCATGAGCTGCCCCACGTTCATGCGGGAGGGGACGCCGAGGGGATCGAGTAGGACGTCAACGGGGGTGCCGTCGACCATGTAGGGCATGTCCTCGACAGGTAGGACCTTGCAGACGACGCCCTTGTTGCCGTGGCGCCCGGCGACCTTGTCACCCTGTTGGATCTTGCGACGCTGGGCGACGAAGACGCGGATCTGGTCGTTGGTACCCGGCGAGAGCTTTGCACCCGCATCGCGGCTAAAGTGCACGACGTCGACGACGCGACCGTAGGCACCATGGGGCATCCTCAGCGAGGTATCGCGCACATCATGCGCCTTCGCGCCAAAGATGGCCCTGAGCAGCCTCTCCTCGGCGGTGAGTGCCGTCTCGCCCTTGGGCGTGACCTTGCCCACCAGGATGTCGCCAGGCCCGACCTCGGCGCCGATGCGGATGATGCCCTCGTCATCGAGGTTAGCGAGCATCTCCTCGGACTGGTTTGGGATCTCGCGTGTGATCTCCTCGGGACCGAGCTTGGTGTCGCGTGCCTCGATCTCATGCTTCGAGATGTTGATGGACGTCAGCAGATCCTCCTGGACGACGCGCTCGGAGACGATGATGCCGTCCTCGTAGTTGTAGCCCTCCCAAGGCATGTAGGCCACGGTAAGGTTAGCCCCCAAGGCGAGCTCGCCGTGGTCGACGGACGTGCAGTCTGTGAGGGCCTCGCCCATCTGGACCTTTTGGCCCAGACATACCACCGGGCGGTGATTGATGCAGGTACTCTGGTTGGAGCGCTCGTACTTAGGAAGGTCGTAGCGCTCTGGCTCTCCGGTCTTGTCCGAGGTCACGACCACATGCGAGGCATCGACCTCGGTCACGGTGCCAGCCTCGTGGGCACAGATGAGCTCGCCGGAGTCATGGGCGGCTGCGCGCTCGAGGCCTGTGCCGATAAGGGGCGCATGGCTCCTGATCAAAGGCACGGCCTGGCGCTGCATGTTGGCACCCATGAGGGTTCGCTTCGCGTCATCGTGCTCGAGGAAGGGGATGAGGTTTGCCGCAACGGAGAGGAGCTGCCTGGGCGAGACGTCCATGTAGTCGACCTCCGCGACGTCAACCTGCGCAGGCGCGCCAAAGCTGCCGTCGAAGTTCTTGGTGCGCGCAATGACGTAGTCGGCCTGGACGGTCTCGCCCTCGGCGTTGGTGCGCACGAAACGACCGGTCGCAGGATCGACGGGCGTCGTCGCGGGAGCGATGACGTGACTCTCCTCCTCGTCGGCGGTCATCCAGTCGATTGTGTCAGTCACGACGCCCGCCTCGACGCGACGGTATGGCGTCTCGATGAAGCCGTACCTGTTCACGTGCGCATAGAGCGCCAAAGAGCCGATGAGGCCGATGTTGGGACCCTCGGGCGTCTCGATGGGGCACATGCGCGAGTAGTGCGAGTTGTGAACGTCACGGACGGCCGTCGGCACGTTGGTACGACGGCTGGAACCGGACTTGTGGCCGGCGAGGCCGCCGGGGCCAAGCGCAGAGAGACGACGCTTGTGCGTGAGGCCCGAGAGCGGGTTGGCCTGGTCCATGAACTGCGAGAGTTGCGAGGAACCAAAGAACTCCTTGATGGCGGCATCGATCGGCCGGATGTTGATGAGCGAGTTGGGCGTGATGTCATCGGGGTCCTGTGAGACCATACGCTCGCGGATGACACGCTCCATGCGGCTCATACCAATGCGGAACTGGTTCTGCACGAGCTCGCCCACCGTACGGACACGACGGTTGCCAAAATGGTCGATGTCATCGACGGTCTTGGTCGAGTCGCCATCGTGCAGCGCGAGCAGGTAGCGAAGGGCGCTCACGATGTCCTCGCTCGTAAGGACGCGCTCGGTCGCGTCGATGTCAAGGCCAAGCTTCTTGTTTATCTTATAACGGCCGACCTTGGCAAGGTCATAGCGCTGGCTGCTGAAGTACATGCCATCGAGGAGCGCGGCGGCGTTGTCCCTCGTAGGCGGCTCACCCGGGCGCTGACGACGGTAGATCTCCAAGAGGGCGTCGTCACGATTGGTCGCGACGTCGCGCTCGATGGTCGAGCGCACGACCTCGGAGTCACCCAGAAGGTTTAGTATCTCGTCATCGCTCTCGGCGATGCCCAAGGCCCGAAGGAGCACCGTCGCGCTCTGGCGACGCTTGCGGTCAATAGAGACCACAAGATGGCCGTGCTTGTCAACCTCGAACTCGAGCCACGCGCCACGGGCGGGGATGAACTGCACGCGGCAGACCTCAACGCCATTGTCCAGCTCCCTGGCAAAGTACACGCCGGGAGAGCGGACGAGCTGCGATACGACGACGCGCTCGATGCCTTTGATGATGAAGGTACCACGGTCGGTCATGAGCGGAAAGTCGCCCATGAAGACGAGCTGCTCCTTCATCTCGCCAGTCGACTTGTTGACAAAGCGCACGCCAACGAGCATCGGCGCCTTATACGTGAAGTCCTTGGCGACACAGCTGGCGATGGACTCGGGCGGCTCGCCAAACATGTGGTCGCCAAAGGTGACCTCCATGGTCTTGGTGGCATCCTCGATGGGCGAGAACTCGGCGAAGGACTCCGACAAGCCCTCTCCCATGAAGCGCTCGAAGGATTCCTTCTGAACGGAGATGAGGTTGGGAAGTTCCATCGTCGGTGGAATCTTGCTGAAGCTAATGCGCTCGCGCTGCATCTTTGGGGCGACATTGGAAGACGTTGCGGTAGGCACCGGGCACTTCCTTCCTTACATGAAACAAAGCGGCAGTTTGGCAGTAGTGCAGCATATTAGAATAACAAAGCGTGCACGCTTGGTCAAACAGCGATTACCCCCACAGGCTCATGGCTGGTCTCCAAGAGGTGCATACTGCCTCTACCTGCGCGTCATCGATTTTAATTGTGAGCATCGTGTGGTGTTCCACACAATTCGACCGCAGACGAAGGGCCGAGTCCGAGGACCCGGCCCCAAGGACCCTGGTGTGCCAGGGTTCATGCGAATGCGTACGCAAGCTACTTGAGGGTGACCTCGGCACCAGCCTCCTCGAGCTGCTTCTTGGCGGCTTCGGCGTCCTCCTTCTTGGCCCCCTCGATGATGACCTTGGGAGCAGCCTCGACGGCATCCTTGGCCTCCTTCAGACCATAGGAGGTCAGGGCGCGGACGACCTTGATGACGGCGATCTTGTTGGAGCCGAACGAGGTCAGCTCGACGTCGAAGTTGGTCTTCTCCTCGGCAGGCGCCGCGTCGGCGGCCGCCGGGGCGGCGGCAACGGCGACGGGTGCGGCAGCCGAGACGCCAAAGACGTCCTCCAGCTCATGGACGAGCTCAGAAAGCTCGAGGGCGGGCATCTCCTTGAGGGCCTCAATGATCTCTTCCTTGGTGACAGCCATGTCAATTCTCCTTCATGGGGCACCTTCCTTGGGTACCCCTGGTAGTCTCGAACAAACGGTGGTGCGGGCTTAAAACCCGACGTGCCCGCAGTGGGTCTATGCGGCGCTCTTTTGCTCCGCAAGCGCGTCGAGCGCCGTGACCAGGCCACGGGCGGGACCGGCCGCAACGGATACGATGCCCCTGAGCGGGCTTGCGACGACATAGACCAGCTGAGCCATGAGCTCCTCGCGACTCGCAAGATCCGCGTAGGCCCTTGCGTCCTCTGCAGAGAGGGCGTTGCCATCGGCGATACCGCCAACCCACTCGATCTTTCGCAGGCTCTCCGACTGCTTCTTGATGACCTTCGCAGCATCGACGGGATCCTTCTCGAAGAAGACATAGGCGCAGGTCCCCTCGAGGTTTTCGATCTCGGGTAGCTGGGCGTTCTTGAGGGCGATCTTGACGATGTTGTTCTTGTACACCTTCATGTGAGCGCCGGCCTCGGTGAGGGCACGGCGAAGCCCCTGGGTTTCCTTGACGGAAAGGCCCCGATAGTCGATCACAAAGACTCCCTTGGAGTTGTCCAGAGACTCGCTGACCTTCTCGAGCATCGCGACGTTGTTCTTGTTTGGCATGTGGTACACCTCCTTCGTACGCTGTCGGGCACGCGCCGCCGACGCGGCGGACCCTCACATAGCAAGGACCCCGCTCGGACAGAGGCCAAAGCGGGGTCCTCGAGATACGTTAGCTCTGAGACCACCTCGGCAGGCGGGCTTCCCCTTTAAGCCTTACGGCACCGGCTGTCTTTGGCAGCGGACGTGCAGTGTTTCAAACAGCTCTTTCGAGCTTCCCTAGTATCGCAGCTGCTGCCCTCCTCGTCAAGAGACCACAGCGGCGTACGCTATGCCGTCATGAAGTCACGGGTGACGGCAGGATCTATCTTGACACCAGGGCCCATCGTCGAAGATACGGCGACAGACTTAACGTAGCGGCCCTTTGCGGTGGAGGGCCTCACCCTCAAAAGCTCGGAGAAGAGGGTGCCGTAGTTCTCGGCGAGCTGCTCGGCCGTGAAGGAGACCTTGCCCACCGGAACGTGGCAGATGCCATAACGGTCGGCGCGGTACTCGACCCGCCCAGCCTTGAGCTCGCCGACCATCTTCTCGACGTCCATCGTGACGGTACCGAGCTTGGGGTTGGGCATAAGACCGCGGGGGCCGAGGATACGGCCAAGACGCCCGACCTTACCCATGAGGTTGGGCGTAGCGATGACCGCGTCGAAGTTGATGGTGCCTTGCTGGATCTCGGCGATGAGGTCATCGGAACCCACGATGTCAGCGCCAGCGGATTTGGCTTCCTCGGCCTTGGCGCCCTCGGCAAAGACCGCGACGCGAACGCTCTTGCCGGTGCCGTTAGGCAGGCTAATGGAGCCGCGGACGTTCTGGTCGGCCTTGCGGGTGTCGACGCCGAGGCGGACGGAGACCTCGACGGTCTCGTCGAACTTCGCGGCGGAGAGCTCCTTGACGAGGCGCATCGCCGCAAGCGGGCTGTAGTGCGTGCCCCTCTCGACCTTGGCTGCGGCCGCATTGTACTTCTTTCCGTGCTTTGGCATAGCTTCTTACCTCCTGTAGGCAGGTGCGAGGTCAGACGGGCCTGTGCCCTCCCTCGATGTCTGGGTTCACTGCGCGATCGTCACGCCCATGGAGCGGGCGGTGCCCGCCACGATCTTCTTGGCCGCCTCAATGTCATTGGCGTTGAGGTCCGGCATCTTGATCTCGGCGATCTTGGTCAGCTGCTCTTGGGAGAGCTCACCCACCTTGTCACGCTGAGGAACGCCCGAGCCGCTCTTGAGCTTAAGCTCCTTCTTGATGAGCTGGGCGGCAGGGGGGGTCTTGGTGATGAAGTCAAAGCTGCGATCCTCATAGACGCTGATCTCGACCGGAATGATGTCGCCGGCCTTGTCCTGCGTGGCGGCATTGAAGGCCTGGCAGAACTGCATGATATTGACCTGGGCGGCACCGAGGGCCGGACCGACGGGAGGGGCAGGATTGGCCTGGCCGGCGGGAATCTGGAGCTTTATGAAGTGAGCGACCTTCTTTGCGGGCATAGTGTCTTCTCCTTGACTGTGCGTTTACCTCTATGTGACGCAGCCCCGAGAAGCAATCCTCACCGATACGGGACTGGCGCGAACTCCTTGGACGGCGCTACTTGAGCCTCGTACTCACCTGGTCAAGCGTAAGCTCGACGGGTGTCTCGCGCCCAAAGATCGCGAGCATGACCTTTACCTTACCTGACTCGAGCATGACCTCAGAGACCTCACCCGTGAAGTCTGCCAGAGGACCGCTCACGACCTTGACCGGCATGCCGGGCTCGAGGCTCGTGGTCACGGTCGCACGCTTTGTCTCCGCAGACTGCGAGTCACGACCACGACCCATGAGCTTGTTGAACTCACTGCGACGCAGGGGCACGGGATTGCCCTCGGAACCCACGAAGCCTGTGACACCCGCCGTGTTGCGCACGACACTCCAGGTCTCGTCATCGAGCTCCATGCGGACAAGAACGTAGCCCGGAAAGACCTTGACCTCTCTGGTCTCACGCTTGCCACCATCTTTGATCTCGGTGACCTCCTCGGTCGGGATCTGGATGTCTACTATCCTGTCCTCCATGCCGTAGGTCTCGATGCGCTGATTGAGGTCCGTCTTGACCCTGTTCTCGTAGCCCGAGTAGGTATGGATCACGTACCAACGCTTAGCCATCACCTACCCCCTCAGCCCGGTGTAGAGCCTGAACAGGTTGACAAAGCCAAGGTCAACAATATACACGACCACACCGACGACGATGAGCATAACGATGGCTGCCACCGAATAGTTAATGAGCTCTGGTCGACTTGGCCACTGCACACGCCGAAGCTCCGTGCGAACGCCCGAGAAGTAGCTGCGAATGCGCCCCTTCTTCTTGGTCTTGGCCGGCTTTGCGGACTGGCTACCCTTCTTAGCCGCCGCATCATCATCCTTGGCCCTGGCAGCCTTCTTGGAGGAGCCAAGGCCTTTATCGGTGGCGGCGGCCTTTTGAGCCTCGCGCTCGGCACGCTTCTGCTGACGTTCCTGGCGGGCGCTTCTCTTCTGTCGCTCCTTCTTCGCCATGCTGATAAGCTCCTCTAAGACTTCCCTCTTCATAGAAACCGGCTAACCCCAAAAAGGGATAGCCGGTGGTGTTAGCTGGCACGCCAGGAAGGACTCGAACCCTCAACTTTCGGTTTTGGAGACCGACGCTCTACCGGTTGAACTACTGGCGTGTGAGGACCCTATTCTAGCGGGTCTCTCTATGGGCGGTGTGCTTATGGCACCACGGGCAATACTTCTTCATCTCCATGCGATCGGGAGTGTTGCTCTTGTTCTTATACGTTGTGTAGTTACGACGCTTGCACTCGGTGCAGGCGAGAGTGACCATTGTGCGCATGAATCCTCCTGTAGATAGCCGCCATCAATACTTCATTGACCGCGACGCAATGGAATATGCTATCATTCGTCTCTTTTATCTGTCAAGTTAGGGATCCTGCAGAAATGACCCTTAACAAAACCATCAGATGCCGACGAATTCGGACGTCAGCTGCCGACGGGCCACGCCCTCTTTGGTCCACTGGTCAAAATGCACGACCTACACGGTCTGTCACCCAGCCATACTCAATGAAAGACCCGACACCTCCTCTCGAAAGCGCCGGGCCTACTTCTTCTCGTCAATCGGCAGAGATGACAGGCTATCCAGTGATTGTGGAGACGCGACCGTCACCGACCGTGTGGCCACCCTCGCGGATTGCGAAGCGCAGACCCTGCTCCATAGCAATGGGGTGAATGAGCTCGCAGGTAACCGTCACGTGATCGCCGGGCATGGCCATCTCGACCTTGGCACCATTCGCATCGGTGAGCTCCTTGATGTCACCCGTGACGTCGGTGGTGCGGAAGAAGAACTGTGGGCGATAGCCGGAGAAGAACGGGGTGTGACGCCCACCCTCCTCCTTAGTCAGGACGTAGATCTCGCCGGTGAAGTCCTTGTGTGGGGTGACGGAGCCGGGCTTGCAGAGAACCTGACCACGCTCGACGTCCTCGCGCTTGATGCCGCGCAGCAGCACGCCCACATTGTCGCCTGCCTCACAGAAGTCCATGGTCTTACGGAACATCTCGATACCGGTTGCCGTGGAGGACTGGGTCTCCTTGATGCCGACGATCTCGACGGGCTCGTTGAGCTTGAGCTGACCGCGCTCGACGCGGCCGGTCACGACCGTGCCACGCCCCGAGATGGTCATGACGTCCTCGATGGCCATGAGGAAGGGCTTCTCGTTATCACGGGCAGGCGTGGGAATGTAGGAGTCAACCGTGTGCATGAGCTCGACGATGGAGTCGACCCACTTCTGCTCACCATTGAGAGCGCCCAGCGCGGAGCCGCGGATGATGGGGGTGTCATCGCCGGGGAAGTCATACTCGGTGAGGAGGTCACGGGTCTCCATCTCCACGAGGTCGATGAGCTCCTCATCGTCGACCATATCGCACTTGTTCAAAAAGACGATGATGTAGGGCACGCCGACCTGACGGGCGAGCAGGATGTGCTCACGGGTCTGAGCCATCGGGCCATCGGTAGCAGCGATAACGAGGATCGCGCCGTCCATCTGGGCGGCACCGGTGATCATGTTCTTGACGTAGTCCGCGTGGCCAGGACAGTCAACGTGGGCATAGTGGCGCTCCCAAGTCTCGTACTCGACGTGGGCAACAGAGATGGTGATGCCACGCTGACGCTCCTCGGGAGCCTTGTCGATGTTCTCGAAAGCGGTGTAGTCGGCCTTGCAGCCCTCCTGCTCAGAGAGGACCTTCGTGATGGCTGCGGTCAGCGTGGTCTTACCATGATCGACGTGACCAATCGTACCGATGTTTACATGCGGCTTGCTACGATCAAACTTCTCCTTGGCCATTGCCGTCCTCCTTATGAACCGAAACCCAGGCCATCCTACGCGTTATCACTTATCCCAAACGACGCCGGAACGTCGTGAGAAACCATGGTACCGGTGACTGGATTCGAACCAGTGACGTCGCGGGTATGAGCCGCGTGCTCTAACCAGCTGAGCTACACCGGCATGGTGCCGTGCCCTTGAAGATTGAAATGGAGCCCGCGACCAGATTTGAACTGGTGACCTCTTCGTTACCAACGAAGTGCTCTACCTACTGAGCTACACGGGCGTTGGTGGGGATGCTTGGACTCGAACCAAGGAACCCAGAGGGAGCGGATTTACAGTCCGCCGCAGTTGCCGCTGTGCCACATCCCCATTTCAATTTTCAAACCACCCGCATGAGCGAGCCGGAAGTGCGAGGGTGCCGTATGCCCTCACGGACGGCGCCTCATGCATCCTGCAGTCTCTCATACAAGCGGGGAAATAGTACGACCTGCAACTGGCTGTGTCAACCGCTTCCACGCGGCCGGGCGTAGCTATACCACGATTCCTGCACATCGATGGAAGGACAAGGCGGCCACTCGACAGGCAGGCACGCATCAGTTTGTTCCCACACCCACCCCTACGACAGCGAGCAAAGGGGCCGGGCACCAACGCTGCCCGGCCCGACCTCGACTCTGGAGCCGGCGATAGGAATCGAACCTACAACAACTGGTTTACAAAACCAGGGCTCTACCGTTGAGCTACACCGGCGCACTTGTCTATGATAGCGCCTTCTGCGTAGCTGCGCCAGACTTCTTCTTGACCACACGGAGATCGCTGCCAGAGGCCAGACGTAGGCAGCGACACCTCGCCACATAACCGCTACTGACGGCCGAGCAGGTGGTCGAGCTTCGCGCGCGTCGCCGAGTCCAGGCGACTCTCGACCGTCAGATGCTGGTAGCTGCGCTCCTTGAGCTCCTGCGTGACGTCTGCATCCATGGCGTCCATCTCGCGGACCAACACGTCGCTTGAGAGGCGAGTCACCGGGATTCCTCCCACGGTCGCGCGAATCGTGTTGTCCGACGTGACCACGGTGACACTTCGCGCCTGCAGGCGGGCATTCGTGACCAGACGCTCTATGACGGCGTCGGCGCTTTGACCCGCCTCCGAGAACAGCACGCGGATACCCGCCTGCGACAGGTTCGGCCTTTGGGAGGAGAGGTTTTCCGCCGCGTCAAAGACGACCACCGCGTCGTAGCGATGCTGCGCAAAGGACGCCACGTCACCGATGAGCTTGGTGCGTGCCCGCTCAAAGGGGTCACCACCGTCCGCCTCGTCGATAAGCTCCAGGTAGCGAGCGCTCTTGTGGATGACATTGTAGCCATCGACGACAAGAAGCTCGCCGTCACCACAAAGAGCGTCCCCCTCTGCCGAACGAGAGCCGCCCGGCGCGAGCTCCCTAGCCATCCTCGCCCCCTGCGCCAGCGACGGCTGTAAAACGTCTGTCCGAGTCTGGTGAGCCAGATACAAGACCGCGCGCGGGGTCCTCGGCGGCCGCCGAACCCACCGGGGAAGGGGCGCTCGTAGCTCCCGGAACGCCGCGTTGCTCCGCCATGGCGCGACGCAGCCACTCGTAGCACATGACCGTCGCCGCCTGCGCGACGTTGAGCGACTCCACCCGCCCGTACTGGGGTAGGCTGCACTCGAAGTCGCAACGCTCTCGCACGAGGCGGGAAAGACCCTGGCACTCAGAGCCCATGACCAAACAGAGCCTACCCTCGAGCGGGGCTGACCACAAGTCGCCTGCAGCATGCTCGCTTGCGCCACAGACCCAAAAGCCAGCCTCCTTGAGTCGGTCGATGGCAGTCGCGAGGTTCGCTACCTGGGCTACGGGCAGGCGTAGCACCGCACCGGCGGAGGACTTGTAGGCCCCAAGGCCCACACCTGCAGCGCGCGCCTTGGCGATGATGACGCCCGTCGCCCCAACGACCTCGGCGGAACGCACGATAGCACCGAGGTTGCCCTCGTCAGCCACATGGTCGAGCAGTATGACCAGGGCCCTTCCCTCTCCGGCTGCGGCGATGATGTCAAGGAGCGTGGCGTAGGCAAAGGGCCGTGCCTGGACGATGATGCCCTGATGGGTACCATGCGAGCTCATGGCGTCAAGGCGTGACCTCGACACAGGCTCTAGCGGAATGCCCTCGCGCTTCAGATGGCCTAGGAGCTGCGAGAGCGTGGAGTCGGGACCATCGAGACCCGCCTGGACAAAGGCCCGTCGTAGCTTCACGCCCGCGTCGAGTGCCTCGGCGACAGCACGGCGACCCTCGATGAGATCTCCTGGTGGACGCTGCCCTCTCTCGGCCGGACCAGCCGGACGCCCTCTTGTGCCCCGTCGTCCACGCGGGCTCGCACCATGCTCGTCGCGCTGGATGCGTCCCTTCTCGCCTTGACGGCCCGCGCTGCGGTGCCCGGCAACTCGCTGACCCTCCCGCGCGCTTCCCCTCGAGTCGCCCTGTTGTTCCTGCAAGGATCGACCTGTCCTGCGACGCCCCTGTACGTCGCCCTGAGACGTGCGCGACCGAGCACTTTTTGGCTTGCCTTTTGGCATCTTGGCCTACGCCTTCCTGTTCCGGCGTAGGCGAACACCCGCCGCCGTGTCCTCGACGACCAGGCCAAGGGTCGAAATGCCATCTCGGATGGCGTCGGCGCGGCTCCAGTCCCTGTTCACACGGGCCTCCTGTCGAGCACAGAGCAGCGCCTTGGCAGCGGCGTCCGCGTCATCGCCCGCAAAGCCCGTCAGCTCACGAGCGAGCAGGGTAAGCCCAGAGGGCAACTCGTCTTCTGCCGCAGCCTCGGAGATGTCGATGCCGAGCACGCCCAGAAGCTCTTGGATCGTATCAGCCGCACGCAAGGTCGCGGCGGTGGTCAGGCTCTGACCACCCTCAGCGAGATATTTGTTGGCGGCATTCATGAGGCCGAATATCGCAGCGAGGGCGCCAGCGGTGTTAAAGTCATCGTCCATCTGACGGGTGAACTCAAGCTGGGCGTCTCTCGCGGCGCCTGCGAGGGTGCGGTCGGCCTCGTCGAAGCTGCCGTCCTGCGGTGCGTTCTTGGCGGCCCAGCGCAGGTTCTTGACACAGCTCGCCAGGCGCTCCACATTGCTCACCATACCGTTCAGGAACTCGAAGCGAAAGTCGAGCGGAGAGCGATAGTGGGTCTGCAGCATGAGGAGGCGCACGGCATCGGCAGGGTACTTGTCCAAGACCTCCTTGAGCGTATAGAAGTTACCGAGGCTCTTCGACATCTTCTCACCGTCCACACGCAGCATCCCCGCATGCATCCAGGTCCTGGCGAGCGGCGTGTGCCAGGCGCACCGTGCCTGGGCGGTCTCGTTCTCGTGGTGTGGGAAGATGAGGTCCTGCCCCCCGCCATGGATGTCGATGGGCGTACCCAGGTAGTGGTGGATCATGGCGCAGCATTCGGTGTGCCAGCCGGGGCGTCCGTCACCCCAGGGGCTTGGCCAACTTGGCTCGCCGGGCTTTGCGGCCTTCCAGAGCGCAAAGTCAAAGGGATCGCGCTTCTCGTCGCTGACCTCGACGCGCTCGCCGGCTCGTAGCTGGCCAAGATCTCGTCCCGAGAGCGCTCCGTAGTCCGCATCGGCATGCACCGAGAAGTACACGTCGTGGTTGTCTGCGACGTAGGCATGCCTTGAGGCGATGAGCTGCTCGATCATCTCCTGCATGGCCTCGATCTCGCGCGTGGCGCGCGGACGCATGTCGGGATCCTGGACGTTGAGGCGATGCATCTGCGTGATGAAGGCAGCGGAATACTCCTCGGCGAGCTGCGCGGCAGTCCTGCCCTCCTCGTTGGCGCGATTGATGATCTTGTCATCCACGTCGGTGAGGTTCTGGGCAAAGGTCACCGCGTACCCCTTGTAGGCAAGGTAGCGACGGATCACGTCGAACACGAGGAAGGTACGGGCGTTCCCGATGTGGATGTCATCGTAGACCGTGGGTCCGCACACATACATGCGGACCTTCCCCTTGTCGATGGGAATGAACTTCTCCTTACGGTGGGTCTTGCTGTTATAGATGAGCATGCTGCCTCCTTTGGCGGCGTCATCTTGGCGTGGTCATGCCCTGGCGACGTTTTCCTACAGGACGTTCGGTACGTCCTTCTCGGTGCGTCCTTCGGCTCGGGCAGCGTAAGAGGGCAAAGAGAGGCCCACTTGTCACCCCGCCCCCTCGAGCAGGCAGACAGCCCAGGCGGCAATTCCCTCCTCGCGTCCCACAAAGCCCAGATGCTCCGTGGTGGTCGCCGAGACACCAACGCTTGTCATTGGAACGCCCATGGCATGGGCAAGGTTCTTGCGCATGGCCTCGCAGTGCGGCGCCAGCCGAGGCGCCTGCGCCGCGATCGTGCAGTCACAGTCCAAGATCAGGTAACCCCGATCGCGGGCAAGCCCCGCGACGCGGGCGAGCAACTCGCAGGAGTCGGCACCCGCATAGGCGGGGTCAGTGTCTGGGAAGAGCTGACCGATGTCTTTGGCTCGCATCGCCCCGAGCAGGGCGTCCATGAGGGCGTGGGTGACGACGTCCGCGTCCGAGTGACCCAGAAGCCCCCTAGGGGCGTCAATGCGCACGCCACCAAGGATGAGCGCGCGACCCTCAGCGAAGGCGTGCACGTCAAATCCGTGTCCTATGCGCAGCATTACTCCCTCCCTCCGTCAGTGATCCTTGGTCCTCGGCCGTGGTCGTACCCGTTGCATCATCAAGCAAATCGATGCCACAGCCCTCCCGCATGAGGCGCGTCTCCAAGAGGGCACGGACGACGAGGAGGTCCTCGGGCACCGTGACCTTGATGTTGGCGCGAGGCGAGGGTACGCAGGCGACCCTGCCATTACAGCGCTCCACGAGCGAGGCGTCATCGGTACCCCCAAAGGCATCGAGCTGTGCCGCACGATGCGCCGCCACAAGCTGCCTCGTCCTGAACACCTGTGGTGTCTGTGCGCACCAATAGGAGCAGCGATCAGGCGTAGCGCGTATCACCCCATCCTCGACTATCTTGAGCGTGTCGATCGAGGGCAGCGCACAGATGGCGCCAGCGAGGCTCGCATCATCACGCACGCAGGAGATGCAGCCCTCGATGGTCTGGGCGTCGATCAGAGGACGGGCCCCATCGTGAACAGCCACAAGAGCAAGCCTCTCGTCCATGGCGCGAAGTCCTGAGAAGACCGACTCCTGCCTTGTCTTTCCCGCCTCGGCAAGCACCACCGGCGTGGCGAGCGAGACGCGCGAGAGCACGTGCTCGCGCACCTCCTCCTCACGCCCGCCCTCGATCACCAAGACCAGCTGCGCCACTGAGGGCGCCCTATCAAACGCGATCAGGGACCACGCGACGAGCGGCAGGCCACAGAGGCCTACGAACTGCTTGCCGAGCGGATTGCCGAAGCGCGTGCCAGAGCCACCCGCAACGATGATCGCGCAGCTGTCTGCCGCCCCCACCTGCTGAGCGAGGCGCTTTGGTGCCGCGCAGACACAGGCCTGGACGCTCATGCCCGCTTGCCCCACATCCTATAGAGGCTGTCTGCAAGGATATTTGGGTTCTTGACGCCGACGTCATCGAGGCGCTCGGGATTGCTCTCGATGTTGTCAAGCACCTGCTGGAGCGAACCGAACTTATCGACGATCTTGTCGGCCATACCCTCGCGCACAACCGACACGTTTGAGAGCGTGCGCAGCCCGAGCGGCTTCATGATGGAGTCCTCCGCCATGTTCTCGTAGCCAAGCAGCTCAGCCACGCTCTTGGGTGAGCGCAGCTTGACCTTGTCGGTCATATGCAGCGTCTTGCGCAGGGTGACGGCATTTGCCTCGGAGTGGTCGCAGGCATAGTCGCGCAGCAGCAGCGTGTAATCCTCCGAGGTATCGCCCATGAGCTCCTCACGCTGCATCTCGATGGACTTCCCCTGGCTTCCCAGCTGCAGCACAAGATCATTGAGCTCGGCCGAGACGGTCGTGAGCATCTCGAAGAGGTAGATCGTCTCGGCGATGTCTGCGAGCGTGACGTAGTCATCAAGCTCGAGCGTGGTCAGACGCAACAAGCCACGGTCGAGGCGGGTCCGCGTGCTTTCCATGGAGACGAGCAGCTGGTTGATGGTGCTCATGAGCTCGGGAGCGCTCTTGAGCTGGTGTCCGCGACCGCTGACGTAGACGGTGACGACCTGCCTGCGCTCCGAGACCGAGATGACCATCGCCGTGGTGAGCAGGCTCATGCGTGCGGCGGTGCGATGCCGCATGCCCGTCTCTGACGTAGGCAGCGACGGGTCGGGATTGAGGTGGTAGTTGGCGCGCAGTATTTGCGTCATGTCCCTGTCGATGACAATGGCGCCATCCATCTTCGAGAGCTCGAAGAGGCGATTGGCCGTAAACGAGATGTCGAGCTTGAAGCCATCGTCACCGGCCCGGATGACGTTATCCGTATCACCGATGCAGATGAGGGCACCGAGGTGGCCAGCGATGATCATGTCGAGCGCATGGCGTAGTGCCGTGCCGTGCGCCGTCTTCTTGATTGCGTCACGCATGCGACCCCGCGCGTCGTCTGGACTCTGGGTCGAGTGAGCATCTTCCATATACCCCCCTTATGGGCAGGTCTGCCCGCAGTCGCGGGCAGACCGAACTGTCACACATAGTATAACGTTACTGATACGCGCGCTCCTTGATGCCCGCTCATTGTGCGGCAGCTCTCGCCCAGCCAGGAGAGCCAAGAGCTACTCGGCAGCAGACGTGGCGCGTCCATCGGAACTCGCGGCGGGCGTGGGCCGTGCGGTGTTCCACCGCTCGCGGGCCTTCGGCAGCTCCATGTGAACACGCTCCGTAGGCGCGGGTATCTCACCCGTACCCTTGGTGAAGACAAGCTTTCGGTCGTCTCCCTCACCGTCTGCATCCACGAGGATGATGTCCCCCTCGTGCCACCTGCCACGCAGCAGCTCCTCGGAGAGCGGATCCTCGATGAGCGACTGGATCGCGCGACGCAAAGGACGAGCCCCATAGATGGGGTCAGTGCCCTCCTTGACGATGTGATCGCGGGCAGCATCGGTCAACTCGATGGACATGCCCTGGGCGATCATACGGTTGCGCAGATCCGTGACCATGAGGTCCACAATGCCGCGCAGCTGCTCGTGGGTAAGCGACCCAAAGACCACGATCTCGTCCACGCGGTTCAGGAACTCGGGGCGGAACAGACGCTTGAGCTCACTCATCACGCGGGAGTTTATCTCCTTATCAGAGAGCCCGCCTGCGCCCTGCGCCGAAAAGCCCATGGTGTTGGTCTGGGCGATGTCGCGCGCGCCGACGTTGGAGGTCATGATGATGACCGTGTTGGAGAAGTCGACCGTGCGTCCCTGCCCATCGGTGAGCCTGCCCTCGTCCAGTATCTGGAGGAGGACGTTGAAGACGTCGGGGTGGGCCTTCTCGATCTCGTCGAAGAGCACGACGGAGTAGGGTCTGCGACGCACCGCCTTGGTCAGCTCGCCGCCCTCGTCGTAGCCCACGTATCCGGGAGGGGCACCAACGAGCTTGGAGACCTCGTGGCGTTCGATGAACTCCGACATGTCGAAGGAGATGAGCGCGTCCTCGCTACCAAAGAGGAACTCGGCGAGCGACTTGGCGAGCTCGGTCTTGCCGACACCGGAGGGTCCGAGGAAGATAAACGAGCCACCGGGACGGCGCGGGTCCTTGAGGGGCGAGCGACTGCGCCTGATGGCCTTGGCTACCTTGGTCACGGCCTCCTGTTGGCCCACGATGCGTTGGTGCAGGGCGTCCTCGCAGCGAAGGAGCTTGGAGGCCTCGGCCTCCGTGATGTTGGAGACGGGGATGCCCGTGATGTCGGACACGACGTCAGCGACGTCTTTGTCGGTGACGACCGTCACGGCCTTGTCGGTGTTCTCGCGCCATGACGCCTCAAGCTCGTCGCGCTTAGAGGCAAGCTCCTTCTCGCGGTCGCGCAGACGGGCGGCCTCCTCGAACTCCTGGGCACTCGCCGCCTTGGACTTCTCGTCCTTGATGCGGGCAAGCTCCTCGTCCACCTGGGCGAGCTCGGGAGGCAGGCTCATCTTGTGGACGCGGGTGCGAGCGCCCGTCTCGTCAATGATGTCGATGGCCTTGTCGGGGAGAAAGCGGTCCTGGACATAGCGGTTGGAGAGCGTCACGGCCGAGGCAAGCGCGTCCTCGGTGTACTTGACGTGGTGGTGCCTCTCGTAGGCCTCCTGCAGGCCATGCAGGATCTCGAGGGTATCCTCGGGCGTGGGCTCTCCGATGTTGACAGGCTGGAAGCGGCGCTCGAGGGCGGAGTCCTTCTCGATACGTTTGCGGTACTCCTCGGCGGTCGTGGCACCGATGACCTGAATCTCACCGCGCGAGAGAGGCGGCTTCAGGATAGAGGCCGCATCGATGGAGCCCTCGGCCGAGCCCGCGCCGATAATGGTGTGGATCTCGTCGATGAAGAGGATGTCGTCCTTGTTCTCCATGACCTCGGAGATGACCTTCTTGAGGCGCTCCTCGAACTCGCCGCGATACTTTGATCCGGCAACGAGACTCGCGACGTCGAGCGTCCAGATCTGCCTGCCGCGCAGGATGTCGGGAACATTGCCCGTGGCGACGAGCTGGGCGAGCCCCTCGACGATGGCCGTCTTGCCAACACCGGGGTCACCCAGGATGAGGGGGTTGTTCTTCTGCCTACGCGCAAGGACCTGCATCACACGCTCCACCTCACGGTCGCGCCCTATCACGGGGTCGAGCTTGCCGTCTGCGGCGAGCTGGGTGAGGTTTCTACCAAACTGCTCGAGCATGGAGCCGTCCTCCGACTGTTGCGGACCCTGTCCCATGCCGCTGAAGAACTGCTGGCCAAAGCCGACGCCCGTTGGCTGCGGGCGACCCTCCCTACCCTTGCTGTCGCTCTTCTCGACCAACTCGTTGACGGCGTTGCGAACCGCGTCCGCCGAGACACCCATGCGAGAAAGTGCCGTCATCGCACGGTCATCGCTCTGGGATACGATGCCCAAAAGTAGGTGCTCCGTGGCGATGTAGGTTTGGTTACGTGCCATGGTCTCACGGTAGGCGTCCTCGAGCACGCGCTTTGCGAGCGGCGTGAAGGGAATGTGGCCTCCGGGAATGGGCTCGTTATCCTCGGAGGAGATCTCCTTGACCGTGGCGAGGGCCTCCGTATAGGTGACGTCGAGCTTGGCAAGGGCTTGGGCGGCGATGCCCTCCCCCTCCTTTATCAGGGCCAGGAGCAGGTGCTCCGTCCCTACATACATCTTGCCGAGGCTACGCGCCTCGTCCTGCGCAAGGCTCATGACCTTGCGCGCCTTGTCGGTGAACTTCTCGAACATACGGTGCTTACGCCCCCTCCTGGGTCACGTGCCGACCTGCGTGTTGGTGACCGGCAGCTGGGCCGGCCCTGTTTTGATGGTTGTGCTTGTACCCCGATGATGTGCCTGCGAAACCTGCAGGCGATGGAGCGGGCGAAACTCCTCAGGAGGCAAGTGTGAAGAAGTGGACATAGCCCGCGCGGAGATGATGCGCCTCCTGCCACGGGCGAGACATCGGAGCATGTGGGCATGAGAACGCCTGGGCCATTGGCGAAAGGCTGGCGGTAAGGACGCAGGTAGAGTCGTAGACGAGCTGGTTCGACCTCGCCACATCCTGTCTCGTACCAGGAACCTACGCCTTCGTTGGCAACTCCGACGCAGCGTCAGGCAGCTGAGCCAGGCAGGATGACGGCAGCTTCGTGCTAGGCTTCCCTGACAGCGACGGTGCCCTCACGTTCCAGTACCGCAGGTGAGCGAACCCCACGACCATGCCACTCGATGGCATCGAGTGTGCGGCTGTCGTGCCACTCGGTAGTGCCGAATGGCACAAGATAATGCCGTACCTGCACGTTTATGGCTTGCCGTACCACTCGGTAGCGCCGAGTGCGCAATTGTTGTACCACTCGGCGACGTCGCGTGGCACCACCGCAGGCTGACGTCCCATCGACCGCGAAGAGCACCCGCCCATCCGTCTCTTGGGCCCAAGGGAGGCCTAGGTTCTCATCGATGGCATGGGTCTAGCCCTTCGGGCGCACCCCCCGTGTTCCCCATGGTTGGAGGGCGGTCCCTAGGAATATCGGATAGCAACACACAAGGGGAAGCAGGTAGCGCATGAGGCTCGCCGGCCCCACCGTGAAAGTCAACCAGACGGCAAGTGCTGGCACAAAGGGAAGCGCAGCCCTGCGCTTAGCGGCGGCAACGCTCGCACCCAAGCACCCAAACATGAACCAGAACGGAAAAGCCAGACCAAACATAACAGAAAGCAGGGGGTTGCCCCTAAACGCATCGAAGGTGGCCACATCGACATAGCAAGCAAGCAGCCAGGGGATACGACTCTGCCGCACAAAGCCATACTGGTCGTTTCCCAACGACGCGCCATCAGCCATGTCCTGACCTGTCACGACCACGCCAACATAAACTCGCTCGGATGCCTTGTTATCAGAGGAGAGTGGATACCAGTACGGCACATTGAGCGAGAGGAAGGCGTCCAGATAGGTCACGGGATGACTCGCCCCTAGGCTCACCCACACGCCAAGCAGCTCTGCGAGCTGCCCACCTTGTGCAGAGAAGCTGCCCTTGACCGGGTCTGCCAGCCGAGGGGTATAGAGATCGCCGATCTGGTCAACGGGCAGGAAGGCGGAGAGGACCTTCCTCTGCTCCGCAGTGAGCGAGTCCGGATCATCCCGCACAACACGGGCAAGCTGTTGCAAGGGGACGCTCAGCGCCTCCCCCACACTACCGGGCACAACATCGAGCACCCCATACAGCACTCCCGAGGCGACAAGACCCAGCACCACAGACAGGAGCGACAAGACGAGCATGCGGCGCCAGCCCGTGCGGCCAACCATACACGCGCTCACCGGTACTGCCAAGGCCAGCGCATAGACCGCGTTGTTGCGCAAAAGGCAGCAAGCCAGGGCGATCGCGCAGTACCCCGCCCAGAAGGAGCGTCTGCCCAAGACCCGTACCCCCTCCACTGCAAGCACATAAAGACGCAGGAGCAGCATGACCAAGGCGGCTGCAAAGAGCACGTCTTTGGTGGGGTTGATCGAGAACAGGTGAATCACGGGATTCAATACGGGAAGTAGGAGGGCAAACACGCAGACCCACGCTCGCCCACCATGACGGGCGAGTGTCCATGGCACAGCGGCAAGTGCGGATGCGAGAACCACCATTTGCATGAGCGCATAGATGGTGGTGGCCCTCAACCCTCCCAGATCACCGTCCAGCGCAAGACAAATGCCCCAGAGCAGGGTATGGAATGGCGGGTGGTGGCCCGTCAGCCTGCCCGAGAGCGCCTCTGCCGTCTGCATGGGAAGGTCGTACGAGAAGATGCCCGGCCAAAATGCCAGCAAACACGGCACCCAAGAGAGGAGGACCACAGACCAGAGCAGCAGATACGACCTCACGGGATGACGCACGACGATCGCACGAAGCTGTGCGCCAAGACCCTTGTCGTCCTGAGGGGTAACATCAAGACGCACGACACGCTCAAACAGCAGACGAAACACCCAGCTCAGCACAAAGGACCCCGCCCCTGTGGCAGCAAGCGCCACGACGACATGCCAGGCAGGCTGCCATAGCCACTCAACCCCATCCGTACGGACAACCACCCACCCGACAACAAGGCTGAGGGAGAGCAGGACACCCATCACGATGCCCCAAGCGTATGCGGGTCCCCGAGACCCACCGCGTGTATGTTGCAACCGTACTATGAACACCCCTCCTCCGATCTCAGCGCCACGTGCGCACAAAGCAGTCTCGACAGCGTACCAGGACCTGGACCCTAAACGATACGATCCGAGCCGGGAATGGGAACCCGCCTTCAGTCTGAGCTCTGAGGGAAGTCCCCTATGAGCCAAGATGGTCCCGTTGCCGCAAGGCAACACCGAGGTGCCAGGGCGACGGAATGGTCGCATGGGCATGTATTGTACCTATATGCGAGGGTCCACGAGTGCGGTGAGGATCCTCACCATCTGCGCAGGTAGCGTCCATTCGACAAGGTCAGGTGGCGAGCCACGCCCTTCTCGACAGGTCGCTTCTGCTCGTCTCGGCAAACGCGGCACGTGCCATGCGAAACGGCTCGAGTACGCTTGGAGGTGCTCCACATGACGCCTGGTCCACGGGTGCGGTGGCCTACGGGCACCCCACTGGTCCTTGTGGCGGACGGATTGCCCTTCCCGTCAATGACAGTTACCGCCAGCCTATGCGGGCCAGTCGCATCTGGGATGATGACCGTTCGCGCACCTCTTGCAACCCTTGACACTTCTTTTATGATCCGCGCAAGCCGGATGGGACCCGCCCGTCACGGACAGCCGAGGTGTAGAATCACAGAGAGGAATCACATGGCAGGCGCGGGCGGTCTCACTTGCGCCACGATGACGGGAGGCACCCATGTTCTGCCCGGGCCGCAACATGAGAAACCTCGATAAGAACGAGTCCCGCAGGACCGACCAGTCGGGCAGGAGCGCGGGTGCGCCCATTCTAACCGGGCTCACAGCGCGCGGACGCGTCATCGCGGGAGTCGCTGCGATCGTGTTAGTCGCCGTCGTCGTCGCGGCAGGACTGAACACGAGCTGGTTCGGCCTAGCCGGGCCCCATCTCGTACCGGGGAACTACACCCTCAGCGGCTCGTCGGCATCGAACACGATAGTCGCCTCCGTCACCCAGGGCAATCACGTCAGCCTTGAATACGAGGGGCACAGCTGGGTGGGAGACGCGCAGGTCAGCCGAGTGGGGAAAGACCATCTTCACGTGCGGGTACCGATCGCAGAGGAGGGTGGCCAGCTCTCGGGCTGCATGCTTAACCTCGTGATCCCGCAGGGCGCCCCTGGCAGCGTCATTGGAACCTGGGCGATGTGGTTCACAGACGAGAATGGCTTTCCAAACCTTGGCGGCATTGCGTGGGCGGTGATCGAGGATGGCGACACCCTCAGAGGCGGGGTAGTCTCGTCTTCCGATGCGCCGGCCGCAGCCAAGTCCCTTGGGATGGGCACCTTCCAGGGCGACTCCGGCGCAAAGCCAGGCAGCTGGGCCAGGCAGGACGACGGCAGCTTCGCGCTAACCTTCCCTGACAGCGACGGCGCCCTCACGTTCCGATACCACAGGTGAGCAAGACGCCCATGGCGGCGCTCGATGACATCGGATGCGTAGCCGCGTGAGGGCGCACCGCACTAACCTCGGTCGGCGTACGAGCGGGATGGGGAACCTGCCCGTTATAAGCGGCCGGGATGTAGAATCGTAGGAGACGATCCACATGGACGGCGTGGGCGGGTCCCGCGCCGCGATACGGGAGGCACCCATGTTCTGTCCAAGCTGCGGCACGAGAAACCCCGACGGAGTCCGGTTCTGCAGGGCCTGCGGAACCAACCTATCGGGCAGAAGAGCTGGTACGACCCAAAGGCCAGTGCCCGCCGCGTCGGCGACACCCACGCCCGCAGCCCAGGCGCCCACGCCTGCCGTACCTACGGACAGGGTCATCGGACAGGGCGGGCGCAGGTCTAATCCCTTCGCGACAGTGGCGGCCATGGTCGTGGTAGGCATCTTCGTTCTCGCGGTGGGATTGCAGGTAGGATCGAGCACAAGCTGGTTCGGCCTCGCCAAGCCCCACCTCACGCCGGGAACCTACACCTTTGGCAAACCGTCGTCAAGTCCGTTGCCATTGGAGCCGATAGTTGTCTCCGTCGCCGAGGGCGATAGCGTCACCTTTACGCTCTGGGGGCAGAGCGCCGGGGGAAACGCACAGGTCAGTCGGGCGGGGAAGGACCACCTTTACGCGCTGGTATCGTTTCCAGTTGCATCGCTGGGGCTTGGGACGAACGTCAATAACAAATTTGGCACCGTCACCGTATCTAATAGACTGAGCAGCACCACAACGCCCAGTCGTGACGACGGCCAGCCCATGTTCTCGGTCCACATCATAGCCCCGCAGGATACCCGGGACAGCATCGTCGGGACTTGGGCATGGTGGATAACATGCCGGACAGAATCAGGACAGGAGAGTAATAAAATCACAATAGGGTGGCTAAAGGTCGAGGGTAATGGCACCTTCATAGTCGGAAGCGTCTCGTCCCCCAACGCGGCAGCTGTAGCCGAATCCCTCAAGGCGGGCACCTTCCAGGGCGACTCCGGCGAGAAGCAAGGCAGCTGGGCTAAGCAGGACGACGGAAGTTTCGTGCTGACTTATCCTGATGGCACCTTCACGTTCCAGTGTCGCAGGTGAGCAAACGCCCATGACAGCACTCGATGACATCGGATGCGTGGCCGCGTGAGGGCGCGCCGCACCAACTTCGGTCGGCGTACGAGCGGGATGGGGAACCTACCCGTTATAGGCGGCCGGGATGTAGAATTGTGGACAACGATCCACATGGACGGCGTGGGCGGCGTCCCGCGCCGCGATACGGGAGGCACCCATGTTCTGTCCAAGCTGCGGTACACAAATCCCCGACGGGAGCAGGCTCTGCGGGTCCTGCGGGGCCGACCTGTCGGCAAGAGGCACGGGCGCGCCCGCAGCACCGGCGCCTGGACAGGTGCCAGTGCTGCGCGTCCCCATCCCCGCCAAGCACGCGTCTGCGGCGCGCGGCCGCGTCATCGCGGGGGTCGCCGTAGCCGTCGCTGTCGCCCTCGTCGTCGCGGTGGGGCTGCACACTGGCTGGTTCGGCCTCGCCGGGTCCCACCTCGTGCCAGGGACCTACACCTTCAGTAGCTCATCGGTATCGTACGAGATGGTCCTCTCCGTCACTGAGGGCGATCACGTCGGCCTCACGATAGGGAAAGACAGCTGGGTTGAGGGAGACGCACGGGTCAGTCAGGCGGGAAGTGACCACCTTCACATACAGGCGCCGCTCACAACCGCAGTACTGCATGAGCCTGGGGCTACCACTACCACATTCGAAGAGATGGGGGTCAGCCGGGCAGGCATCGCGGCGCTCGGACTCGGCGACGACCAGCCCTCGGGCTACACGCTCAACCTCGTGGTCCCACGAGGCGCCCCTGACAGCATCGTCGGGACCTGGGCATGGTGGATCGAGGACGAGAGGGGTTTGCCACATGAGAGCGAGGACTATTTTGGGTGGGTGGAGGTCGAGGGCGACGGCAGCTTCAGAGTCGGAGACGTTTCGTCCTCCGACGCAGCGGCTGCGGTCGAGTCCCTCAAGGCGGGCAACTTCCGGGGCAACTCTGAATTTATGTCAGGCAGCTGGGCCAGACAGAGCGACGGCAGCTTCGTGCTGACCTCCTACGGTAACGCCGTCACATTCCAGTATCGTAGGTGAGCGAGTCATCGCCGTAGCGCGCCATAGATCCCATCAGACGTACGAGGGGGATGGGGAACCTGCCCGTTATAGGCGACCGGGGTGTAGAATCGTAGGACGATGAGCCACGCAGGCGGCACGGGCGGGCCCCGCGCAACGACGACGGAAGACGCCCATGTTTTGCCCGAGCTGCGGCGCGAGAAACCCCGAAGGAGTCCAGTTCTGCAAGGCCTGCGGGGCCGACCTGTCGGGCAGAAGAGCCGGTGCGCCCGCGCCCCAGGCGGCCGTCCAGGCTCCGACGCCTGGTGCGCCCGCCTTTACCAGGCTCGCGACTGCGACGCGTAGGCACATCGGGCGCGGGGGCGTCATTGCAGGGATCGCTGCGGCCGTCGCAATCGCCCTCGTCGTCGCGGCGGGACTGCGCACAAACTGGTTCGGCCTCGCCCAGCCCCATCTCATGCCGGGAACCTACACCTTCACCAGCAGCCCCGTGGACAGCTCGCTAGCATCGCATACGACGATGGTCCTCTCCGTCATTGAGGACGGTAGTGCCACCCTCGCGATCGACGGACAGAGCATTGGGGGAAACGCACGGGTCAGCTGGGCCGGGAGGGACCACCTTTATGTGCAAGTGCCGGTCACGCGTGCGTCGCTGGGTCTTAGAGAGAACAGCAAACCCGAATTCACCAATGTAAAGGATGGCCTGAAAAGCGACACGGCACTCAGGCTCGGCGACGACCAATCCTTGACCTTCTCGATCAACTTCGTGTTCCCACGAGGCGCCCCGGACAGCATCGTCGGGACCTGGGCAATGTGGCTCACGGACGAGAATGGCTCGACGTTGCCATATGGAGATATGAACCTTTTTATATGGCAGAGGTTCGAGGGCGACGGCAGCTTCAGGGGCGGGTACGTCTCACCTTCTGACACTGCCGCTGCGATCGAATCCCTCAAGGCGGGCACCTTCCAAGGCAACTCCAATGTGGCAGTGTCAGGCAGCTGGACCAAGCAGAACGACGGGAGCTTCGTGCTGAACACCCCCGTTGGCAGCTCCATCAACACGTTCCAGTACCACAGGTGAGCGAACCTACGCGACCGCGCACTCGGTGGCGTCGAGTGGACGATTGTCGTGCCACTCGGTGACGCCAAGTGGCACAAAATAATGCCATACCTGCACGTTTACGACTTTCCATACCACTCGATGGTACCGAGTGCGCGGTCGCTCTGCCACTCGATGCCACCGAGTGGCAGCGCCGCAGAACGGTACGACATTGGCCACCGACTGCGCGAGCCCGCGTCATACGCGAGTCCACGCCTCACCCGTCACGAGGCCTTCTGCTACTCCCCAGTCTCCTTGGCCTTCGCGTTGTAGTCGCCGACAGGCGCGATGGCCTTCATGGCCTCGAGCACGGAGGCGAGCAGGTCGTCGAGCTCCATATCGTTGAGCTCGGCACCCATACGGATGACGTCGCGGTCGCATCCTGCGGCGAAGCGCTTGTCCTTGAACTTCTTCTTGAGGGACTTGAGGGGCATATCGGTCACGGAACCCGACGGCCTCATGCGGGCCGCCGCCTGGATGAGACCCGAAAGCTCGTCAGCCGCGAAGAGCATCCGTTCCATCTTCCTCTCGGGCTTGGGGAGGTCGGGATTTCTGTCGGAGGTATGGGTTTGGATGGCGTGCGCCAGCTCGGGGTTTGCGCCCGCTTCGGCCAGAAGCTCGGCAGCCTTGACGGTATGGGTCTTCTCGTCCTGCCACTTCTCCCAGTCGAGGTCATGGAGAAGACCAACCTGACCCCAGAAATCGACGTTCTCGGGATCGTAGGTAGCAGCGTAGTAGCGCATGAGAGCCTCGAGCGTCTCTCCGTGCTGAATGTGGAACTCGTCCTCGTTGTACTTCTTGAGCAGCTCGAAGGCCTGCTCTCGGGTAAGGCCGCTCTCCAGCTTCTTAGCCATGTCACTCTCTCCGTCTCTCTCCGCGCTCGCACCGGCGGCGGAGTCTGCCGCAATCGTGTCCACGTCCGTCACGCCCAGGCCACATGTGCCAGCAACCTGCGCCGCGATCTGTGCCCTCGTGATCGTCTCGGGCTTCATCTGCGGAAAGAGCAGCACGTCACGGATGGACGGCTGATCGCAGAAGAGCATGACCATGCGGTCGATGCCGTAGCCGATGCCACCTGTGGGGGGCATGCCGTACTCGAGCGCACGCACGTAGTCGTAGTCATAGCCCATTGCCTCGTCATCGCCAAGACCCTTGGCGGCAACCTGCTCGGCAAAGCGGCCGGCCTGGTCGATGGGGTCATTGAGCTCCGAGAAGGCGTTGGCGTACTCATGCCCGCCGATGACCAGCTCGAAGCGGTCCGTGAGGCGCGTATCCTCGTCCTTACGCTTGGCAAGCGGCGAGACCTCCTCCGGGTAGTCACACACGAAGGTGGGGTTCACGAGCGTGGACTCGCCAAGCTCGTCATAGAGCGAAAACAGCAGCTTTCCCGCACCCCAACCCTCCTGCCACTCGATGTCGTGCGCCTCGCACAGCTCACGCAGACGCCCGATGGGCGTATCCATATTAACGCACTCGCCGGCACGCTCAGACACTATCTCGATGAGCGAGCGAGAGGCCCAGCTACCGCTCATGTCTATCGTCTGGCCTTGGTAGCTGATGAGCTCGCGGCCCTCCTCACAGCCGCAGATACCGCGCGCGATGGCCTTGAAGAGCCCCTCGGTAAGCCGCTTCATGCCCTCGAGATCGGAGTAGGCGCAGTAGGCCTCCATCGAGGTGAACTCGGGGTTATGCGTAAGGTCCATGCCCTCGTTGCGAAACTGCCTTCCGAGCTCGAAGACACGCTCCATGCCTCCCACGATGAGGCGCTTGAGCGGCAGCTCGGTGGCTATGCGCAGATAGAAGTCGCGATCAAGCGCATTGAAGTGCGTCGCGAACGGCTTGGCGTTGGCACCTCCCAAGATGGCGTGCATCATGGGCGTCTCGACCTCGAGGTAACCCGCAGACTCCATGTAGCGGCGGATGAGGCTAATGATGGCTGAGCGCTTGCGAAAGACCTCGCGGACCTCGGGATTCATGATCAGATCGACGTAGCGCTGGCGGTAGCGGACCTCTCGGTCCGTAAGGCCATGGAACTTCTCGGGCAACGGGCGCAGGCTCTTGGAGAGAAGCCTCACCGAGCTCGGCGCAATGGAGAGCTGCCCGCGACGCGTGCGCAACACCACGCCCGTCGCCTCTATGATGTCACCGAGATCGAGCTGGCCGAGCAGTCCCCAGTCAACCTCCGCCATGTCGTTGACACGACAGAAGAGCTGGATCTGTCCTGTTGCGTCCTCGAGCACGATGAAGCAGGCCTTGCCCTGCTTGCGCAGCGCCCTCACGCGTCCAGCGACGCTGTAGGCATTCTTGGTGCTCGCACCGTCCTCGAGCGAGGCGTATCGCTCCTCGAGCTCTGCCGCATGCGCTGTGACCGTACTTGTGGCGGGATACGGGTTCACGCCCGCGTCGATGAGCGCCTGACGCCTCGCCCGACGCACAGCCCGCTCGTCGTTGATGTCTATGTTTGCGTTTGGCGCACCCGCGTCCACTTGTGCCACCTGACCCTCCCTGCTACGTTCTGGCCTGACGGCGTGGTGCGCCGACAAGGCCTAACCTGTCAAAAAGAGCCTCTTGTTAGTCCGCAGACCCTCTGGCTGCCAGCGACCTTGTCACCTAGAGGCTTCTGTCGTCGCCCTGATCCCTATGCTTGATGGACACTATCTTGACGCTCTCCCGCTTGCCCGAGGGCATAACATACGATACCGTGTCGCCCACCGAGTGGTTGAAAAGGGCGGCACCGAGGGGTGAGGCATTGGATATCCTGTTCTCGAGCACGTCAACCTCCGCCGTGCTCACGATGGTGATGGTCTCCCTCTCGCCTGCGCCATCCTCAAGCTCGACCTCATCGTCGAGAGACACGGCGTCTGCGTTGCCCTCGATGATCCTCGCATTGGCAAGCTGGCTTCGCAGCTCGCTGATAAGCGACTCGTTCTGCCTCTGGGCCTCCCTGGCGGCATCGTACTCGGAGTTCTCAGAAAGGTCACCGTGCTCGCGTGCGCGCTGGATTTCGGTGACGATCTTGGGGCGCTCGACATCCTCGAGCTGCGCGAGTCTCTCCTCGAGGCGCTTGTAGCTCGCCTTGCTCATGATGTTCACATCTGGTTCCACGTTCTCCATTGCGCGTCTTCCCCTCGCTATTGGGACTGAGCCGAGTTGCCACCTCGCACGCACGCGCGTAAGGTGACCTCCTGACCGCCGTCACCTACCTACTGAGCCTGCTCGATCTTGGAGCCGCACTTGTTGCAGTACTCTGAGCCAGCGACGTTCTTGGCGCCGCACTTGTTGCAGAAGACCGCGTCACCCGAGCCAGACGAGGACGTGTCACCGTCCGAGTAGCCCGAGTCGACGGTCTCCTCTTCGACCGTATCGCTCACGTCGGTGACATTGGCGTCCTTGTCCTTACCTTCACCCTCGTCCATGCCCTCGCGGATACTCTTGACCGTCGCCCCCAGCGACTTGCCCAGCTTCGGAAGGTTCTTGGGTCCAAAGAGAAGGAGGGCAATGGCCAAGATAACGAGGAGCTCTGGAACGCCCATGCCAAAGATTGACATCAATAACCTCCTGAGGAGTCGAGAGAGCACGTGGCTTGTCGTTCGGTTTTCGCATATGGTAGTATATGACGATGAGTGTGTGTACTCACAATCTCTATCACGGACCGCCCCACAGGGCGCCTGCGGGGAGACCCTCGTTTGGGATGGGAGACACGCAACAGATCGATCCGGCAAATGTCCGGTCCCCATACCCTCGTCCGGCGGGTCATCCAAGGATCCACTTGACACCGATAGCTGCTGCCGGTTGTTGCCTTTCGTGAGGACATCCGCCGCATGCGCAACGTCCTCAAGAGCGCGTCAGGCGCCGATAGCCCCCGCATCGGCGCCTTGGGCATATACGGCGGCAGTAGGCACACGCTGGACGCAACCTAACCTGACGCCCCGCGTGAAAGCCTGCGCCACCCTGCCCACGTTCAACGCGGGACGCGTACGCCGCCTTGGCTCAAGAGAAGTTGAGTATATAAGTTCTCGTGATAGAAGAAAAGTCATGCATCTACACCGAGCAAAACAGTGTACACAAACCGTCGGAGTTCAAGAGAGCGAGCCCAGAAAGCTGATCTGTGTACACTGTCGCAGGCGACCCTGTGCAACCCTGTCTGTGGCGGCGAGTAGCCGCGCAAAGGAGTATCACGAGCTGTCCTGCGGGCAAACCTTCCAAGCGATGTCGCACCGGCAGCAACCAGACCGGTCGGGATGCGGGAGTTCCCCCCTACATCCCGTGGCTCTCCTGCGTCCGGTAGCTTTCGCCAACGGCAAGCAGCGCGAAGAGCCTCTCGGCCGCCCTGGCGTAGAGGTCTTCGGCACGGTTGGCAGCCTCATCAAGGGACATGGGGGCGTCAACGGCGGGCATCACCGCGCTCAGTCCACGCACACCGCTCGCACTCGCACCGTCCCCGATGCCGCCCACGATGGCAACACAGGGAACGTCATGCTGTTCGCAAGCACCCGCGACGCCGGCGACGACTCTTCCACTCGTCGAGCGAGCGTCGAAGCGCCCCTCTCCCGTTATGCACAGGTCGGCCCCGTCTAGAAGCTCGTCAAAGCCCACGATGTCAAGAACGCTCTCGATGCCGCTCTCGAGACGTGCCGAGAGGAACGCCGCACATGCGGCACCAAGGCCACCGGCCGCGCCTGCTCCTGGGACGTCACGGACACCCGCAAGCCCCACGCCACTAAACTCTCCCTCGAGCACACTGGCATAGCTCTCCATACCACGCTCAAGCGCCTGTACGGACTGGGGGTCGACCCCATCGAGGCTGGCGCAGCTGGACACGGCACCGTTTGGGCCCAGCAGAGGGATCTTCTCGTCGCACATCACGCGAAAACGGGCAGTGCCCACGTAGAGCCTAAAGAGGGTGAGGTCGACGGAGTGCACGCGGGCGAGGTCACGCCCACCGCCAAAGAGTTCGGATCCGTCCTCGTCAAGGAAGCGGACCCCCAAGGCGCGCATGCACCCCATGCCACCATCGATCGCGACTGAGTCGCCAAGGGCGACCGTAATGTCGGAGCAGCCTCGCGCCAACGCGTCTGAGATGAGCTCTCCCGTGCCATAGGACGTAGCGGCGAGGGGGTCACGCTCCTTTGGCGCAGGAAGTCGGTCACCCGATGCGGCGGCCATCTCGATAACGGCGCGCTCGCCGCTCAGAAGACCGTACGAGGCGCGGATCGACCTGCCAAAGGGGTCGTGCACACTCACGTTTCGCTTCTCTCCACCGCAGGCAGCGATGAGCACGTCGACGGTGCCCGTCCCACCATCCGCCATGGGAACGCCCACGCAGTCGCAGTCGGGAAAGCGAGCGCACGCAGCATCCTCGAGCAGAGCGGCAGTCTGTGCGGAGGACAACGTCCCCTTGAAGGCGTCAGACGCAAAGACGAAGCGATGAGGTGAGGCCATGGGTTCTTCCTTTCATCGCGCGGATCGTGCGACGCACGCACGTGGCTCCCCGCACTTACGTATCGTATCGTATCGAGACGCGAATCGCGCGATGCCGTGCGATGGCGGTGCAGCTGCCGCGACCGCACGTCATGGACGCACATTCACCTATGCACTATAGCGCACTCTGGCGACGTGCTCCCGCGAGACGGTACTATTCTACCTCGCGAGGCGAAACGGATGCCCGAGGTTAGAGACCAGCGAGGAAGGTCACGGCACGAGCTCGCCCTCCTGCGCCTCCAAGGCCCCGGGGTACTTGAGCAGAGGCGCTTGAACAAAGATGGGTACGATTACGCACAGAGCTATGAGCGACACAACCTACGGACAGAGAGACGGAGACACCTATGCCCACGAAGCGCACGGTCGACTACAGCGACTACGCCAACCAGATCGTAAAGGCCATCCCCAGAGGCATCCTGCTCACGACCAAGGCCGACGAGAAGGTCAACGCCATGACCATCGGCTGGGGCACCTTGGGCACCAACTGGAGCAGGCCGGTCTTTGTCGCCTACGTCCGCAGGCACCGCTCGACCATCGCGCTCCTCGACCGAAATCCCGAGTTCACGATCAACGTCCCCCTTAAGGAACGGCCGTCTGACAGGAAGATCATCGGTATCTGCGGTAGCGAGCGCGGAGACGAGGTGGACAAGGTCGCGCTGGCAGGCCTCACGCTCGTCGACTCGGATATCGTGAGCGTACCCGGTATCGCCGAGCTACCACTCACGCTCGAGTGCAGGGTCATCTACCGCCAGGACCAGGAGCTCTCGCTCTACTCGCCGGACATCATGGCCCACTATCCGCAAGACGTGGACGGCCGCGCGACTGGCTCCAACAGAGATCCCCACATCACCTTCTTCGGCGAGATCGTGAACGCATACGTCATAGAGGGCTGAGCTAAGAGGGGCCGGGTCTGAGGACGACGACCTCGGCTCACGGTTGGCCCGTGGACGCCACGTTGCACGGCCACGGGGCCTTAGGCCTGGCGGTCGGCATCGGCCGAGATCGTCGTTCTGGCTCGCGTCGCCGCCCCGCTTCGTCCCGTCTCTTTCTTGTCCGTGTCGTGTTCCGCTCCTCGCGGAATGGTGAGGACAAAGCGGCTGCCCACACCCTCGCACGACACGACGGAGATGCTGCCACCGTGGCTGTCGGCGATCCACTTGGCGATGGAGAGGCCCAGACCAGAGCCCGCGGCGTCCCTGCGCGCGTCCTGCGCTCGGTAGAAGCGCTCGAAGATGTGTCTTACCGTCTTGGCGGACATACCCCTGCCCTCGTCCTGCACGCCGGCCGAGACGCTCGTCTCGTCCTGCGTGAGCGAGAAGCCTATGGTCGTCTGTTCGGGCGAGTACTTTGCCGCGTTCTGCACGATGATGCGCAGCGCCTGCTTGACGAGGACGGCGTCGGCCATAAGCAAAAAGCGCGGGTCCTGCGCCTCGGCGGCGGCCTTGGCTCCCGAGCTCAGCTCGTAGCGATGGCCTGCATCGATCATCTGCGACTCCTCCGCAATCTCCGCCACGAGCGTTGCCACGTTGCACGGCTGCCTGTGGAGCTCGTTTCTCCCCGAGTCCCCTCGGGCTAAGAACAGCAGCTGTTCCACAAGCTCCTGCATGTGCTCGCCCTCCAGCTTGAGAGCGGCGATCGACTCCTCAAGCACCGCCTGGTCATCCTTGCCCCAGCGATCCAACATGTCCACGTAGCCGCGAACCACGGCGATGGGCGTGCGCAGCTCGTGACTCGCGTCATTCACGAAGCGCATCTGCTGCAGCTTGGCGTCCTGCATCTGCCGAAGCAGTCGGTTGAGCGCAACCTCGATGCTCTCGAGGTCCTTGTCACCGGTCCTCACGCGCGGGGCGTCGACGCTTGCCCGCTCGATGGCCTGCTCGAGGCTGGCCATCTTGTCCTCACCGGATGCCGTCGGCCCGCGCGTCGCGGCTCCCAAGGTGTCCGCGCTCACGAGCGCGTCCGCCTTCAGGGCCAGGTCGTTCAGAGGCTTGAGTTGCCTGCGCACACGGCGCATGGCAGGGAAGAAGGACACGAGCGAGAAGAACTCTGTGACCACCAGCGGGGCGAGGGCGCAAAGCAGAACGGGGAGGAGCGTGCCTAGCGTAAAGGTCGCATTCCCGCCCTCGACCGCGACATGGCAGCCGAAGTCGAGGGGCTCAGGGCCTCTCATGCCAAGCTGGACGGAGCTCGGAAGCGGCCATATCCCTGAAGCGACATCGGCCGAGCGCACGGCTGCGGCGTAGGTCTGGACCATGAGCAGAGAGACCACCAGCGCAAGGTCGAGGCAGACCATGGCGAGCACTCGCCGCCACCAGAAGCCCCAGCTGATGGAGCGGACGATGGAGGGAACGAGGACGCGTGTGGGCCGAGGTCGGGACGTGCGTGCGTCCAGCTTGTCCGTTCCTTTGTCCGCCCTCCTCGCGGGTCGGTCGCCTACAGGTCGGGTTCGCGTCTTCCCCGCGCCTCGGGTACCTTTGGCCTCATCTCTCACGGATGACATAGCCCACACCCCTGACTGTCGCGATGAGCCTCTCGCCCAGACGATCATCGATCTTCGCACGCAGGTGTGCGACGTGCACGTCCACGTTGTTCGCCTCCCCCATGAGCTCGTAGCCGAGGGCGTCTGACGCGATGCGCTCGCGGCTCATAACCACACCCACATGCTCCATAAGAACGCGCAACACCTCGAACTCGCGGTTCGTGAGCTCCACGGGATCGCGCCCCACCAGCAGCTCACGCCGGTCCAAGTCGAAGGAGACGCCCCTGAGGGAGATGACCCGCGTCTGCGGCGGATGCGGAAGCAGGTTTGCCTCGACAGTTGAGGCTTCCTCGCCGGCCTGCGTGGCGGACGGGGTCGCCTCACGTCGCTTGAGGGCCACGCGGATGCGCGCGAGCAGCTCCTCGATGGCAAAGGGCTTGGTCACGTAGTCGTCGGCACCAGCGTCCAGGCCTGCGACCTTGTCCATCACAGCATCCCGGGCCGTGAGCATGATGACGGGCGTGTCCTTCTCGCGACGTATGCGCCTGAGTACCTCAAGGCCGTTGAGTCCCGGGAGCAGCACGTCAAGCAAGATCAGGTCGTAGTTTGACGAGAGCGCCTTGTCCACACCGGCGCGGCCGTCAGCGGCCTTATCGACCTCGTGGCCCTCATGGAGCAGCTCGAGCTCCACGAAACGCGCGATCTTCTCCTCGTCCTCCACGATCAGAATCCTTGTCATGGCGTGTCGCTTCCCCTCCACCACCTGCCTCGCTCGCCGCTACTTTGCCGCAACATCCTGCTTTATGGTCTCTGCCGCATCGGCCGCCGTGTCCATCGCATCGTTTATGTTACTGGCCACGGTGCTCGCATCACCCTCGATGCGGTAGCGCAGCCCAAAGAACAGGCCGACGATCAAGATCCAGATCGTGGCACCCCAGACCAGGAGACCACAGATTGGCACGAGCACCGGTACCCTGATGATCTCCTCACCCCTACTCAGCACGATAAGCTTGTAGTCTATGCTCTTTCTGAACACATTCTTGACACCCTCCCAGAACTCTGACGTCCCCACCGAGCGCCTATAGGCCTCCTGGGCCCGCCCCATCTCGGGCGAGACCGGCTCCGACTGCTCCTGCACCTGCGTACTGTAGCTGGCATAGCTCGCGCTCGTCGTGTGCGCCTTGCCCGAGCGCTCCAGCTCGATGATGGCGTCCAGCACGTTGCCATCATGTGCGTCCAGTGCGGCCTTGGCATCCTCATAGCTCGCCTGCGTCTTCTCGCGAACCTGCTCGACCTTATCGAGCTCGTCCATGATCATCCACTCCCTACGTCATGTGAGGGCGCCTCTCGCCCTCGATTGATTGTATGGTCGCAGGGCAAGATTAAGCAATCCTTGGCGCAGGATTAAGCTTCGGTGATGGTTTGGCACCAAAAGGGTTTGTGCCGGATATTGTGCCGTGCCGGGCGCTGCCGCATCGTGCAAGGTGCTGCCGCATCGCATCAGGGCCGTCGCACACGGCGCCCGCGTATTCGGAACGGCCTCTAAGGCAAACGGCCAAGAAATGCCTGTATCCTGTTGACAGCTACATGCACGAGGGTTACACTTATCATATAGTATGAGCAGTTGCTCATATGTTCATAGGCGAAGGGAGCTGGACATGGCCTGTAAGCACTGCCACGCCCACGCGGATCACGGGCGCGGACATGACGAGCACGAGGTCCACGGCGGCGAGACGTCCGAGCAGGACAGGGAAGAGGAAGAGGATCCCAAGCGAGCCCTGCGCAAGGTGATCGTCTCAGCCGTGTTGCTGCTCGCGGCATACCTTATCGAGCGTTCCTTTGATTTGCCGCTCCCAGGGCAGCTTCTGCTGTTCTTGCCGGCCTACGTCGTCGCAGGTGGAGACGTAGTCAAGGAGGCGGTCGAGAATCTCATGGCAGGAGACCCCTTTGACGAGGACTTTCTGATGGCCGTGGCGACGATCGGCGCCTTGCTCATCGCCTTCATCCCAGGAGGCGAGCCGATGTTTGCCGAGGCCGTCTTCGTTATGCTCTTCTTTGAGGTGGGCGAGCTCTTCGAGACCATCGCAGAGAACAACAGCCGCAGGTCCATCTCTGAGCTCATGGACATCCGCCCCGACTTCGCCACAATCGAGCGCGCGAGCAAGCTCGAGCGCATAGACCCGGCCAAGGTCGAGGTGGGCGAGGTCATCGTCGTGGCCCCAGGCGAGAGGGTACCCCTGGATGGCACCATCGTCGAGGGCTCGACCAGCCTGAACACCGTCGCGCTCACGGGCGAGAGCGAGCCGCGTGACGCCTCCGTCACAGATAAGGTCATCTCGGGCTGCGTCAACCTCTCGGGCGTCATCCGAGTCCGTGTGGACAAGTCGTTCGGAGACTCCACGGCCTCGAAGATCCTGGAGCTCGTGGAGAATGCCAGCGACCGCAAGTCCCGTTCGGAGAACTTCATCACGCGCTTCGCCAAGGTGTACACACCGATCGTCGTGTTTCTCGCCCTCGCCCTTGCCATCGTCCCGCCCCTCGCGAGCGGAGACGTTGGTGCGAGCTTTGCCACCTGGCTGCTGCGTGCCCTGACCTTCCTCGTGGTGTCCTGCCCCTGCGCCTTGGTCCTCTCTGTGCCCCTCACCTTCTTTGGCGGCATCGGAGGTGCGTCCAAGCAGGGCATCCTGATCAAGGGGTCGGGCTTCATGGAGACGCTCGCCCGATCAGACACCATGGTCTTCGACAAAACTGGCACGCTCACCAAGGGCGTCTTCCAGGTGATGGCGGTGCACTCCAACATGGAGGACAAAGACCGGCTCCTGCACCTTGCCGCGCACGTCGAGCGTCACTCCACGCACCCCATCGCGGAGGCACTGCGAAACGCCTTCCCCTGCGAGGGCGACGACTGCTCCGTCCTGGAGACGACCGAGGTCGCCGGCAAGGGCATCGTCGCGACCGTCAACGGCAGGAGGGTCGCCGTGGGCAACACCGCGCTCATGGATGAGCTGGGCGCCGCCTGGCACAGCTGCAAGAACGACGACGGCACCGTGATCCACGTGGCCATAGACGGTCGCTACGCAGGCCACGTCCTGATCTCAGACGAGGTGAAGGGGGATGCGGCGCAGGCCATCTCCCAGCTCAAGGCGGAGGGCATCACAAGGGTCGTCATGCTCACGGGCGACCGCGACGACGTCGCGCGGCGCATCGCGGGCGAGCTCGGCCTCGACGAGTACCACTCCGAGCTCCTCCCCGCCGACAAGGTCGAGCACGTCGAGAGGCTCATGCGCGAGAGGGCCGAGGGACGCTCGCTCGCCTTCGTGGGCGACGGCATCAACGACGCCCCCGTGCTGGCGCGCGCGGACGTGGGGATAGCCATGGGCGCCATGGGCTCGGACGCGGCCATCGAGGCGGCGGACGTGGTCCTCATGGACGACATGCCCTCGAAGGTCGCCGCGTCCGTCCGCATCGCCCGCCGCACCCTGGGGATAGCGAGGCAGAACATCGCGTTCGCGATCGCGGTGAAGGTCGCCATCCTGCTCCTCGCGGGGGTCGGCCTCGCCCCGATGTGGCTCGCCGTCTTCGGCGACGTGGGCGTCATGGCGCCCTGCGTGCTCAACGCCGCCCGCGCGCTCAGGTGAGGTGCGGGGCATCCCCGCCCTTCTTGGCTGCGCCCTTGCGCCCACAGCCGGACCGTCGCGCCCTCTCAGCCCCGCCCTCGCGCCCACACCCAGGTGCCCGCGAGGGCGGGGCCGTAGCGCGTGGCGAGCTCGATCGCGCCCATCACGGGGGAGCCGCCCTCCATGGCCCAACCGCCGCCGTACGGTGGCCCTGCGGGCGGGTCGGGCAGCCTCGCGAGCCACACGCTGCGGGAGAGCTCGTGGGGCCTGAACGAGAAGCGCGCGCCGAGCCTGACCCCGCTGAGCCCCGTGCAGGACCGAAACATCTCGCTCACGTCGAGCGCGCCGGACATGTCCCAGCCAGACAGATCCAGGAAGGAGAGCGAGGAGCATCCGCAGAACATGCCGCGCAGGTCCTCCGCCTGGGACGTCTCCCAGGCGGAGACGTCGAGCGCGGCGAGCGAGCGGCAGCCGCTGAACGTGCAGCGCAGGCTCCGCACCCGTGAGGTGTCCCAGCCCGACACGTCGAGGGAGGCGAGCGAGGAGCAGCGCTCGAACGCCCTCCCCATGTCAATCACCTGGGACGTGTCCCAGGCAGAGGTGTCGAGCACGGCGAGCGAGCGGCAGCCCCAGAACATCCGCCGCATGTCGCGAACGGCCGAGGTGTCCCAGCCCGATGTGTCGAGGGCGGCGAGCGAGGAGCAGCCGTCAAACAGGCGGGACATGTCGGTCACCCGCGAGGTGTCGAGGCCCGCGAGGTCCATGCGCTCGCAGCGCGACATCCCGCAGAATAGGCCGGTGGCGTCCCCGCCCAGGCGCACCGTCCCGACCACCCTGACGGCCTTGACCTCGCCGCGCCGGCGACGCCAGGGGACCCTCTCCTCCGAAGGGCCTCCCGCATCGCCCCGAGTCTGCCCGGGTGCAGGCGCGATCCAGAGTGTGCCCCCAGGGTCTATCCTCCAACGGCAGGTCCCCCACGCGGCCCACGCGTCGGCGGGAGGCCCCTCGACAGGGGCGGGGGACTCCTCCTTGGGCCCGCCCCTGTCGCAGGCGCCTGTGGGGGGACTCTCCTCACCAGGGCTCGCGACAGCGCCCGTCTCGTCGGCCCCAAGCTCCTCGACCGCCTTGGCGTCGCAGTTCACGTAGAAGGTGATGTTGGCGAACTGCCTCACGTAGGGAGCCGAGTGGTCGTTTCTCACGTAGACGTCGTAGGAGCAGTCATCGAACTCGCTGAAGTCGATCGTATCCCACTTCTCTTCGGGACGTATCTCGTCGTGGAAGACCTCCCTCGCCCCGGCAAGGATGCAGACCATCTCGTAGATGAGGTCCAGCACCTCCGCAGGGGTCTTGCCCTCTATCGGGCCTCCGTAGACGATCTCCTCCTGCAGGTCCTGGTGGGCCATATGGTCCCGATAGCCTTCGGTGACAAACCATATGCGCTCCCAGTCAAAGTCGATCAGGGAGATGAGGGGGCCTATGGCCACGTCGAAGCTGCAGCTCTTCCCCCGGAGGGCTAGACAGAAGGAGTGTGCGTCATCATCCTCCTCGTCGAGCTCAAAGGTCAGGAAGCGGGAGACGGCGCTTCTCTGGAGCCGCCTCACGAGGAGGAGGCGAACCTCATCGGACGAGAGCCGCATGCCATGTCCCCCGGAGCCGCCCTCGGGACCCACCACAAGCCAGGGGTGCCTGAACCTCCTGCGAACCTCCTTGATCATGCCTGCCCCCCTCTTTCTCGCCGCGTCCCTCGGCTGCCCCCCTGGCCCCGCCGCCACCGCGCCCCTGGCAGCTTGCGCACAGACGCCGCCATCAGACGCCTCCCCAGTCGTCCGCCGCGGCGTCGCAGTTCACGTGGAGGCCGATGTTCGAGAGCCTCCTTCTGTAGGGCCCGGTGTGGTCGTTTCTCACGTAAACGTCGTATGAGCGGCTGCCCGGCCGGTCGAGGTCGGGCGGGATGGCCCTGCCGCCGCCGACGACCAGCTCGTCGTGAAAGACTCCCGTCGCGCCCGCGAAGGCACGGGCCACGTCGCAGATAAGGCCGAGCAGCTCCGCGCGGGGCCTGCCCTCGACCGCGCCCCCGTAGATGACGTCCCCGCAGCGGTCCTGGCAGGGCAGCTCGCTTCGGAAGGACTCCGCGACAAACCAGACGCACTCCCCCATGCGGCAGACCTTGGAGACGTGAGGACCCAGGCTCACCCAGAAGTCGCCATCCCTTCCGTTGAGGTGGAGACAGGACGAGCGACCCCCCTCTCCCCCGCTGATGCAGGGGGTCAGGAACGGCACCGCGTCGCTCTGCTGGAGCCTCCTGGCAAGCCACTCGGCATCGGCACGCGAAGAGCCCATCCCCTGACCCGTCGGACCCGCCGTCACGCCTGCGTGGGCGGCCCAGTCCTCTTTTGTGGCGTCGCAGTTCACGTGAAAGGTCACGTTGGCGATCGTCCTTCTGTAGGGCGCGAAGCAGGCATTCCTGACGTAGACGTCGTACGGACGGCCCCCTGGCCCCATGGGACCGTCCGCCTCGACGTGAAAGGCACCCCGCGCGCCCGCAAAGGCACACAATGCCTCACTCAGAAGCTTGGTCGCACGCTCGTTCGCGACGCAGACGACGTCACCGCGCAGGCCCTCACGCGCGAGCGGGTCGTGGCGGCCGTCGCCCACGAGCCATACCCGCTCCCCCATGAAGCAGACCCGCGAGGCACCCGGGCCAATCTCCACCCGAAAGCCGCTGTCACGCCCGCCCAGGTAGAGGCAGAGCGACCGGCTCCCCTCGCCCACGATGAACTCGCCGCAGCGGTCATCGTCAAGCTCAAGGGACAGGAGGTGAAGGATGCCGCCATGACAAGCCCCACATGCCTCGCGCACAATGCCCCACATGAGGTCCTCGGGCGAGGGTCCCCCCACCTCCCCGAGGCTGCCTCCCATGGACACCAAGGGGTAGCGAGGCCTTTTCCTCACGCGAACCAGCTTGCCCATCTTTACTCTCCTCCCCCCGATCGCAAGACTTACGTACCCATAGATAAAGGTCCTCCGGCGTAGCAGGAGGCTTTATTAGAGACTTCGTGAGTTCGTGTGGGTTGGTGGTTGCGTCACCGCACTGGCGACGTGGGCCTCACCACCAGGGCGACGACGCAACAGTGTACACAAATCGGCGGAAATGGCCCCTCGGGGCCGTTTCGGGGCATTTGTGTACACTGTTGGGCCGTGGGCTTGGGTTGTGGGTGGCCTTGGGA
>ERZ773009.208-NODE-208-length-42759-cov-20.566247_pt1 | contig 42759 bp, 55 predicted proteins | sample MGYA00580663_ERZ773009 | MGnify/ENA primary metagenome ERZ773009 (study PRJEB29015, sample SAMEA2737969) | human oral metagenome | biome: human oral; feature: human-associated habitat; material: dental | place: China | collected 2026 ... | reverse complement strand
GTTTCAATCCACGCGCACATGGCGCAAGTTAGTGCGACAGAACGGAGGAGCATTTTATGGTTATGCCTCCTCCGTTCTTTATATCGTTTTACATTCCTGCCATTGTGTTTCTTTCATTCGCGCGAATCTTTTTGAATACGAGCGGGATCGTCCCTGTCGCCTCATATCCGAGAACCCGCATCGCTCTCTTGAGTCCCTTGATTCCGCCAGTGATAACAAATCCCGGAAGTGGCTGATCTCCAACTCCATTTTCAAAATTCGCCCCCGCGAAGAACGTTTCCCTTCCTCCAAACCATTCTCCACGAAGCAGCATTTCCTCTGCATAGCACAGGCGATACCGAATTGGCATTATCTCATTGAGTGCACGGCAGATCGCCGATGTTTCTTTGTCGGCTCCCCCCGCATCGCCGAACCACTGCGTTTCTATGTCGGTCGGGAAGTCATCTCCGGGGCAGTAATAGGTGGCATTTGCTTTCCATTCCAATCCGTTTTCGTCCCAGCGATTTTCAAAGTTGATAACGATTTCGTCCGGGGACTCATTGAACTTCTCAATCTTTGCAAGAAGTTCCATTGCCCTGTTGCGATTCCTCTCCGCAACTCTCTTCATGAGCGTCCCGTCCTCAGCCTTCTTTTCAACCGCCTCGCGGATCTTGTCAAATTTAATCTTTTCCATATTTTATTACCTCCTGTGCTTTATATGCTTGCATATATATACTAGCATATATTTTATAGCTAGTCAACTATTTTCTTTTTTGTTTTTTGATATTTTTTCTTCCACTGCGCTCATGATGTATGCGGCCATCGACATCCCTGCTTTTTCTGCTGCCGCCTTAATTCGCTCCTTATCTCCGCGAGGCGCGCGAAATGATATTTGATCATATTTTTCCGCATTATATTTATTGATATATTTTATTGTATTCTCTTCCCAAGCCATTTATTATGCCTCCTTATTTTGCTTCCCATGCGCGAGAAAAGTCCTTATCCTTGAACAGGGCTGCAATCCCTGTAATTTGCTTGAGCCGGATGACTTCGTCGGCATCCATTCCGAGATGCTTCATAATCCAACGATTACTCTTTCCCATATCAACAAGTTCGCGGACGATGTTGCTCATGAGGTCGAGGTCATGTGATCCTCGTGCGCGGTTATGCCGTATTGTGCTGGCCATGCGCTCGCTGATCGGCTTGTCGATGACCGAAACGGGGAGCATTCCGCCCTCGCGCTCATAGATGTCCTTATGTTTGAGCATGACAGAGTATCGATGGAATCCGTCAACAATCTCATACATGCCATCATCCGCCATATAACAGACAATCGGCATGGTATAACCATCTTCCTTAATGCTGTCATACAACAGCTTCATTTCTGGCGGGGCTACGCTGTTAGGGTTGTACTCATTCGCCCGTATTTTTTCGATCGGAACGGCTCTCACGCCATACACTGGACTTTGATACGCCATATCCATCATCCCTCTCTTAAATGTTTTTGTATTTCTCGATGATCGCCTTTTGTCGCAGGGTCAAGTCCTTCGTAATTGTGAAGCATAGTCCCTTGCACACATAATCATTCTTGATGATGCACATGGCCATTCTTTTCCAAGTGCATAAGTCTTGACGGCTATCTAGTCCCGGAAGCTCATCCAGTACGCGCCGCGCCTTGATTACGTCCTTGTCTCCTTTCCCGCGATTACTTGGCTGATGCGTGTTTTCGTATGCCCCTGGAGCGGTGCGCTCGATTTCGTCGATTGCATCGGCTGGCACGGGGCATCCTGTTTTTCTCCAATATTGAATGAATTTAATGAATTTCCTCCGATAATTGTCTGCTGTCTCCTCCGGCAAGGTTGTCAGCAGGAATTTGCAGAAACTTTTCCATGTATGCCCCTTTGGGAGATCATATGCGGCGGTCATGATCTTTTTTCCGCTGTAGATATTCCCAAAGTTCGCCCCCGATACGCGATTCACAACCCGCGCCCACGTCTCTGGCTCGATCACGCGGAACAAGCTCAACCCGGCTTTCGCCTCGTTTCCGAATGGCTCGTCAACTCTCATTTTATGGACAGATATCCCCGCTCGATAGAACAGGTCATATAGGGTGTTGTATGGCTTTTCGTATTTCCCGTAGTAGATCCAGTCATCCTCCGCCGACCAGTCATAAATCGGATAAAAGCTATACACATCCTCCGCCATCTTGACGGACCACGCTTTATCTTTGTATACGTTTTTCTGATTGCTGTCGGCGGCAATCGCCCGCCATCGGTTGAGACTTTCGTCTGTTCGTATGCCTACAAGCTGCGCGGTTTTCTTCCCCTGCGCATACCATTCGGCAAAGTGCAGGATAAATTTCTCGAACGGCATATTCTGCCGATACCATGGAAATTGTTGATTGCTCAAGTTTATGATCCACGGATTCTTCGGCATCGGACGCACCCAGATCGGCTCTTTTTCCGGCTGCCACCATATCCACGTCGGTTCGAGGAAGGATAGGCTGTTTGGACTCTCCATCGGCAGACATATCCAGTAGGGTTCGATCACGTCGAGATTCTCTGAAATCATCTTTTCGACGTAGGAAATCGTCTTTTCGTAGAACGCTTCGAGGTCGATGAACAGTACGCCTATTTTCCTTCCTCGCTCGCGCGCCATATCAATAGCCATATTCAAAACAACGCCGCTATCCTTGCCACCCGAAAAGGAAATCAAAACTTTCTCGAATTCATCGAAAATGTACCGCATCCGTTCCTGTGCGGCTTCATTCACATTTTCTTTAAGATACACCTTTTTCATTGACAGCCCTCCTCATATGCCGCCATTGCTTCCCTTTCATTTTCAACGCTTGGAATCCTTCTGCCTCAAATAACGGTACAAGATTCTCGCGTGTGGTCACGTCCATGATTCGATCGGCGGCAAATTTGACAGCTTCTTTTATAAGGCGCTTATATATACCTTTTTTACGGTATGGCGGGACGACATATCCAGCGCTAAACTGCAACACCTTATTTTTCGGCTCAATGGACACAAAGCCGACGATTTCACCATTGTCCTCTGCGACAATCCACGTCCAATCATCCGCATTGCTGAGCGGATAACCATCAAATTCTTTCCGTACTTCACGCGAACCGAGGAACGGCCCTAGCTTAATGTAAAATTCTTCTGGCGTGTCGCCTGATGATATTGTCCTGTATTTCACCATCGTTCCTCTCCATTTCTCAATATTCTTTTTGAACTCCTCAACGAGATCCTCCTTACGCGAAAGGCACGCCATAATAAACTCATCTATTGTATTCGCTGCATAGATGTCATAGATTCTCACTTCCTCCGTCTGCCCGATGCGATGTATGCGATCTTCTGCTTGCATCCGTGTCGCAAGATCAAAATCATTGCTGTAGAATATGATATTCCTGCAAAATTGTAGATTTAATCCATATGCACCGCATGCCTTATTGGCAATCATGCACTGCACGTCATCCTTAAATCTTCTTCGATTCTCCTGCCTCCTTTTTTGCGGTATATCCCCCGTAAATAACACGCTGCTCATCCCGAGTTCGCTCAAAAGATTTCGGATGCTTGCCGCCTCGGTCTTATATTTGCAGAAAATAAGCACTTTTTCGTCTCGGATTTCTCTTTGCAGGAGATTTCGTAATGCCCATAATCTCGGATTATCTTCGTCCGATACCATCGGCTCTGTTTCCATGCGTTTTTTCGGTCCAGTCAATACTCTGCGCCCGGAAACGACATGCTGCAACGCTGCGAAAAATTTATAGACTGTCTCAGGGCGGATTTCATCAACATGCTCAAGGTAGAGCTGCTTCACAATGTCGTATTCGTCCCATTGTTCTTCATCCAGTCCAAAAGGCTCGCCGATATATCTTTTCCTCGGCAGTTTTAGGCACTCTTCCTTTTTGACTTGATATGTGTATGGTGCTATTTTTTCGGACAGATAGTCCGTATTTAACACGCGCTCGATGCGGTTGTAATCCACAATCTCGCGACCATTTGGCAGGCGTACGCGTTTGTATTCCAAATGATTTGCGGAAAAACTATAAAAGCTCTGGTATCCTAAAATGCGCCAGTCTAAGATATACCACTGCGCGAACATATCTGCTTCATTTTTCGATATAGGTGTCCCATTCAATATCAGTTTATATTCACAGTGTCGAGCAATTTCGATGATTCTCTGGGTGCGGATTGCATCTTTGTTTTTTGTGAGGTTGCTTTCATCCACCACCAAAAACACCCGATACCGTCTTACCAATTCCAATAATTTCATGTAGAGGAGGTCAGCAGAAGATAAACTCTCGATTCCTCGAATAATAATCTCCGGCGGAAAATCTCCACAGTAGTAAGCCAGATCCTCGCGCAGATTCTTTTTGACACTGCACGGACATAACCAAAGAGCCACATCTACTTTTGACTTGTCCAGTCTCTTTGCGATGAGTTCCAGTGCCGTTCGCGTTTTTCCGGTGCCTTGCTCCATATACAAGGCGCCGATTTTTATTTTCTGCAGCTTGCCCACCGCATCTTTTTGGTGCGGCAGGAGGGGTGTATCAATCTTCATCCCTCAGATCCTCCAATATGTCTCGAGAGGAGTTCAATATTTCTGCCAGTCGGTCTTTGCGATCCGTCTCTGTCTCTGTTTTTTGAGGTACAACAACCATTTTCTCTTTATAGACCTTTTCTTCTTTGGTGAGGAGTTTGTCCGCCTCTTCTGATACACCAAGATCATAGAGCTTCGCAAATTCTCGGATTTCTTCAAAATATCTCGATGGTACGCGCATTGTCCCTTCGCGATATTTCGCATGCGGCAGGCGTTTCGCCTCGTCATAGAGGCTGTATTCTCTGGTGCGCCAATATATCTCTACTTCTTCATCCCCGCTCTTTAGTATCCATTGATGTTTTTGCGGTACAAATTCACCCCTGACAGCCCTCCCTCGCAGCTCCTCATCGTATATGCAGATAGGTACTCCTACATTCAGCAGGATATTGCCGATTTCTGCGATGCGGTCTTCTACTCGCCCCCTTGTCGCCGTCACTTTCATACACCATCGCGACTTCTCGCCGTCCCATTTATATCCCGCCGATCTGACGGTATCTATGATAATGTCGTTTTTTGGCGATTTTACTTCTACAAATTCACCCTTGTAGCTAATCTCGGCTACGTCCCTTGTCTCCTCATGTTCTGGATATATGGTAGCTTCATCTTTTGCGGCATGCTCCAGTTCTTTGGATTCCTCGACTGCATCTATTCTGCTCTCGTTTTCCGCCCACTCTTTGACCAACTCACGAATTGACTTCTCTCGATTATCAATCCAGAACCTTGCTTCTGTCTGGTTTTTCAGCCAGCTGACAAACTTTCCAGCGCGCGGGTCTTTTTGCGGCCCGAGCTTTTCCCAGTCCAGAAAGACACCATTGCGAATTTTTTCTGCCCACGCAACTTGCTTTTCAGATCCCGTAAGATCAGGGAGTTCGTTATCCGCTTTTCTTGCATCTTGCTGCTCCTGCATTTGCTTTTTGTAGCACTCGCTGCAAAGTCCATATTTTTCCATCCATTCAATTTTCCGTTCGCGGTCAGCAGATTTTCCGTATAATTCCTTTGTCTCCATGTGTCCACACGAAAATGTGACTTCATACTTTGCCATTTTCATTGCCCTCCATATATGCCTGTATATATATACTAGCATATATGCGGATGACTTGCAAGAAAAACACAAAAATAAGCCCCGAAGCCGAAGCCTCGGGGCTGTGTTGATTGTCATCAATGCCGATCGTCTGCGATTACTCCAAAAATACTACCGCCGTATAGAGGTCGCCCTGTACGAGGTGGACGATGCCGCGCTGCTCATCGTACCGCTCGAATCCCGGGATGGATGCAAGTAGGGATTCGTTCGGGCATTCGGACTCTACGAAGATGTCGTGAATCTTGCGCTCGATATCTTCTCCGATCGGCTCTCCGCTGCGAATTTCAATCTTCTTCATTTTGTTTTTCCTCCAATCGTCAACATAGTGAGCGCTTCCGCTTTTTCTCTGACAAAGCGATTGCGCAGCCCGCCGATTATTCCGGCGCTTCCATTGCAGAATCCGTTTGCGCTTCTCCACACGCCGCCGTGAAGCCTTACAGAATCACATTCGGCGATGAGGAAGTCATAGATCACTGCAATGATATCATGGTCAAAATATGCGTCGTCTACATAGGAGAGATTCGGATGCCCGAGTTTCTCGCACGCCAGCTGCATGAGTTCGACGCATCCGCTCGGACCGTTCTGCACGGCGCGCGAGAGGATAACGGCGCGCATGGCGGTTGTGTGTTTGTCAGCGCAGTAATTCTCCTTGCAGAGCAGATCGGACGCGCGACCATAGTAACGCTCCTTGATGTATGCGTCTTGGAGCATCCCAAAATTGCCGGGGTCAATTGTTCCGATCTCCTGCCACTGACGCTTAAACTCCTCGCTGTTGATCTCAAGCTCAGATAAGACACGCCCGTAGTTGGCAAGCTCGTCCACGGGATAGTCACAGAGCCATGCGAGAAATTCTTTCACGCTCCCCTGCGCGCTCGATAACTGATAGAGCCCGTAACTTACTCCGCCGAGGTCTCCGTCCCCGGACGACACGCGCGCAGGATCGCCGCTGCTCTCGTACTTACGCGCAAGCACTGAGATTTTCTTGATGTCGTTCTGATCCAGTTCCTGACGCATCCGTGCGACTTCCTCCTCATGCTGATCGTCGCTCGATGGTGGATTTTTGGACGGTGCTCCGTAGCGGTAGTAGTTCGCTTTCCCTGTGATCGTGCCGTCATCGAGGAGTGATTGCAGGTTCGCGCCGGGGCACTCTGTCGGCATCAGTTCTCCGTGGCCGACGATGTGCGCGCGGTCAATCGGAATGTCGTATTCCTCGCAGAGATTCGCGATGAGCATCGCCGTTCGCTCGATCTGTGCCGCCGTCGGCTGTGCGCTCGAAAAATCGCCGGACAGGTGGATTCCGACTGTGTGCGCATTGTCTCCTTGTGCGTGTGCCCCGATTGCCCAGACGGGACGGCCACGCTCGATCGTCCCGTCTTTGCGGACGACGAAGTGGTAGCCGATCCCCGACCATCCCTGATTTTGATGCCACTCGTGGATTTGCTCTGCAGATGCGTCGATGTCTGCCTGTCCCGTGTGGTGGATGACGATCATGTTTGTTTTCGTCCGTTTCGACAGTTCCCCGAAATTCAGATCCGTCTCCTTGATGTTGACTCTTTCCACGTTCTTCTCCTTTCACGATTCCGCCGGATGGCGGTGTTATTTGCTGAGAGCAACGCCGCCCAGAATAACGGCGATGATCTGCCATGCGGTGATCTTATTGTTCAGCCGTTTTTCCCGGCGGGCGTGCTCCTGCTCGTTTTTCTGGAATTCAAGGCGCGTATTTTGCAAGGATTCGTTCGCTCTCTGCAATGCGCTCGCGGCATTCTCGGATTCGCTCCCCAGTCCCGTCAAGCGTTCTTTCAGCTGTGCGATTTCGCTCCTCTGCGCGGTCAACGTGCTCGATAGCTGCACGGCTTCGTTTTGCGAGATCGTCAGTGCCTCTTGCGATGCTCTCAGCTGTTCTTTCAGCGTTGCCGATTGCTCCCGCAGCACTCTCACTTGCTCCTCGGATGCGGTCAACTCCTTCCGCGCCTCGCTCAGTGCCTTGTTCGATTCGGTCAAGGCTGCGCGTGCTTTCTCCAAGGCCTGTGCGGATTCGTTCAATGCTCGCTCCTGCATCGCGCTGTTCTCTTTCAGTCGCGTCAAGTCCACGCTCGACATTGACACTGCCGCCTCCTGCTGGTTCTCGGTCGCCGAGCAGATACCACAGCCCGGCGATGCCAAGAACAGCAAGCATAAGCACACCAATGAGCACATAGTTTTTCTTGTCATACATCACCCCTCCCTCCTCTATTTTTCTGCACCATCGCCGCGCTTTTCTCATCCTTTTCCTTTGCGATCTGTTCGAGGGTCTCGGTCAGTCGCTTTGGAATGGGCGCGCCCGCATTTCCTGCGTTCTCAATGATGCTCAGTCCTTCGTTTCCGATGTAGAACCACACGATCATCGTATGCACGGCGGATGTCCCCATCGCCGTGTCGATGTAATGCGCCAGTGCCACGATACACAGAATTGACACTTTGCGGACGATGCCCAGCGCCCCCACACGGCTGCTCGGGCCTTTTTTGCTGTCTGGGTGCTTTCTCTTGTAGCGGTACGCGGCAAGGACGCCTGTCACATAGTCGATGGCCATCGCTACAACGAGTGCCTCAACGAGGCTGTTCCACCCAAGCAAATACCCTGTAATTCCGCCCGCGACGGAACACCCTGCCCCCCATATCGCCTGCATTTCCGTTGGGATCATCCCTTTCAAAAAAATCATTACATCCTGCATATTGCCCTCCCTTAAAAGCGCACCTGATACATCAGCACGCCCGCGCAGTCGGCAGCGAAGTCCTTGCCGTCCCAGTGGCCGTCTGACCACTCCTTGAGAGCGCCGATGGCAAGCGTCGTCGTCGCCGCCCAAAAGCTATTCATCCCTGCGTTGCGTTTGAGCTGATCGCAGATGAGATAGCTGACTCCTGCGTGTGCGATGCGGTCAACTCCTACGCTGTCAACGAGTCGGTGCTGCGCCCCGCAAGGCACAGGTGCGAAGATCAATGCGGCAACGAGTGCCGCCAAAAAGATACGTTTCATTATTCAGCCTCCTAGAATACAATTCCCATCGCCGCCGCGCGGGCGGCGATGGTCTCTTTGAGCTGCGGCACATCGGCATGGAGTGATCGCCCGTGCCACGATGACAAGACGCGCCGAATCTCCTCCTGCGTTCTGTTCCCCGCCGCATAGTCCCGTTCAAAACGGCACATCATCCGCTTGATGCGTTTGACGTATGCCTTGCGCAGGATTTTCCGATATGCCCAGATGCGATACCCAAGGAAATCAATTCCCTGCGACACCGGGAACACTGCCGTCTTGTGATTCAGCTCGAGTTCCAGATGCTCCGCCAAGAACGCCGCGATGCGCCGCCACGCATCATGCAGGTGCGCCTTGTCATGATGCAGGATGACGAAATCATCCATATAGCGAACGTAGTATTTCATGCGCAGCTCTTCCTTGACGAAATGATCCAACTCGTTCAGATAGATGTTCCCGTATAGCTGACTCGGCAGGTTGCCGACAGGAATCCCGCGCGGGTCTGGATCGTTCGGGTCAGCCGTTGATGCCAAGATCACGTCCGTCAGCCATCGCGTATCCTTGCAGCGGATGCGGCGGAACAGGATTCCGCGCAGGATGCGATGGTTCACAGACTGGAAGTATTTCTTCACATCTCCTTTCAGGCAGTACATCTCCCCGTGGGTGTCGCGTGTTTTTCTTAGATATGCCTCTACTTGTCGTACACCTGCATCAACTCCTTTCCCAATACGGCACGCAAACGACGTGTCGATAAACTGCGCCTCAAAGATCGGCTCAAGTATGCCGTGGTAGCTCTGATGGACAACGCGATCGCGAAACGGCGCAGCGGCAATTAGCCGCGTTTTCGGGTCGTAGACATAAAACAGCCGATATTGTCCCTGCGTGTAGGTCTTTCCCTTTAGTTCACGTTCCAGTGCAAAAAGATTTTCTTCGAGGCGGTCGTTGAACGCCAACACTTCCGGCTTCATCCGTTTGTTCTTCTCTGCGCGCTTTGTTGCGCGGTAGAGGCTCTCGAAACTTGCGATGCCCGGGTCAAAAAGATGATTGTATGATTTCATAGCAAACGCCGAACGTTCGGCGTGATGCCTACCAGTCCGGCGTGCCCCTTTCTGTATTTCTCCCATCCACGGGATGAGAAGGATGCGTCCTCCTTTGTCTAACGTACTATCCGCAAACCCTATAAGTTTACGGCTCCTCACTACTAGACAGAGCAGCGCGAAAGCCGACGCTCGCGTTCCAATTCGACGGAGATTCGTTCAAGTTCAATGCCGCGCCGAGCTGTGCCCAACCGCCATTGTCCCAATTACCGCCGCGCAGGGCAGCACGCCTCGCACATTCAGGACGCCCCCTATATTTTATTTTTGTTGTAGTACGACGGTCTTGCGCCATCCACCGATCATGCGGCCGATCTCGTCCACCTTCGCACTCCAAACCTCGTATTTTTTGAACGGCAAATAGCCAAGCTCCACTGCAAGACGGATGAATGTGCGCAGGATGTCAAGCTGCACGTCCATATCTTGTAGGGTGGTTTTCTTGTAGTATTTGTGATTGCAGGAGATGATGAGCTTCAGCAGCTCGTACATGGCCGCCTTTGTCACTGCACCCATTCCGTACTTCTCGGAGCGCGGATATTGGTTCAGTGCTTGCAGGCCGTACTTGATCATGTCCTCGCATTTCTGCTTGATCTTGAGTTCTGTCATGATGTGTGGATAGCGCCCGCGCTATCGCGCGGGCGGTCAGATTCCAGTCGTCCAGATTACAGGGATTCAAGGGACAAAGCAGCGCGAAAGCCGACGCCCGCGTCCCAATGCGACGGAGATCCGGCCAAGGTCAACGCCGCGCCGAGCCGGGCCCAACCGCCATCGCCCCAATGACCGCCGCGCAGGGCAGCACGCTTTCCTTGCGTGCGAATCCAGAATCCGTCATGCCACTCCTCGGACTCCGTGTTGACACTGACGCTCGCAGGGAGCATGAGCGGCGCAAGGTCGATTTCGTTGCGCATCGTCATGAGCCGCCCTTGCTGATACGCGTCGTTATTAGATGCGTGATTCGCCATGAGCGACGTAATCTTTGCGATGCCGACGCCCTTGCCGTGCGATCCTGCCGCGCTGCCGTTCTGTGCACGCTCGACGGTCAGTGCGTTCGGTGTGACGGCAGTGACTTTGACCTGCTCGTTCTCGATCTGGAGGATGTCACCTGTCGCAAATCCGTTATTCCCCGGACCATTGATGAGACCCGTGTAGGAGATCGACGTGTCCGATGCGCTAATGCCGCTGGCGTTCCCGATGTACGCCGTGCAGGAGTCCGGCTTGATGCAGTAGTCCGTCAGCTGATAGACCACCGCATCGTTTGCGTGTACCGCCGCCGCGCTGCCTCTCTGTGCACGGGCGCACCCAGAGAGGATCGCTCTGCCGCTTCCCTGATAGTTGATGGCACTGTAGCTGATATACTCATCCTCTATCTTGATCATGCCGCTCGTCGGCCACGTCTCGCCGCTCTCCATCGTGTCAAGCGTGATCGTCGTGTCTTTGTCCGTGATGCCGTCGTTGTCATTGATACGGGCGCGCTTCTCGTGGGTGTAGATGCCGTTGTCGATGACGAAATCAAGCCACTCCCATGCGTTTCCGAGGATGTCATAGATCCCCTGTGCTGTGCCGTTGTGGCTCCACGATACCGGCCCCGTTCCCGTCAGTGCGCGGTTGTAAGTCGGATGCTCATTGGTAGCGTCCCGGATGCCGCGATTCTCCCACGTATCCGCGTCACGGTAGTCTCTACCCTGATTGTTATTGCCGCGAATATCATGTCCAAGGATCTTGATGAGGTATACGATTGTCGCGTACTCCTTCATTGTGACGAGATGGCAGGACTGCCCGTTGATCTTGCGGTTGGCACACGCCTTCTTCGCACTGTCAAAATTGATGCAGGTCCATACCGCCTTCCCCGGAAGTGACACAGGGACGTTGTTTGTGTCCCCGTCGTTGATGGTCGGGTTGTCTCCAATGCCGCGCGCGAACGGCGTCGCCTTTTTATGACTGCACTGGTACTTGTCGATGAAGAAGCCGCCAAGATTCATCGGCTGCGCGGGGAACTTGCCGCCCTCGAGCAGTCCTGCGGGGACGGTGAATTTCGGGATGAATACCATCTGCGTGATTGCGCCGTCATCCGTCAGAAAGTGGACTTCGCGCGTCTGCGCATTGATCTGCTCGCGCAAGGCTTTGAGGCTGAGATGTTTAATCATGGTTTTCCTCCTTCATCGGCAGGTCGTATGTGTGGAACGTGACGCCGCTGAGGTCAAGCGGGACTTCGACGGTCTTTGTCTTTTCCTGCCCCTTCTCGTCTTTCTCCCCTGTTGGGACTGTCTCTGTCTGCTTCGGCGGGATGTCCGCCTCGGCGAGCAGCCAGTAGTGGTCGCAGTGCTTGCAGGTCGAGAGGTCGCCGTTCTCCTCCATGTAGAGGCGGAACGTCTCGCCCTGATACTCCGTCAGGTCGTAGCTCTGCGCAGGGACGCGGATGCCGCTGGCGGTAAATGCCGCCACGCGCAGGATTGCGGGGTTCACCTTGTCAATCGCGATGGTGATTTTATTCTGCTCCATTGTGCTCCTCCTTAGTTCATGATCTGGTAGCGTGCGCCGCCCCGATAGCCGCCCGTATTGTAGACGGTAAACGCATTCGCAGCTCGGGAAATGTATACGTCTCCGAGATCGCCGCCCGTGTCCGCCGTCGCAGATACGTTGACGACGTAGTTCGTATTTCCAAGGTTGTGTGCGACGGTCTGTCCACGCGTGCCCGCGAAGGAGAAATCCCCCTGCGCTGTTGTACCCTCAAGCGCATTGATGCGATCTGCGAGCGATCCTTTGCCGCCGCGTGCCTGTCTGATCTCGTTTTCTGTGTCATCCATGTGCGTCTTCAGGTAGAGCGTACGATTCCCGAGCTGACGCGGCGCTATGTTGACGGGACCGCTCTCGCCGCCAAGCGCAGGATCGGTGACTTCGATCTGGTAGATTTCAGGCTCCCACTGCGCGTTCTCTTTCAGTTTTCCCATGATTGCCTCCTTTAGAAATAGATTTCCCAGTATCCTGTGATACTGATGTCATCCTCTTTGCCGATGATGCTCTTGCGCACGCGGCGTGAGAACATCACGTCATCGGCGAAGAAAAGCCCAAGCTCACGAATCAAAAGGCCGTTCGCGTCGGCATTCCCGAGTGTGAAGTTGAATCGCACCTTCGTTCCTGCGTATTCCGTGGACTGCACATGGATAAGAACGGCATCCGTCAGCCCTGTATCCGTGTCGCTTGCGGGTGCGCTTCCAGAGCCTACGCCGACTTTCGTGATGCGACCCGCGTAGTCTCCTCCCAAGAGACGCGCCAGTTTCTCGCGTCCCGATGTGACGATGAGATTGTGATCGGTCTCCTCGAATAGGAGCTTCCCGTTTTTGTAGACGGCAAGGTGTACCGCGCCGCGCAACGGGGCGAGTGTATCTTGCTCTTTGATTGTTGTCATAAGCACTTCCTCCTCATGCTGTGTATCTGTACTGCTCAAAAGTCTCACCTCCCCTCTCGAAGCGAACTGAGCCATCCATTTCAAACGCTCCGCCGAAACGATTCCGCGCAGTGCGGCGAACGGTGAAGAATCGCCCGCCATCGAGCCGCCATGCGCCGTCCATAAAGGATGCGTTGCCCGCGTCGAAATTCCACGATCCGTTGAAAACACGCCCGACGGTCACGGTCAATCCGCATTTCTCGTCTTGGACGGTCATACGATCCTCAAGTTTCGTGAGTGTCGCAGAGAGGCTCGTCTGTTCATCCGCATCCTCGTCGCTGTCAAAACGCGCATCGGAGAGTGGTACATTAAAATCTCGCCCGCCGTCAAGCTGCCATGCGCCGTCAAACACCGCCGCAAGAGGCGTGATGTCCGGCGCGCCGGATGCTCCGTCGAAGATGTGCGTGCTGTCAAAACGCCATGCGCCATCGAGCGGCGCAGCCCTGCCGAACGCCCACCGTCCATCGAAGCGGCGCAGGTGCACGAACGGATAAATCTCCGTCGTCTCGATTTGCGGCGCGATCTGCGCCGCGTCCATCGCCTGCTCTGTGTCGGCGAGTGTGAGCGCCGCCATCGTTTCGAGCACCGCATCCTGTGCGTGCTCATTCGGACCGAACATCCACGACCCGTCGAATCGCCGCCCGTCGAACTGGAATGTTACGCTGTGCTCGTCTACGACGGACAACTCCTGCGTAAGATGCAGTGCATCTGTCTCAAGCGAGTTAAACAGGATTTTCCGCGACGCCGAATTGAGGTTGAAGTCATGCTGTCCATCGAACTGCCACATCCCGTCGAAGATCCTGCCCTGTGTGATCGCATCCTCGTCGCCCGGCGGCGTGCCGTCGAATTGCCACGAACCGTCGAATACGCGTCCGCCGTCAAGGTGCAACGGTGCTGTGAAGCACCATGAGCCGTCAAAAAAGCGCCCCCGCCACGGGTAACGCTCAATCATTGTTTTATGTACTTCGATGGCGTGCGTGTCCTCTGCTTTTTCCTCATCCTGTAGATGCAGAATGAATTCGATGGTCTCAAGCCATGAGCGCGTATTCTTCGCCGCGTTGATTGCACGGCGCATCCGCTTCAACACTTCCTGATCGGTCGTCACATCCTCCGTGACGACCTTAAAGTGATATGGCTTTCCGCCATATTCAAACCATTCCTGCACATGTGACGTATCAAACACAGCGGAAACGACCTGCTCCACTGCTGCGGGCGTGCCTTTTATTCTGTGCCAAGCGATGGAGTTCTTGATGAGCCTGCGCTTTGTATCTATGTCCATCCCGACAGGCTCATAAAAATCGACGTGCCACTGCCATGCAAGAAGGTCGATAACCTCCTCCGAGAGTTCGTCAAGGCGTGGCAGGAGCAGGGCATTCCTTGTCACCGCCGTGATTTTTTGCAGCTCATCATCAAGTGCCCGCGCCGCCGCATAGATCTGTTTGTCGGCGAGGAGATTCGGCGGCAAAATATCAATGAGCGAAACGCTTTGCAGGTCTTTACTCATCTTCCAACCCTCCGAATGTCACCTTGACATGGTCAGCGATGGCGACTTGATTCTTTTCGGTCTTTGTGAATACCGGGGATTTGATCTCTGCCCGTTTCACGCCCACCGTACGTAGTCGATAATAAAGCTCGGTCGGGTTGATGTCCCGTCCGAGCTTCTCTTTCTGCCATGCGACAAATTCCTGTACGGCGTTTTCCGCGCGGGACTGTATCGCTGACGCTTCCGTTGCATTACTGCGGTCGATGTAGTAGACGGCATCCACGTCATACTTGACGCTCTCTGGTGCTTTTACGCTCACCTTGTCCGTCAAAGGGCGGATTCTGCGGTCATTTAGCTTCTCGCGTACAAGCGTCAAAACTTCCTCGCCCGGGATAACACCTCCCTTGAGGAGCGGATATACAACGACTTCTCCCGGTGCGGGACTGTCCGGATACACATCCGCGATGAGCGCGGATGCCGCCTTTGCGTGATACTCATAGGCAAGTGTCGGCCCCGCTGTGGAAAACTTCTCCGGGGCTTCGTGGATACGCTCGCGATAGGCATCATCGTCCTCCACGTCTGCACCGCCCTCGCTCTTGGTCGTGTTCTCCGCCGATGCCCAAAATGGCACAGGATCAACGATTCTGCTGATCTCTCCCGGTAAATATCCATTTCCCCGCTCCCCGTTTTCGGTGCAAGTTGCCGATGCCATGACGTATAACTCGCCCGCCGGGATGATGGCGTTCTCATTGAGCGCAAAATAGATATTATCCCCCGCCGTAACCCGCGCCCCTTTGGGGATGATGACTGCCTGCTCTCGTACTGCCGAAAGCGTGAGTTTCATCGTTGTCGCTGCGGGGCTTGCAGGTAGGCGTTCCGTCCCGACGAGTGCGCCGATATGGTCGAGATAGCTGCCCTTCGCGCACGCAAGCAGGTTCATCTTCGCCATCTGGTCAAACAAAAGGCGCTGCTGAATCAGCAGCGCCTCAACTCCAAGAAGGAATAATCGCAGGGGATCGGCTCGTGCGAGTTTCCGTTCAAGCAGTCCCTCCACGATATCCAATATGTGGATCTCCATCTCCTCTGGATTTGCATCCACGAATTTCAGATTCTCTAAATTCTTGAGTCCCATATTTTCACCTCCCTGCGCTATTCATTGATCTGTACTTTTATCTTCGGGGTCAGTTGCCCGCTCTCATCGCCGTCAAAGTTGATGGACTCGATGACCGCGCGCGGCTCATATCGACGCACCGCGTTAAATATCTCATTTGATAGGTGTGCCTTTGCGACGTTGACGGGGCGGTCGATGACTGCACCATCAATTCCGAATTCGCGATCCATTGGTACGGAATATTTGACGGTCGAGATAATCATGCGGACGTTTTGCAGAACTTCCTCGGCGAGCGTCACAGGGGCAAGATTGAGCGGCGGCATTTCTCCGCCGTTGATCTCGTATGTCATATCACAGCCCTCCGAAAACGGCGCTCGCGATGTTGTACGCTTTCCCGTATTTATTCACGAGGCTCTTCTCTTCTTTGTAGTTGCTGTCATCGTATTCCGTGATGGTGAGCGATGGCGTGCATTGGAGCAGTCGCCCGTCCGCCGTCCAGTAATGTCCCGCCTCCTTGATACTGTCCAACCGCCAATAGCATTGTGAGACTGGCTTTCCTCCAATGATGAGCGGGAACACCGCGCCCGTATCGCGCATCTTACGCAATTTTTCAAGTTGCTTTGCGACATCGATGTTATGCGCTGCATCAAGAATGATGCTGAATGTCAGCTTTTCAAGTCCGGGGCCTCCAAACTGACTGACGGGCTTTCGCATGAGCAGTTCATGTTCCGTCCACCGTGCCGCACTCTCGCGTTCATAGTCCATCGGCGTGAGCATATAATTCGGCGAAACTACAAATACAATATCGCCCATATAGCCGATATACACAGGCAGTCACCTCCTCCCCTCGTCGGCGAGTTTATCCACCGATGAATACGTTTCCACTTCCCACTGCGACGCTCCCGCCACAGGACACAGGATCGCCGATTCGTCCCGCTGCGCGTCCGTTGATGTACACTGTCCCGCTTCCGGCGGCGATGTTGCCGCTGTGCGGCGGGTGTACGGGGCATCCATGCGCCGGATAACTGTCACCGACACGTCCTGCTCCCTTTCCGTTGATGTATACGTCGCCGCTGTGGGATGCGAGTCCACGCGGAGGGCAAGCGTCATGCCCTGTGTCGTTGTCTCCCTGTCTTGTTGCTGCTGGCATTTCTATTCCTCCTAGTTCAGATCAATGCGCGGGGCGGTGAGTTTCAGCGACTTTGACGCATGAATCTCTATTGCACCGTTATTATTCCTGATGTAGCTTCCGTCCTTGTAGTGGATGCTGCGCACATTCGGATCGCTCTCAACGGGCGCATCAGTCTCACTATAAAACGCGCCGATGACGAATCCCTCGCCGGGGCCTTTCCCTGACGTATTCGGCAAAAGTACGCATAGGACTTGCTCGTCAATCGCAGGCATCCAATAATCCTTAGTGTCCTTCGTGCACCTGCTCATAACGGCGAGTTCGGCAGTCGTGCGGTCGTCCTTGTCGGGGCGGCGTACGATGACCGTTCCCGGTGTGCTGCCATAGGATGACACCTGACCAATGAAAATGCACTCTGAGAGCGGCACGCCGCCCGAATTAGTAGCCATCCAGACACCTCCTTATATCAACGCTCGTCGTGTAGGACGTTGTGACGCTGTGCGACACTTTCGTTACAAGATACTTCCCGTCAAACTTCCCAAAATTCTTGAGCAGGAGCGTCGTCCCCGCCGCGAAATTCGTATTTCCGATGGTCGCAAAACTGCCCGTCACTTCCTCCTTGTTCGCCTCGCGCAGCTTTTTCTTTGCGAGGCGCTCGGCTTCGGCAGTGTCCTCCACCTGTTCACGCACAAAAAGAACGCGCCCCTTCTCCTTTCCGGGGATGGTGAACGCGCCTTCGATGACCTCTTTTTTCTTACCCTTCTGGTACTTGACGTGACAGCTCCCATAGGTATCCCGCGTCTTTGCGCGCATATTGTAGGAGAGTAGCCAACGTAGCGGCATTGTCTTGTCATCGAGTTCTGCTTTTACGCCGGGCTTATATACGGTGATGATCGGCTCTTGCGCCTCATATTTCTCATCATCGAAAATGACGATCTGCTCCACCATAATCTTGAGGCTCATGCCGTTGTTCTTGCAGATTTCCAGAAGAAACTCCAAGTCCGACTTATCCGCCTGCTCCACATGGTCAAGATTCGGATTTTCTGCACAGTCCCAAATGAGTGAAATATTGTTCCGCTCGCATATATCAGAGGCGCATTTCCAGACGGATATTTTCTCCCATGTCTGATTGCGCCGCGTGCCGCGCAGGGAAGATTCGCCGACGACCGAAACGCCCTTGATCTGTACTGTAGAGGGGAATCCGACAATCTCCACTTCGTCGATCTCGAATTTTCCTGCGTGGAAAACTGCCTCGCCGTCCTTCAAGGTGATGCGGTTGTAGGTGTGGATGGTGATGTCGAGCATATTGCCCTCGCCCTCGGGAAACCAATCCTCCATCCAAAGCTGCGCCCGATCCTCAAGCGTGATCGTTACATCGTCCGCCGCATCGGATAGATTGTCCGTGTAGGACATGGATATGAGGTATTTGCTCACATCCTCTGAAATGTCCTTTTCCTCCGTCTCGCCCGCTGGAGTGTACTTGATTTCAAGCCACGCGCGGCGCGATAGATCTGACCCGCTCGGCAGTTCTTTCAGCCAATCATCCAGTGGATTCTTATATTCCGCCATCGTCTATTTCCTCCACGGCGGTAGGATGTGTGATGCCTCTGGCGCGATGGTCGGACAAATTACCTGCACGCCCGACGGGAATATGGCGATATTCGCAAGGTCACTGTTTGCTTCAATCAGCTGCACTATCGCGGATTCCTTGCCGTACACCTTGTAGGAAATCATGTCCCATGTGTCGCCCTGTATGCTTGTGTAGGTATCAGGCATAGGAAAGCCTCCTCTCATGCGCGTCCTGCCTCTTGAGGAGCGTCGGGAGCATAGCGATAAGTTCCTGTTTTTGTCGCTCAAGTTCCGAGCGCAGCTGCTCCACAACGCCCGCATCTGCCGTTCCGTCAATATGGATGGTTGGGTTGAAGGTGATGTTCACTCCGCCGCTCGGCGACGGCATTGCCGCAATGGTCGGGCTCTGCATTGGAGGCGGTGCTTGCATCTGCAATATTGGTGCGGATGCCTCCAACTGGGGCGCGGCATTCTGTATGGTTTGGGTGATCGGCGGTACAAGACTCAGCATCGGCGACTGTGTCTTTGCCGTATGCTCTTGCATCTCCGTCGCCTTCTGTGTGGCTTCCTGTGCGACTCTCGGCAGCGGCGGCACAAGCGTCAGCATCGGCGGCGGCGCTTGCGCCGTGCTCTCCTGTATTTCCGTTGCCTGTGGTATGATCTCTGCTGTTTCTTTTGGCAATAGGCCCATCATCTCGCCCGTCTGCCTCCATAGGCTTGCCGCCCGTGCGCTTCCGTTGATTGGGATTGCCGCCTCAGGCGAATTCTCCGCGAAAGTTGTCAGGAACGCCCCTTTTTTATAAATTCCGCCGATGGCGTTTTCAGAAATATCAACGCCTGCCGCATCCGATGCAGCGCTGTCTCCGCCTCGAATAAAATTGACAACAGCGTCGATCGGATGTGATAGTACCTCGCGCAAGGCTTCCCATTTTTCCTGTGCCCATGTGATTCCCTCTCCAAGTTTCGACTGCAAGAAGGAAACGAATTGCCCGATCGCTGCGCTAGGGTTTTCCCAAAGTAGAGAGAACCATTCCTTCACGGTCTCCCAGTTTGCAATAATCCCCGCAACGCAGTAAATCAGCATTCCAATTGGCCCTGTGATAAATGCAATCACGGCGGCGGCGGGGCTTTCCCATACGCTTGCACAAAACTCCTGCACTTCTTCAAAGTGCGTGTATAGAACGTATAGGATTCCGATGAGTGCTGCGATTGCGATAATGACGATGCCGATTGGATTTGCCGTCATTGCGGCGTTCCATGCCCACTGCGCCGCCGTTGCTATTTTCGTTGCAAGCTGAAGTCCTTTGACAAACTCGGCGGCAAGTTGGAAGGACGCATAGGCAAGTGCTGCGCCTTGTACGATCAATGTCATTCCTGCGATTGTGACGATAAGGGCAGCGATCCCCGCCGCCACTCCTGCAATGATTACCACTAACTCCTCGTTTCTCGACGCCCACTCAGCAATCGACGTGAGAACTGGTGCAATGCTCGCGAACACCTGACCGACGGCAGGAAGGAGGGCGCTCCCAATCGTGACAGCTACAGCATCCAGCGTGTTTTTTGCAAGCTGGATCTGATTTTCTGTTGTCTGACTGCGTGCCGCGTATTCCTGCTCCATAGACCCTGCATACTTTGTCGCGTCTGCGACTTTGTCAAAATTCTCCTGCAGGTTTTCGAGATTGCCAAGGAGCGGTGCAATTGCGCCGATGGATTCTTTTCCAAAGAGATCCTGCAACGTCGCCGCTTGCTTATCTGCGTCGAGGGCTTGGATCGCTTTCATCACGTCGATGATCGCCCCCTTTGCGTCTACTTGCATCCTGCTCGCCACATCCTCTGCGGTCATTCCAAGTGAGGCGAACGCAGCGGCCTGTGTTTTCGTCGCGCCCGCTCCTGCGCTCATTCCGAGGATGAGGTTCTTGATTCCTGTTGCAGCAATCTCTGACGATGTTCCCGTTCCGACAATGGATGCGCCGAGTGCGGCGATTTCGCCGGAGGCAACGCCGCCGACTTCGCCGAGTGGGCCGATGCGGGTCACAACCTCCGAGATGAGCGGCGCAGATGCCGCCGTCGTGTTTCCGAGGTAGTTGACTTTATCTGCGAGAGCAACGACCTCCTCTTGATTCATTTTGAACGCCGTGCGCCATTTCGCCATCATATCGCCCGCCTGATCGGCTGTGATATCAAAGGCAATGCCCATCTTCGTCGCTGACTCTGCAAAGGAAAGCAGATCCTCTCGTGCGATGCCGGACTGGCCGCCCGCCGCGACGATCTGTGCAATTCCCTCCGCCGCCATCGGCAGCTCTGTCGATAGCTTGAGGATATCGCCCGACATCGCCTTGAATTGCTCCGGCGTGTCAAAGTCTACGACTTTCTTCACGTCCGCCATTACGGACTCAAACTGGATTGCCTCATGCGTCGCTTCGATGAGCGGCGCAGCGATTGCTCCTGCCATAAGCGTAGCCTCGAGGAAGTTCCCTTTTGCCGCGCTGAATTTATCGCTTGCGCCTTGACGTTTCTCGCGCAGCCCCGCCATTCTCTCGCGGTGAGCGATTGCCTCTTTCTCTTTTGCAATGGTCTTTTCAAGGGCTTCTTGCGCGGTGCGCTGACTCTCCGCGAAGTTCTTCGTCGATATTCCGGCTTCAGAAAGTGATGATCGCACGCCTTGAAGTGTGGCCTGCTGATTTGCCAGCGTATCTTTCAGCTTCGCCGCTTTGTTTTTTGCCTCCTCAAAGTCACTGCCCAGTGCCTTTGTCCGCTCTTCGCTTTCTCTATACGCGGCGCTCAGGCTCTTGATTTCCGCTTTCGCCGCTTTGTATGTTGCAGGTGTGAGTGTCCCCTTCATGCGCTCGAGGCTTTCCTTTGCCTGATCGACACGCGCCTTGAGTGCCGCCGTCTCCTGCTCGGATGCCTTGAATTGACTCGCGAGCGCCGACGCGCGGGCGCGCGCCTCGGTAAGGCTGTTTGAATTGTCTTGAATGGCGCGCTTGAGGGTCATGAACTGCGCCGACTTTGCGCCGATATTCGCAAGCTCGCTTTCATATCCGCGAAGTGCCGCCGTTCCTTTATCCATCTGAGCGTTTACTGCGTTCGCCGTCTGTGCGACGTTCTGGATTGACTGCGCCGCTTTTGCAATCCCCGCCGCAATACTGCTGTCTATTGTTGCCTTGAGCGCGATGGCAAGCGCGAATGTTTTTCCAGTTGACAAAGTATCACCTCCCGTTTATGCTAAAGATGCCGATATTCCTAGATTTTATTGAATGGAGGGCGCAACGATGACCGTATTTCTTGCGATTCTTCTCGTAGTTATCCCCGTCCTGTTCTTCTTGATGTTCGCGACAAACGCCATCGCCTTTATTGTCAGCGGGTGTGCGGATCTCCTCGAATGGTTCTATGATCGTTTTTATCGCGGCAAATCAGATGCGCCGCTTCCTGCTTCTCAAAATCTCGCCCGCTATCTTCCATAATTCCATAGAGCCGCCCGCAAGGCGGCTATTTTTTATTTACGGCCTTCTTTGCCGCCTCATTTTCAATGTCGATCTCTGCGTTCATGATTTTCATCCAACAGCCAAATTCCCCCGTCGGCATTTCAAGGAACACGCCGATGGGGGAATTGCTGTATTTTGCCATGCGCAGAGCAGAGCGCCGGAGGTTTTCCCCTAGCGCGATCCCATTAAAAAATTCTGTACCTTGAGGCATACGGCCGTGAAGTCCGCGCCCGAGAGTTCCAGAATCTCATCATATTTCACTTTTGCCGCCGCTGCTGCAACACGTGCCTGATACGACTGCGAGAGTGCCATAACGCTAATCAGAGGATCATCCTTCTTCGCTTCCTTCTCGCACTTTAGGAGGATGTATCCTGTCACGCGGTCGAAGTCAAGGTGAATCTCATCCGATCCATTGCGCATCGGCTTCTTGAGGTGGATCACGTTCGCCTCGTCAATAGGTTCAGCGTCGTATACCTCAACGCTCTCCGCTTCCGTCGTCGCTGTGATGTCCAACTCGTTCTTTTTGTCGTCTGCCATTGTCGTGTCCTCCTCAGTTCATGCCGATGTTCTTGCGGATGGGAGCGAGGATGTCAACCCCGTCGATAACGGCCTTGTAACCGTACTTGTCAATCTCCGCGAGTGTCTCGCCGCCATACTCGAGCTTTAAGTAGTGCACTTCGATCGTTGTGCTGCTCCCCGACGTGTTTCCCGCCTCGATGTTTCCGGCAGAGTAGTTCTTGGCGCGCCCGCGCACAACCACGCGATAGCGGTCATGTGTGTACTCTTCCGCGCCGGAGTCAAATCCCTGCACATCAGAATATGCCTCGAACTTGATTGCCTTGCCGCCATGATAGCGCATGGCCGTTTTTGTCGGCACTTGCCAGTTTACCTTGACTTCGAGGCTTTCAAAGTGCCCGTGAATCGGCGCAGAGATCGTTCCTGCAATGCCGATGCCCTTCACGTCCGTCGTCATGGACGAAAGGTCAGGAAGGTCTATACTGGATGCGCTGATACAGTCATCGTTTCCGTCGATGTAGCAGCGTATATCGTTGATTACTTCTGGAATGGTCATCTATTTTGCCTCCTTTCTCAGCCAAAGAGCGCCTTGAAGTTATTGACATCGTACTCGAGAATGTCGTTGATCTCCTGTGCCGGGACGGGCGGCGTGATGTAGCTGTGTACACGAATAATCCCTTGCAGGAGATCGGTCGTCGGATTCTCCTCTTCGAGAAATTTCACATCTGCACCAAGCAGGAAGCCACGCGATACCAATCCGTTCAGCCGGATTTTCTCAGAGTCGATGATCGTCCGAATAAGACGCGGCATGAGTGGACGATCAACCGTCTGCCAATAGGTCAGGATGAATGTCTGGTACTGCCAGTCGAACATGCGGCGAACGCAGATGAACGTGTCCTTCACGTCCGTTGCGGACGGGTATGCTCCCGTGTAGTTCCCCCAGCTCTTCCATCCGCCGCTGAAATTGAGCGCTGTCATAACGCCCTGACTGTTGAGGAGATTTGCCTGATCAAGCGAGAGCGCGACTTCCGTGCCGTCCTTGAGGCAGATCCCCGTCGCCTGCATGGAGAGGTTTGACGGACTCTGATACGGCACATCCGCATTCGCCGCATCCATGACGCCTATGATTCCTAGGATATGCGTTGACATGCGGAATACCATATCACCGCTGCGCACGCACGGCCAGCATACGACCTGATTCACACCCGTATAGCTGTTCTTGTTCTTCCACTCGTTCACGTCAGAGTAGTGTTTCACTGCGCCCGTGTCCACGTCGGTCAGGCAGATGCAGCGGAAAAGTCCCGAGATGTTCATTGCCTTCGCCTTCATGACAGCAGCAACGCTCGGATGATCGGACCACCCCGGCGCGGCAACGATGCCCGGAACGAGCGAAAAGAGCGTATAGATGGAGTCGAGCCACTCAAGCCCTGCCGTCCCCGTCTTGCTTGCGCCGCCGATGATGTCCGCATCCTTGACTTTCGACGGGTCAATCTTCGTGTACTCAAGATAGAGTTTGTCAGCGTTCTTGAGCGCGCCTGTCGTCATGATAGAGATAATGAGCCGCCCATCATCGTCATACGCCGCCGTATAATCCGTGAGATTCTTTGCGGGTTCCGCTGCTGCCGAAGCTCTGACCTTGAGGGAATCCAGCAGGACAGGCTCATCGAGTGTGACGCGCCCTTCTGTGATGGTATGGCTGTCATTATCCTTGATCTCCGCCTTGTGCTTCTTCGGGTCAAGTACATTGACAAAGATAATCGGCTTGACACCGTAGAGTTTGAACTGCGAATACATCACCTCGGAAATGGTGTATTCGTCCCAGTTGTTTGAATATCCGAGTGCCGCGACTGCCTCATTCCAGCTGTAGCAGATGACCGGGCGATTAACGTTCTTGGTGGGATCGTCCGTCAGATGGACGGGGGCTGTCCCGAATACGACGGGCAGTCCTGCCGTTGTGCTTGCGGGTGTCAGAATGGAAGTTGGTACTTCCTTCACCCGTGCGCCGTGAAAAAATGCCATAATTCTTTACCGCCTTTCCTGTTCCTCATGCTCCTGCACGGCTTTCTGGTACAGGACATTGAGGAATGATCCCGTCTCCCCGACTTCTGCGCGTGCCGCATCGAGGTTTTCTGGGGAAACAAAAAGCGGAGCATGAATCGGATCGTCTTTGAACGCCTCCGGGATTCCCTCCGCAAAAACCTTATACGTTGAAAGATCACTTCCTCGAAAACTCGGGCCGACATAGATCATCGGCTGCGCGACCGTCTCGATGAGAGTTTCCTTCTCCTTCTTTTTCGGCGGCGTTTTCTGCTCCGCCGTCTCTGTCTCCTTCATGTGTCCTCCTTTCACATCCTGCCAAGGATGTCGTTGCGTATGTTCTTGACGATGGGAAGGATGACATCAAAGTCGATGCGCCCCCAGTATTTCGGGTAGGGCTGCTCATCGGGAATGCTCGTCTCAAGTCCCCCGTCTGCAATCATCCATCGGTTCTTGATCGGGTTCTTTGCGAGCAGGGAAAAGCGCAGGAACTCCAAGATGTGATAGAGGCTTTCTGCGCCGCCCTTCTCATCCTCCGGGCATACAACGACATAGACCGCCATACTCGCGAGGCGTTTTTTCTCCTCATCCTTCACTTTGTGTGGACGGATGACGATGTGTGGGCATTGCTCCTTCTTCATCGTTCGCACATCGGCAATCGGTAGAAATCCCGCATGGGCTTCTCCTGTGCCTGACTTTTCGTCATAGCGCGCAATCTCATCGCGCAAAAAATCCGCGATTTCCTCTGCGCATCGCCACGGAGTCATGTGTTCCCTCCCGTCCGTCGTTCAAGTTCATGAATGATTCGCTCTTCGTACTTCTCCGCCATAGCATCCATCGTCGTCTCGATCACGCTGTCCTCATCGAACATCTGCGGGACGGATGGTCCATAGATACCTTTGAGTGGATAGCGTTCCGCCCCCTCGCGCATGAGCGGGGCATCTCCGTGCATAAAAGAGCGCGGGACAACTCCGCCGCTGTCCTGCTTGATGGATACGAAAACGCCGTCCTTGCGCCGCCGCGTCCCACGAAAGTTCTTGACTGGTTCTGTGCCGCCCTCAATGCGTATGACGGTATCAAGTGGGCTTGGATTCTCTACTTTCATGCGCGATTTCGCAACGCCTGACTTGATGGTGTAGACTTCGCGCATTTTCTTTGCGCCTACGGTCATGCCATGACGCGCTGCGCGTTTCCCCGATGCACCGAGTGCAGCGTGCAGTTCGCGCCCTGAGAGCGATGAGAGTGCCTGTCTGATTTTCTCTGCGTCGTCCTTCGACACGTCCACTTTTATCATCGCGGCATTCCTCCTCCCGTCAGCTGTCATGCCCCTTGAGTACGATGGATAGAAGCCCCGCCTCATGCGTGCACGAATCCACAAGCATAACTTCTCCATCAAGATTAAACCGCATCCCCTCCACGGGGATCTCTGGGAGTAGACGCGACTCAACGTGTACAGTCACGCCAACGCCGTGAATACCTTCGTACGCGTCATACGTCGCGCCGCGCAGGTATTTCTCCTCGGTGCGCGGTTTTTCTACAACGCACAGGCAGACTGTCCCGTTGAGGTCATGCTCCTTCGCGAATTCGTCTGCATCAAAAAACACGCCCCTCAGATCCTCGGCGAGATCCTCCTTGAACGTGTTCATTTTTTCTTACCTCTACTCTTCTCTTTTGCGGGTTCTCCGTCCGTCTGGACGGCGGCGGCAGGATCAAAGGCGGGGATTCCGCCCACGCCGTCCTCGCTGTCCGAATCGGACACATCATCCGATGCACCGCCATCGCCCACATCGCCATCATCGTTGTCGGTGCCATCGGCATCCTCGGCCTCATCTCCGTGGTAGATTTCGAGCGTGCCGCCCGAGTTAGCGACGAGCCGATTTGCCGTCTTGGTATCCTCAATCTCTACCACGTCGCCCGCCTTGTAAATCTCGCCGTTATGTGACAGACAAAAACGCTTGACGATAATCTTCATCGTGCTCACCCCTTCGTCTTAATCAGTGCCCAGTCATCCGCCCACTCTGGCGCAAGGAGAAAGCGGCTATACATGGTGAGAGAAATGACTTGCGTGTCCTTATTGCCGCTGTAGTACGGAACGTACTGCCCGATGAAAGTGTTGTATTTCGTACCTTCATCGTTGAGGAGCGTGACCGCGCCATGCAGCTGACGACCGCGCCCTGGAACGGCGATGATTACGTCATTATCGCCGAGGAACGGCTTCACTGTGCCGTCATCGTCTGTGTACGTCTCCGTGTAGCTATACATTTCGAGATTCAGCGACTGCAAAATCCCGATGCGGCGAATCTGCGGACTCGTGAAGCGCGGCGCAAGGGAGAGCATCGCAATATTCTCACGGTTCGGAATGGCAAGCCACTCGCGCATCTGCGTGTTCTTGATGATATAGTCCTCGACGTTCTTGCCGCAGAGCATGAGCGTTGGGATGATCCCCGTGTTCTCCTGAATCATCATGGATGCGTTTCTGATGTCAGAGTAAATCGTCGCGGACGGATTGTCCCATGTCACACTCGGCGTGATCTTCTGTGTCCATCCGTCGAATTTCAGCACGTCGAGAACGTGCGTCTCGCCGTCGTCCGCATAGCCCTTGATCTCGCACTGTCCCGTCGTGAGGATGTCTGCCGCCATCTTGTTCTTGCGGTTGACGATCATGTTCTGCAGCTCCACAAAGTCCCGTGCCTGAATCTGCGCGGCGCGCTGCGCTGGGGTCATGGTGCTATATACCGTCTCACCGAAAGAGCGATGCATAACATCATCCGGCGAGAGCGTCCGGCGCGGGCCGACCATCGGCGGCGTGTAGGTATCAATCCACGACGTGTCGCGCTTCATGTTGATGCCCTTCGCGCCGCTCACGATGAACGGCGCAAGACGGCGGCCGCCCTTGCGGTACTCGGTCATGATGGTCGATGTCGTCGCCGTCGGCGGCACAATCGGATAAAATGTGTCAAGCAGAAAGCTCGCAGGAGGCTTGATGCGCTCCATCGCTGTCATCAGCGAAATTGTGTCATTGTAGTCAATCATCGGCATATTCAATTCCTCCTTACTTCAGCGACGAGAGGAAGATGCCCTTTGTGCGAAGTTCCTCCTCGTGCGCATTGACGGTGTCACCTGCGGCGGCAATCAGCTTCTCGCGGTTAAACCGCCCCGAAACGTAGACTGTCCCGACGGTATCGGCTTTTGTTGCATCGACATCGGACCGCAGGACGTAATCCGCCGCGCCATCCTTGACTGTCTGCTCCGCCTTGATCGCTCCCGTGCCGCCGTCCTTCTTTGCCGTGAGCAGCATCCCGCGTCGATAGGCTTTGCCCTGCTTCAATGTAACGTTTTTCGTCAGGATGGCGATCTCACTCCCTGCCAGCAGTTCATCATAGCCCGTCGCGTCTTTGATCGTCTCGTGATAACTCATGTCATTCCACTCCTCTCATCCGATTGGCATAGCTTGCAATATCAGCGATATTGCGCTCCTTCTCTGCCGCTTCGCCGCCATGCGACGGCTGCGGCGTCGGCAATACGCCGTCCGCATTAGATTCCTTACTGTCCTGCAGGATCGCGCGAATCGACGCAAGCATCTTCTCTTCGTGCTTCGTGTCCGTACCTGCGACGGGTGTATTTGCAGCGGCATCGACGTATGGCTTCACGCTCTCGACGGTTGCTCTGTTTGCCTTCGCCGCCTCAACGATGCCGTCAACAACAGGGTTTCCGTTTTTCAGTGCGTCAAGAGCCGCCATGCGTGCTCGCTCCTGTGCGATTGCCGCCGCGCGAACATCCTCCGCATTCTGCGTTGCCGTGTCCTGCGGGACTTCCTGCGGCTGTGCCTCCTTGTTCTCACCCGTCAAGAGATTCTTGATTGCTGCGAGAGCCTCGGTTGCTGCCATTCCCATAATGGTATCACTCCTTTTTTTCTTCTTTTCCGGCAAAATAGCCCGCAAGTCTGCCACATTCTCGAATCTGTCCAACTTGCAGGATACGGAATTGACGATCAGCAGATTATCCTCCCAACGGTTTTCGATTGGGATTTCATCCGTGATCTCATCTACAAATCCGTATTCCTTCGCCTTGTCGGCGGTCATCCACTCCTCCGCATCCATCTTGTGCTTGACTTGCACCTCAGAGAGGGCATTTCCGACGCGCCCCATGTAGACGTTGACGATGGTCTGCTTGACGGTCATGAGGCGGTCAGATACCTTTCCAAGCTGGACGGCATCGTAATAACCGAGCATCGCGGATTTCGGATTGTGGATCATGTAGATTGTATTGCTCGGCATGGTGACCGTTTCGCCCGCGCACGCAATCACCGTCGCGGCGCTCGCGCACATCCCGTCGATTTTGACGGTGACTTTGCCCGCGTACGCTTTCAGCTGATTGTAGATCGCCTGTGCCGCGAACACGTCACCGCCGGGGCTGTTCACGCGCACGGTCAGATCTTTCCCGTCGCACGCCGCCAGATCCTCGGCGAATTTCTTTGGTGTTACCTCATCGCCGTACCATGACGCATCCGAGATTTCGCCGTAAAGCAAAAGCTCCGCCTCACCGTCGGCGTTATTTTTGAATTTCCAAAACTCCTCCATCATCCTCACCTCCCTTCTGTTCGTCCTCGTTCTCTGTATCTTTCCCGGCGAGCACTTCGGGGGTTCCAAGTGTCAGTCCCTTGGACTCAATCATTTTCAGCTCCCATGCGAGCTGATCCAGATTCTCCTCGAAGTCTGTCCCTGTCATTTCCGCTGCCTCGCGCTCACGGGTCGAAAGCCCGTACTGCACACGCATCGCACTCCCCTTGATGTCCTTCACAGGGTCGAGAATCGACATAGTCGGCCCGTACCAATCCGCGCTCACCCACGCCGCGCGAATGGCAGGATCGTCGAAGAATCCCGGCGCGTCGATGCGCCCAACGGCGACCGCCTCCGCAAGCCACGTTTCATAGACGGGCTGGCAGAAATCACGCGCGAACCACGTACGGCGCAGTTTGAACTCCTCCCACGCCTGCAGCATCGCCGCGCGGGATGCGCTGTACGAACTCGTGAAGTTCTTCATGAGAACTTCATACGGAATATTGATTGCCGCGCCGATGTGCTTGATGAGCTGTGTCACGAACGGATCGAATGTGCTCATGCTCCGCCCTGCGTCCACTGCCTTGACGTCCACCCCTGCGGGCAGGGCGTTCAGCGTACCGGGGCCGAGTCCGTAGTCCGACACATCGACGACCGGGGCGTGCGGGTCAACGCGCTCCTCCTCGTCTCCATAGATGGCAGACGGGGCAATTCCTTCGAGTCCACTTGCCCCTGCGGGTGAATTGGTGAAAAACAGTGCAAAGAAACTCTTGATGATCGCTGCCGTGAGTTCTGCGTTCGTGTACCTGCTCACCTGTTTCAGCGTCTCGATGACGGGCGCGAGGTATGGCACGCCGCGATATTGCTCTGACCGTACGTCATGGCATATCTGCACGATGTTCGGCATGCCGGAGAGAGCACCGAACGCCTTGACACGCACCCACGCATCCATCTGCGCCGCTTCTACGAGATCGCCCGGTACTTTGTTGGAAATCCAATATGCTTCGATTGCGCCCTCCGGGTCTATCTCCACGCCGCTGACAATGCGATTCCCATTGCTCTGATTCTTCGCCTCAACGGAAAACACGCCATAGCCGCCTGTAAGGCTTCCGCCATACGGATTCGATATGCGATTCCCCTCGATGATCTGTAGGCGCAGGCTATACGGCATAAACTGCGTCGGCGGCTTCCTCCGAAAGAGAGCGAAGGAGTCCCCGTCTACGAGATACGCCACATACGCAAGATCCTGCAAGTCGTAGAAGCTGTTACGGCGATAGAGATCGCAGTGTTTTGATGCTGCCCATAGGTCAAACTCGCGGCGCGTCCTCCGATTCCACGCCCGCGCCTCCTCATGCGTCAGCCCCAAGTCCAAATAGTGAATTTTTGGGAAAACCTTGAGTCCTGCGCCGACGGTGTGCATCGAACTCGTCTGAATCGCCGCTGCTCCGATTGGCGTATTGATCGCCTGATCCGCCGAGCGATTGCGCAGCGTGTAGAGATTCGCGTCGATATCCGACTTCGCAGACGCGCGGACGGGGTGATACGCTTTCAGAATGCCGCTTGTATGTGATGCGCCGCCCTCTGAGTATCCTGTGTTCTTGATTCTCGTCTCCTCGCGTGCCGTCGGCATCCGCGCCTTTGCGGGTCTGTGCTTCCGTTTTCTCATGCTTCCTCCTAGTCGTGAAATACAACGCGCTTTGAAAATCCGCGCGAACGTCCCGCCATCTGCTCCAATTCGCTCTCAAGCTCTTTGATTACCTTGTGGATCTCGGCGAGATTTGCCCGCGTTAGTTGTCTGTTGCCGAGCGTATAGGATTGTCCGCGCAGGACTTTCCGTTCTGCCTCGTAGTAGAGTTCCAGTCGCTCTCTAATGACCGTTTCCGATTTCGCCACACTTTCACCCTCCCAATCAAAAAGGACGGCTCATGCCGTCCCATGTCGTCAATATAGATTCATGCTGCGCGATTTCGCCTGTGGTTGGCGTTTCGGTCGCTCCGCCGCTTTCTGTTTCACTTTTTTCTTGCGTGCCTCCTCTGGGACATTCACGCCGAGCATTTCCGCGATTTTTACCCAGTTGATATGCGGCAACAGGGATTTCATGCACGCGAGATTGTAGACGCGCAGATCCAGAGGCTCATTGCGGGCATCCTTGCTGATCGGCTCCCATACGACTTGGATCATGCCGCCCTTGCGCGTGACTTTGCGCTGCTCGGCGATGATGCCCTTGAAGTAAATCTGGTCATATCCGCGCTGCCCGATATGACTGTCATCTATGGGAAAGTGAAAATACTGCTGCCCTTTCTGCTCAAGCCCGAGTCGCGTCATGACTTGCTGTTTGCCGTCGTTGACACCGAGAATAACGAGCGGGATTCCGTACTCTTTCGACGGCTTGCTGTACCGCCATATCAGAGGTAGTCCCGATCCGCCGCGCCCCTTGATGCCGATGCGCTGCTTGTGCAGGTTTTTTCGGCAGTAGAGATATACGTTCTGCGTCGACAGTCCGCCCGTGTCGATAAACGTCCGCGCAACTTTTAGGCTGTTGCCGTCGGCGAAATGGTAGGGGCGGTCAAGAACGCCGTCGAGTAACTGCCATACGCGCTGTCGGTCAGGATCGCCGGGGATGATCCCTTTCTGGATGCCCCAGCACTCCTCGCCGAATCCCCATCCGCATATCTCATACTCAAGTCGATTGCCCTGCACGTCAACGGCGGCGGTCAAGAGGAGCACACCGCGCGGTAGCTCCGCCTCGTATTTTTCGCGGCGGCGCAGGAACTGCATCTCATCGTCGTACGCGCCGATCAGCCGATAAGTCTCGCCGAATCGTGTGTTGACGACGACCTGCTCCCTGAGTGGGTCGCCCTTCGCCTCATACCACTCTTTCATGATTCCGTTCCACGTCAGCCACGGGGACGAAAAGCCATTGACGAAAAAGGAGCGTGTGCCGTTTTCAAGAGCAATAGGATTCTGCATCTCGTACCGCTGCGGCGCATCCTTCATCTGCCGTTCGGAGAATTTGAATCCGCAGTCTGGACACCGCCATTCCACCTTTTTCATGATGTAGGTGACGTTGCCGTCCTTGTCGCGGCTCTCCTCGTGGTCGCACTCCATCTCCGTGTGCCTGAGTACGTGATACTCGCCGCAATTCGGGCAGCGATGCCTCCATTCCTCCTGTGTCCCTGCGAGGTATTCCGTTTCAATGCGGCTCGCACCCTCGGTCGTCGGCGTGGAGAATAGTCCTGACACGTGATTCCAGAACGTCGTCATGCGCTTTGACGCAAGGTCAACGGGATCGCCCTCCGTGCCCGCCGTCTGCGCGAATCGGTCAACCTCATCGGCGAGCAGGACGCGCACGGGGCGCGATGCAAGCCCCGCCGGAGAGTTCGAGCCACACATGATGAGCCTACCGCCGGGGAAAATCTTCGAGAGAATCGTATTGTTCCCATCGCGCGTTTTCGCCGTGCCGAACTCGTCCTTCCCCTTGACGGTGAAAAAGAGATTGTTGAGGACTTTCGTGTCGCGCAGCATCGGCGCGATGCGTGTCTTGGAGTAGTCCTGCGCCATCTCAATGGTCGGCTGAATCATCATGATTGCCGCCGGATCGAGGTGGGCGAATCGACCGATGACATTATTCATAATATCCGATTTGCCGATCTGCGCCGCCGATTTCACAACAACGCGATGAACACCTGTCTGCGTAAACGCATTCATGATTTCCCGCTGATATTCTGCACGCGACGTCCGCCATCTCCCTGGCTCTGCGTTGCCTTGCGAGATCACGCGGTATTCGTCCGCCCATTCGGAGACGCTCGTTTTCGGCAGCGGCTTGAGTCCCTTGCGGGATATGTACTGCCATAGATCAATCGCTGTCCTCATCGTCTGCCTCGATCTCCTCTTCCGTGAATAGCTCCGGCGAGTATTCGGATAACTCCGAAAGTCGTTCTTCCAGTTCGCGTGTCATAAGCTCGTAAATCTGTCCTCGTGGCTTCCCCTCTAACTGCGGCGCAAGTTTTGACGGCATCCCGAGAAGCTGCGTGCGCAGGTTGGATAACATCTCCGTCAGGACGAGTTCAACGGTCTTGGCATCATAGGCGCGGTTCTCCATTTTCGCAAGGCGCAGCTCTGCAATCTCGCGCTTTGTCTTTTCGTGCTTTGCACGCTCTCGCGTTAAATCCAGTTCCGCCTCAATGCTGACTTCTTCATTTTTCTGACCTGACCAATAACGCTTCACGCTCTCATAGAGCAGAACGGCGCCGCCCGGATTATCCTCATCTCGGACGACGATCTCATCCTTGATTAGATGATTGACACGCGCAGGTGTTACGCCAAAAGCCGATGCAAGCTGCCGCTGTGTGACTGTGATTTTCTTGACATCCCCTTTGACTTTCATGCGTAATCACCTCCGATTTAGTAAATCTTTTTCTCACTTTTTTCTCAAATCGCTAGTTAGTTGGTTGTTTTCCGTTCCGGCGGCTCGAAAAAATTTATTAACCCCATGAAAAAATTTGCAGCTAAACAAACGGTGGGCTCGAAAGCGGGAGCGCACAAGTTCAAAACTCCAGAAGTACCTATTTCCTTCGTGGTCGCCGAGCCTTGCGCCGTGCCTCTTCCCACCGCATCATCATTCGGCTCTTGGTTTCGATGGCTCTGATCTTGCGTTCCTGCACTCGTGTCAACGCTTCCTCGATATTGAGTATCCTGTCGATGAGTGGTTGACGCTTCTCAACCTTTCCGATCATCGTCTTTTGCTCCTGCAAGACTTCAATCTCGCTCACTTCTCCTGTGATCTCGTCGTAGACGTTCGCAATCATCGGTTTTGATTGCAGTTCGAAGATATCCTTCGTCTCGCATAGTTCTTTCGCTGCGTTCAGTTCATTCAGGTAGATGAGCATTCGACGCTCTCGCAAGGTCAGCAGTCGAATCGTCTCGTCAATCGCGGTAAATGGATTCGTGTCTGCTGATCTCAGTATTGCCTTCTCTTCGTCGCTTATGGCATCTTCCCATATTGTTTGGTATTCGCCAGTCGTGACGGCATTCGCGTTCTTTTGCGGCGATGACGATTTATGCCCAACAGAATTTTTATTTCCTAATGGAGCACCCCGCCCCTTACTCAAAATTATTCCATCGGATGTGTTGTTTTCGTATGGGAGCGTTTTCCCAATCATGCTCCACTGGTCGAGTGTTTTCCACTTTCTGACTTTGGAGGCGGTCACGGATAGTTCATTTGCAATGTCTACGAGCTTCATTGTTCCGCCGCTCGCCCTCCATAACTCGTAGGCGCGGTCACGTTCTTCACTGCGCCGACTCGCCATGTACTATCACCGCCTCCTTATTGCTTTTCTTGCAGGGCAAGATCCAGCTCAATAAGCTGTCGCAAGTCCGCAACGGATGAGAATGTAATTTTGCCCGCCTTGAAATCGTTCACCCACTGACCAATGCCCGCCTGTGTGATTTTGCGATAATCCTCGCGGGGTTGCGTGATTTGCATCTGCTTGTCGGCTTCCCGCCGCACTTTCAATTCCTCTTGATTCTCAGGAATTACGATCCTTTTCTTCCCCTTCTTCTGCATTGATGCCCTCGCCCTTGATTCGCTCTGCCTTTTGCCCTGTAAATTCCTCCCACCGCCGAACAATGACATCGGCGTAGACGGGATCGCATTCCATCGAAAAACATCTGCGCCCTGTCTGCTCGGCGGCGATGAGTGTTGATCCGCTCCCGCCGAACCCGTCAAGCACGATATCGCTCGGGCAACTGCTGTTCTGAATAGCACGCGCACAGAGTGCAATCGGCTTCATCGTCGGATGCTCGCCGTTGCGAATCGGCTTCTCGAATCGCCACGCTGTCATGATGGAGTCATCCGCGCGAGATACAACTTCCACGTCTCGCGCGCGGATTACTACTTGTTCCAATCCGACGGTAACGCATATCAACGCATGATCTTCTTGTTCCTGTATGACGATTGGTAAGTCCTCTAGGACTGTCCCCTGTTTTCGTCCTCCGAAAAAGCTGTGCCGCCCATCCGTGCGCCATCCGTACAAGATCGGCTCATGCTGCCACTGATAATCCTGCCGACCGATGACGAACTGATTCTTCACCCAGATCAAGCACTGTTTCAGCGTCCATCCCGATGCCGCCATCGCCTCACGGAATTCATTCCCTGCGCTGTCTGCATGGCAGATATAGATCGCCGCGCCGGGCGAAGCCACATTGTAAAAATTGCGGAATGTGTCGATAAGGAATCCTCGAAATGCATCCGCATTCATCTTGTCGTTTTTGATCTTGAGCTTTTCCTTCGTGTGTCCCTCATAATCGACGTTGTAGGGAGGGTCGGTGAAGATCAGTGCGGCACTCTGACCGTCCATGAGTTTTGTCACGTCCTCCGCCATCGTGCTATCTCCGCACATAAGGCGATGCCGTCCAAGAATCCAAACATCGCCACGCTTTGAAACAGGCTCTTTGATCGATGTGGCTGTGCTCGCCGGGTCGAAATCATCTTCTTTGACTTCCTGTGCGCGAACATCCGCGAGTAGATTGTCCAGTGCTTTTCCGGCATAGCCTGTCAGCTCTATGTCAATATCAAGCCCACTCAGATCGGATAGCAGCTTCGCCATCTCCTCCGTGTCGATTGACGCAAGCTCCGCGATGCGGTTGTCTGCAACCAGATCCGCCCATTCCTCCGCCTCACTTGCATAGTCCTGTCGCTCGACGGGAACTTTGCACCCAAGAAGCATTGCGGCGGCAAGGCGTCCGTGACCGCGCACGATGAAGCCTGACCGATTCGACACTGTGACGGGCGCTCGCCATCCTTGCGTTTGGATGATCTTCGCCAATAGTTCGATCTGTCGTTTCGGGTGCTGATTCGGATTTCTCGGATTCGGTACGAGCGTTTCTGGATCGACAAGCTCCGTATAGGAGCAGTGCACCTTGATATTCTCCATCGCAGAGCCTCCTTTTGGCATAGAAAAAAGACATCGCCGTTATAGCGATGTCTTTTGGGCGTACTTTTCCCATGCACGTAGTATAGCACTAAAACTTCACCCTGTAAACTTCATCTTTTTTTCACCCTAAAATTTCATTGCAATCCGCCCCATAGAGGGCGGTATTCATGATGTCAATCAGCCGTCCCTTGTTCCGCCATACCGTTGCATTCGCGCATTTGAGAGCATCGCAGATTTCATCCTCACTCATTTTCTGGAAGAAACTCATTTCGATGATCGGATAATATTCATCATCTTGGATGACCGAGAGTGCCGCATCGATTTCCCTGATCTCATTTTCATCGCGGGCGATTTTCCTCTCCACGATCATGATCTTTGCCTCGCGCAGCTCCTCCAATGTCGGACGCTCCCCGCCTTTGGATGACGGTGAGAACATGACGATGCTCTTTGATTTCCCCATGTCCTCTTTTTTGATGTCCTCAATATCTGCCTTGTAGCGCTCAATATTGATTTTTAGGAGTGGATAGGCATACAGCCTCTTTTTCGTGAGTTTGACAAGATCCTTCGCGCGCCGTCGCGCGGGCGGCTTTAATTTCTGGATCTCGTCGCTGAAAACACCCCTGATCTCTTGCAGGTCTTTTTTAGTCAGTCCCATACTTTAGCCTCCTCCGCATTCTGCGTTTTCTGTGTGTCGGACGATTGCGTCTCCTGCGTCTGTATTTCTTGTAATACTCCATGCGGCGCAGGTATTTCAAGCGGCGGAATAATCCGCCGCTAAATCCGAGTTGTGCAAGGCGATGAAGCGCCTCGCTGATTGTTTTTGATGCGTGCTCCACTGCTTCGCGTAAGCTGCGGATCAGCGCGTAGTAGTTCGCTCTTACGTCTGCAATTCTGTCCGAATCGGACACTTCCTGATTATTCTCCGCCATGCGACCTCCTCTTTTGTTACACATACGTCTCGATAATGACGGGATCATCCTGTGGATGGCGAATCATCTTCACCATATCGTCAGGGATTGCCGCGCGCACTTCGTCGAGCGTTTCACGCGCGATGTAGATCGTCGGTGATGCATACGCCGATTTTCCGCATCCCATTACGCCGTATCTGTTTTGCGCTACGATATGTGCCCGCGCCACGTATCCATTTGGAAAATCCTGCGGATGGTCATACACGGTCACAATGACGTTCACTCGGTAGCTCCTGCGCCCGTTGTTGATCAGTCGGCGGAATTCATCGTTCGTTAGTCCCGTATTCATCGTCTCCTCCTCTACGCCCAGTAGTTTTCAAGTGGCTCTTCTTTGCTCAGATAGTAACGAATTGGTATTCCGAGTTCGCGCGCCGTTGTGTGTTCCATCGTGCAACCACGGCTGTCCATGAATTCCCCGCTCATAACGATCATATCGCAGTCTCGCAGCACTTCGAGGCAGTATTCCATCACCTGCTCATATTTCATATCTGCGAGTGCGCCAAACATCGCAATCGGATTCAAAAACAGCATATCCGGATAGCGCTCCTGCAAGAATCGCTGAATCTCTGCCGCCTCCGCCCTGTTGCGCTCCTCATCCCCCGTGTAGGGATGGGATACGTACACCCAAACAAGTTTTTTCATGATGCCGCCTCCTCATGCGAATAGTGTCTGCTCTGAAAACTGCTGTGCCTCGGCGCGCTGCAAATTCTTCACGCTCTGCGCGTAGTAGGAGTCTTTCAGCTCGATCCCGATGGCGCGACGCCCCATCTTGACTGCCTGATACGCCTCCGAGCCGATGCCCATGAATGGAGTGAATACCACATCCTCCGGATTCGTCCACATCGTGATCGCCCGCTCGATGACTTGCAGTTGGAGCGGCGCAATGTGCCGTTCATCCTCTTCGTCCCGCGCACTCGCCCGCTGCAGTGTGTTTGATGGATTGATGTCATGCCATACGCACTCCGCCCACTGCTGCCACTGCTTGACGGGGAACTCCTCACTCGTATGATGGACGGGCTTCGGATTGTCACCCGGTTTGCGGAATGTCAGCAGGTAGTCCGGGATTCCCATACGTGAGAGGCAGGAGTCTTTCTTGACTTGCTTCCACAAAAGCCCGATCGCTTTTGTACGCTGCATGGCGGTCACAGGGTCTTTGCGGATGGTAACGCGTGGCGTGTGCATGACGAATCCCGCCCGCTCGAATATACGTACAAGCGCCCCTGAGAAGTCGCGCAGTCCGATCACGCCGTCCCGCTGTTTGCTGAGCGGCAAGTCCATGCAGTGGACGCTCATGCACCTGCCCGGCGTGAGGATTCTGTAAAGCTCCTTTGCCAAGAAACGGAAGTGGCGCGCAAACTCTAAACTGCTGCGGCAATTCCCCATATCGCGATCACTGTTGCTATATGTGTAAAGGCTCTCGAATGGCGGAGAGAACACGATGAAGTCTACGCTTCCCTCCGGAATACCCCGCGCGACTTCTACGCAGTCCCCGTGATAGATGTGCCACTTCTCCCCTGCATCCTGCCCCAGCACCTTGACGTTTTCCATCTCGTATCCTCCTTATGCCGCCATCGGGCACAGCCAATCCGGCAGGATCATATCCTCCTGCGGATCATATTCTTTGGTCTGGCGCGTGGTCGATCTGATATTGTCCTTCGTGATGTCCTGTGTCACCGCGATCATTCCGTGCAGCATTTCCTCGAACTGTCTTTCCTTGCGTTGGATGTTTTCGACTACCGCGCCCTCTGTGTCGGCGGTGATGATCCGAACGTCTACGGGATGATCCTGTCCGAATCGCCAGCAGCGGCGAACAGACTGATAATATTGCTCGAAGCTATCCGATAGCCCGACGAACGCCATTTTGTGGCAACGCTGAAAATTGAGTCCCATGCCGAAAATAAGCGGCTTACTGATGAGGACGCGAATCCTCCCGGCGGCAAAATCCACCGCCGCCCGCTCTTTTACGTCCGGCTGATCGCTCCCGCTGATTTCGACGGCGTCGGGGATGAGTGCTTTCAGTGCATCGGCTTCGCTGTTGAGATTGCACCATACGATCCATTGATCCATGTCCGCATTCACAAGCGCGGCGCATTCCTGTGCTCGATCCTGTAAGCTGTCACGCCGTGCCTGTTGACGCTCCTGCAGGGTCAGCGCCTCGACTGCAAAAAGCACTTCGGGCTGTCGTTCCGTATGTACGGTATGCTGTGATATGCGCAGCGGCGGAAGGTTATAGCGCGTCCCGTCATATCCGAGGTCTTGCGGGTTCGTGAGCATCACGCTCCAACTTGCCACCCACTGCCAAAAATCCCGCACTGCATGGCGCTTTAGCCTCCATTTGCTCGTATCTCCGCCATCGTGGACGAAAAACGTAGCAAGCATCTCATTTGACGACATGACGCCCAAGAACTCGCTGTGATTGCACAGTTCCATGAGGTCGTTTGGCGCAGGGGTTGCCGTGCACGCGAGGCGGTACGGGGTCTTTTGGCAATACTCGATCAGCTGTGTGCGGATTTTCCCCGTCTGCGCTTTAAGGATGGAGGATTCGTCCAGAACGATCCCCCGAAATTTAGAGAAGTCGAAACGATCCATGCGCTCATAGTTCGTGATGTTGATCCCTCCATCTATGACATCTTCCTGCGAGCGGCAATGGTGGACGGTGATCCCGAACTTCCCCCCCTCGGATATGGTCTGCTTGCTCACGGCAAGCGGGGCGAGGATGAGCACCGTGCCGCCGATGTGACGCGCCCATTCAAGCTGCATGAGTGTTTTCCCGAGTCCCGTGCCCGCGAATATCGCCGCTTTCCCTTTTTTCAGTGCCCAGAGCACGATGTCGCGCTGAAAGTCAAATAGTTCATCGCTGATCGTGATCTTCTCCACGTCAATTCCTGCGCTCGGCACGGTGATTTCTTTCCTTCGCAGAAACTCCTCGTATTTATCCGTCATTGTTTTCTTTCCTCTCTGCTCTCGTACACTCTACAATCCGCCGAATCACATAGTCGGCGCACGTCTGCGCCATGCCGTTGCCGAGTGCCTTATAGCGTGCTGTGTCGCTCCCGCCCTCGGTGTATCCATCTGGGAGTCCCTGAAGTCGCTCACACTCAGTCGGCGTGAGGCGGCGGACTGTGGTCGAGGTCAAGATAATCTGCTGATCGTGCATACAGTTGAGCGTCCCTGCTTTTTCTTGTAGTCGTGCATTATCGGCTTGCCCGTTTCCAACGCACAGTGCGATGTTCTCGCTTCCGCCGCCATAGTTTCCTCCTGCGGCTCTGAGTGTCGCAATCTGCCCTTTTTCGTACTCGCTGAACGACTTTGCGCCGTACACTTCGACGACCGCATGACGGTCAATCGTATTCAGCGTGTAGGATGTTTCCGCGAGAACGCCTTTCCCGTTTCCGCCGTTCTCAATCTTGCGGTCGATTGTATTCCCCGCGATACAGTAGCTGTGCACTACGGGCACTTGATTTCCACCTGTGCCCATGCGGGCGTTGAGTGTCTGTGTTATTCCGCCCTGCACTGGGCGCATCACTTCATCCGCGTGCGTCATATCGTAGATCGCGACGTGCTGTTCTTTTTCTGCAATCAGTGTTGGCGCGATCTCTCTTGTGTATCCGATATTGCCAGCAGTCGGCGCAGCCTTTCCAATAAAGCCTGCCGCCACCATTCCACGCATAACTGACGCTCTAGTGCCTCTTTCAGTTCTTCCGGCAGCTCTTTCCCTCGCTCTCTCGCGCGACGCAGAATGCCCTCGCATGCCGTCGGGCTCAAATAGTATTTCACTGGCACTTCTTCCGTTGACTCTAAAATCCGCGACAAGGAAGATTCGACGTCTGCGTTGGGGGACTCCCCAATGTTGAGCGTCGATGACGCGCCACGCAATTTGACACTCGTCGCATTCAACCATTCCGGCGTTTGCCCATCTGCCATTTTGAGGCATTGGAATTTTGCACGCTCCGATTTCTTCAAGCACGGCTCTAAAATCAGCGCCTTTGTTACTGCTGAATGCTCCGGGGACATTCTCCCAAACGAAATAACGTGGGTATCTCCCCCCCGTGGACGTTCGTATTCTCCGAACAATGTCAACTGCTGTGCGGAACAATCCACTTCGTACACCATCCAGCCCCTTTCTTTTTCCTGCTATACTCAAATCTTGACACGGACTTCCTGCACAGACGATATCAACGGGTTCGATCTCGTCAGGATCAATCCGTGTAATATCCCCGAGCTGCTTCACATCGGGGAAATGCCGCGCCGTCACAGAACACGGGAACGGTTCGATCTCCGATGCCCATACGGGTGTTACGCCTGCATGACGTGCCGCAAGAAGCCATCCGCCGATGCCGTCAAATAGGCTCCCTAGCGTCATTGTCTACCCACTTCCTCCACCAATACGAGCACAAGCGATCCGCGCGTTTTCAGTCGCCGTGTGCCCGCATCCCACGCTTTGCTGCGCTCCTCAATTCTGCGAAGTGCGGCGGGGCGGGCGCACCATTGCGCGGTTTTTCTACTCACGCTTGCAAGCGCAGCTATATCGTCCAATGTCCCCTCGCCGATGTAATCATCTCCGCGATAGGCGGCGTAGATGTTGCATTTCCTCTTTTGGTGATAGTTCCCTTTTGCCACATCCGTCACGCTCCAATCCGCTCCGGCTCATCGGCATCATCTCCGCCATCGTCCCCGCCGCCATCGCCGCCGTCAAAATCAAGAGTCTGCTGTGCGCGCTCGCCGTCGATGTACCGCCACGCCTCACTCTCAAGTGCCTTGAGGTCGTTCGCAAGGTCAAGGCTGATGCAGTAATCCTCACTGTCCGCTTCGTTTTGCGGCATCTCCGGACGCGCGGGCGTGTTAATGATGAGCGGTGCCTTGCTGTATTCGAGTGATTTCTGCGCGGTGATGGTGATGTACCTGTTATCGTCTGTGTGCGATTCGGTGATTCCGCTGACGATGATTCGCTTTTCATCTCGCTTGTCAAATTCGCAGATGTTGATGACGTGCGCGACCATCGCAAGCATCCGCTCTTTCAGTTCCACGCGCGGCGGGTCTTTGCAGGTCATTGTGTACGCATCCCAGCTTTTAGTGGCTTCCTGATAGACTTCCCACCCGAAGAAATACTCGCCTTTCTTTGCCTTGATCTTCGTGATGCGCTTTTTGCGTTCCGTCATGTTGTCCCCTCCTCTGCTTCAATGTCCGCCATCTCCTGCGCGACAATCTCCATGAGTGTCTTCACATATTCAGCGGCGGCAGTGAAATTTTCCGCTCCCTGCGTGTTGTCCGCAACGGCGATGGCGCGCTGTGCCGCTCCCTGATAGCTCTCCCTGAGTGCTTTCAGTTCTCCGTAGACCGCCATAATGGCGTACGCCTCCGGGCTTTGTGTGGCGTATGGGAAATCTGCGTCCTGCTCCTGCGCTGCCGCATTCTCGCGCGGATATTTCGCCGTCTCTGATTCTTCGGGCGGCGGCTGCGCTATTGACGGCGTTTCTGTAGTGGGCTGTGTTGTCCGCTCCTGTTTCACCGTTTCCCGCTCCTTGACTTCTTCCACGTCGCGGATGGTAACCACGCCCTCTGTATGCAGCTTATCCGCGATCTCGGACTGTCCCTCATCGGAGAGCCGCGAGGAGTCATAGGCAACGCTCACGCCGATTTTCTCCTGCTCGAATGCCTCTTTGAGCTGCGGATTCGTGAGGTTGTTTGCAATCGCCGCATAGCGGGCGAGCTGTCCTGATGTGGTGTTCAGCATCCGCGCGACGGTCTC
>ERZ773009.207-NODE-207-length-42809-cov-15.253871_pt1 | contig 42809 bp, 40 predicted proteins | sample MGYA00580663_ERZ773009 | MGnify/ENA primary metagenome ERZ773009 (study PRJEB29015, sample SAMEA2737969) | human oral metagenome | biome: human oral; feature: human-associated habitat; material: dental | place: China | collected 2026 ... | reverse complement strand
TACGTAAAATTTAAAATCAAGAGCGTAAAGTGTTTCGGCATGGCGAATATAAAATGGAGGCAAATTTAAATTTACCAGCTGCGAGCCGCGATCAGGATGCAAGCGAGTAAATTTTGAAATTTCAGGCAAATTCACGAGCGAAAATAAATTTTAAAAACTCCCGCGAAATTTTACAAAATCTCCCTGAAATCATACCCTGCGTTTTTGAGCGCCCAGGCGATGTCCTCTTGGTGAGCCTTGCCTTTGGTCTCAAGCGTGATCGTGATCTGCGCGTCGCCGTACTCGATATTGGTCGAGAAGCGGTCGTAGTCGATCTTGACGATGTTTGCGTTGGCGCGACGCAAAATTTCGGTAAGCCCCGTAAGCGCGCCCGGCTTATCGACGAGCGTGACGTTGATCGTCATCTTGCGGTGCGATTTTATGAGGCCTTTTTCGATGATGATGTTTAGCATCTGCACGTCGATGTTGCCGCCGCTTAGGATAATGCCGATCTTTGCGCCGGCGGGGAATGCAAATTTCGCGTTCATCAGCGCCGCTACGCCTGCCGCGCCCGCGCCCTCGACGATGATTTTTTGCTGCTCGAGCAGATAGAGTATCGCGCTTGCGATCTCTTCGTCATCGACCTGCACGAACTCATCGACGCACTCGATGATCGTGCTAAGCGTGATCTCGCTAGTATCCCGCACGGCGATACCGTCGGCGATGGTGCGGACGGATTTGGAATTTAGCGGCTTTTTTGCGACGAAGCTATCGTGCATCGCGGGCGCGCCCTTGGCGGCTACGGCGATGATTTTGATGTCGGGGTTGATCTGCTTGGCGCAGCTGCAAACCCCCGTAGCAAGCCCGCCGCCGCCAACCGGAACGACGATGTATTCAAGATCTGCGACCTCTTCGATCATCTCAAGCGCAATCGTGCCTTGGCCCGCCTGGACAAACTCGTCGTTGAAGGGATGCACGAATGTCAGATTGTGTTCCTTGGCATATTCCAGCGCAAACGCGTACGCCTCGTCGAAATTATCGCCCTTTAGGATGATCTCCGCGCCCAGAGCCTTCGTGCCGCTTACCTTAAGTAACGGCGTGGCTTCGGGCATTACGATCACAGCATGCACGCCGAATTTTTGCGCGCTCATCGCTACGCCTTGGGCGTGGTTGCCCGCACTTGCAGCTATTACTCCATGCGCCCGTTCCTCGTCCGTAAGATGCGCGATTTTATTGTAAGCGCCGCGAATCTTATATGCGCCGGTGCGCTGCAAATTCTCGCTTTTGAGATACACTTCCGCGCCGTAAAGCTTGCTGAGCTTCGGTGCCAGAGCAAAGGGCGTTTTATAGACGAAATCGTTTATCGTGCGCTTTGCTTGGATGATTTTATTTAGATCAACCATCTACTTCCTTTCGTAATTTTAAATTTTGTTATTATACATATTTTAGGCGAAATTTTATCCCGCGCGCAGCCTAAATCCGCGACTTCGGTTTTAGATCCGCTTAACTCCTGCGCCGTAATAGCACGCCGCATTCGATATGCGCCGTATGCGCGAACTGATCGAAGATCGCAAACCTGCGCACCTCGTGCGTTGCGCAAAGCGAGCGCAAATTTTCAAAAAGCGTCTGCGGATTACAGGAGATGTAGATCAAATTTTGAAAATTTTTTATGAAATCAATCACGCTAGGCTCTAGCCCCGCTCGCGGCGGATCGATCAAGACGTGCGAAAAATCGTAGCTGAAAATATCGATCCCCTTTAGCCGCTCAAACTCGCGCTGCCGTGCAAACGCGCTCATCAGCTCATCCGCGCTAAGGCGGACGAATTGCGCGTTGCGAACGCCGTTGAGCTCGCAGTTTATGCGGGCATTTGCAATCGAACTTTTTGAAATTTCGCTCGCCAGCACACGGTTAAATTTAGCCGCAAGCGGGATAGTAAAGTTGCCGTGCCCGCAGTACAGCTCCAGCAGATCGCGCGCGGCGGAGCTTTCTGAGCGCACGGCATGTTGTTTGCAGCTCGAATTTTGCGGGGCGGAATTTTCGCAGGCTGAATTTTGCACGCAACGCTTTTCGCAATCCAAATTTTGCCCGGTCAAATTCTGTTCGATGAAATTTTGAGAGGCAGAATTTTGCGTATCCGAATCCTTGCGAGCGAAATTATCATCCGCAGAGCTTTCGTCTGCGGAGGCACAGTTAAATTCCACTGAATTTTCGCCGCTAAATTCTGCACAAGCGAAATTTGCCTTAACGGAATTTCGGCAAGCGGCATCCAATTCGGTGGAATTTTCAGAAGCGGAATTTCGATCCGTAGAATTTTGCGCAGCGGACTGCTCACAGCCCAAATTTTGCGCGCCAAAATTCTCCGCTATGAAATTCTTTGCGGCGAAATTCTGCGCGGCGCACACCTCGCTTGCGCCCTCTTTGCCGAAGTCCACGCAGCTTCTCGCCCAGGCGATCATCTTTTCGTTCACGCCGCGGTTGGGCTGGATAAAGGCGTTTTCGCCGAAGCGAAATTTATAAACTCGCCCGTCCACGCAAAGCTCGTCTGTGAGGCTTAGCTCGCCGCTTAGCAGCTTCTGTCCGCGCGCGCGAGCCATGACCCCGATGCCAAGCTTGTCCGCCAGCTCGCAAATTGCCTCCTGCTCGCGCTCGCCCAGGCGCTTGTGATAAAGCAGCGTCGCCAAAATCCCGCTGGCGCACGAGATGAACTCGACGCCGAAGAGCCTCTCTTTTAAAGCTTCGTTCCGCCTAAGCGCTTCCAGCAGTTGCGGCATTAAATTTGCGATAGGAAGCGCTACCTTGGGGCATTCGTTAATTAAAATTTTCTTACTCTGTGAGCCGCCCATCGTGTAGGCAAGATCAGATGCTCTATGCCAAATATCGTGCCAGATGCCAAATTCCGCCCTGATGCGGTAATTTTGCGGCTGCGAGGCAAAAAACTCAAACTCGCCGTTAAAAAAATCTCTAAATTTATCGGCGATCAGACGCTTTTTATATAAAATTTGATCCTCATAGGGCTCACCGAGCGTACAGCTGCCGCAGCTGCCGAAGCTTTCGCAATTCATACATCCACTCTTTTACCCACCACGCGCAGTAAAAGAATGATAGCCGCGATACCCAAGATCAGACATCCCCACACGCTAAGCCCAAAGCCCGCGGGCAGGTAGCCGCAAACGATACTGATACCGCAAACGACCAGCGCATAGGTCATCTGCGTGCTTACGTGCTCGATGTGATCGCAGCCTGCGCCCATCGAAGAAAGGATCGTCGTATCCGAAATCGGCGAGCAATGATCGCCGAAAATCGCTCCGGTAAGCACCGCACTTACGTTTACGCACATGAAAACGTGAAATTCCTCGCCGCTAAGTCCGTATTTTTGCCCCACGGCGTGCGCTAACGGTACGGCCAGAGGGGTAACAATGCCCATAGTACCGAAGCTCGTGCCCGTTGAAAATGAGATAAACGAGCTAAGCACGAAGATCACGATCGCAAGAGCAAAGCGCGGAGTAGCGTCGCTTAGAAGCTCGACTAGGTAGCGCGAAGTGCCTAGCTCCTTGATAACCGAGCTTAGCGACCACGCAAAAAGTAGGATTATGACGGTATTTAGCATGCTTTTCCAGCCGCCAACCCAGACCTCAATCGCCTCTTTGACGCCGTAAATTTTTTGCGCGATGCCCAAAACGACGGCGATGATCGATGAAAAGAGCGCGGATTGAAACAGCACGACCGAGGCGTCTGCCGCGCTAAATGCGGTACGGATCGAAGTAAAGCTAAGAGGGGCTGCTTTGACCGCCTCCAAAGCCTCGCCCTCCAGCGAGCTGTAGCCGTTGAGATAAAATCCGATAACGGAAAGGACAATCATCGCTCCTAGCGGGATTATTGCGTTTAGCTTGCGAAGCGCGACGCCCTCTTTGGGTACGAAAATTTGATCCTCTAAATTTTTGATCTTAAAATCCGCGGCTCCGCTCTTACCGCCGCGAGATGCAATCTCTGCGCGATACATCGAGCCAAACTCCCTGCTCATCACTGCCGTGGCGACTACAAAAAAGATCATAAAAATATTATAAAATCTATACGGGATCGTCTCAACGAACACGGTGAAGGCGTTTATGTTTTCTACGCCGATCTGTGAGTAGGCCTCCTTGATCGCCGAAATTTCAACTCCGACCCACGTGGAGATCACAGCGATGCCGGTAATCGGCGCTGCGGTCGCGTCGATGATGAAGGCGAATTTCGCGCGCGAAATTTTAAATTTATCCATAAGTGGCCGCATTATCGGACCCACGATCAACGCGTTTGCGTAATCGTCGAAAAATATCACGATACCCATGAGCCAAGTATAAATTTGACCCAAAACTGGGGTGTCTGCGTGCTTGCTAAGCCAAAGCGCAAGCGCCTTCGTACCGCCGCTTTTGGTCACCAAAGCGATGAGCCCGCCGATACACATAACCTGAAGCAAAATACCCGCATTCCACGTATCCGCCATCGATTTTACCATACGCGAGCACAGGTTCGTAAAAGCGAAAAGCGCCGAAGCTGCGATATTTTGATCGACCATACCGATAAGAAAGGTTCCGCTTAGCACGCCCAAAAACAGCGACAAAATCACGTCCTTGGTGATGAAAGCAAGCACGATCGCCGCAACCGGCGGGATAAGCGTCAGCACGCCGTAAAGCTCGCTGTTTCGCACGGCGGGCTCCACGTCCGCAAGCGCCAGCGCGGGCAAAAAAATCGCTGTAAAGATAAGCAAATTTTTTAACATTTTAATCCTTGATTATTGATAAAATTTTAAAATTTAACCTCCGATCGGGGGTTAAATTTTAAAATTCTGCGCTCCTTTCAGCAATTATTTGTATTGCGTACTTTCTTTTACGGCAATTTTTGAGCGCCTTAATCGCGCAGCAAACTCTGCTATTTTGCTGCGTTTGCAATTTTTCGAACGCATTTTTAAGTAACTTGTCGCGCAGCAAAATTCCTACGGTGCAAAATGCCGCGCGCGGCGTAATCAAAAGCGTTTTATAAGCGCATTTAAATTCTACTTAACATAGCAAAAGCTTCAAATCAAGGTAAAATTCCACAATGATGCAACGCTTACTTTGTCACAAAAGCGATAAGTTTATCGCACAAAATTTGACGAAATCCCGCTCTTGATCGCAAACCAAAATCCATCAGCAAAAATTTTATCGCGCATAAACGCACAAATCGTCATTTTTAAAGCTCGTCTGAGCGTTTATAAAATTTCAGTGCATGCAACCTGCGCAAGCAAAGTGATAAAATTTTAAAGCGTTAAATTCTACCAACTCGCACTCGAAAAATTCGCTAAATCTATAGAATTTACAAAGCAGCAAAACATTAAATTTAAAGCTCATAAGGCTTTTGCAAACCCAAAACGCTGCAAGCCTAAAACGACGATGAAGCGGTAAGCGGCCCTTTAAATCAAGCCTGCTAATTCTCACGCTCAGGTGCATCTTGCGGATCGCTCGTAAAATCATCGCTTACTTGCGTAGGACTTAATCCAAGCGAGCGCAAATAGCTCTGCGTAGCCGCTTCGCCACCCGCAAGCGCGTAGTCTAGTGCATTTAGCCCCGACTCATCAACTGCTTTTTCGTTTGCGCCCGATTTTACGAGCAATTCAACGATCTGCTTGGTACTTTTTTGCGCCGCAAACATCAGCAGTGTCTTGCCCGCGCCCGAACGCTCACAGCCGTCGCTACGCTCGCCTAACGATGCTAGAGCCTGGGCCTCGGCGCTGCTGATCTGGCGGACATTTACGCTAGCGTGCGAGTAGATTAGCAACTTTACGAGCTCATAATTTTTTGCCGCGGCGGCGAAAAATATCGGAGTTTGCCCGAGCGAGTTTTTATAGCCAACCAAGGCACCTTTAGAGATCATAAATTTAGCGCTTTGAACGTTATTCATCGCGTAAAATAGCGAGTTTTCCTCGCCAGCATTCACCTGCGCGCCTCGCTCGATCAAAGCGCCGCTAAAGCGCTCGTCATATCCTAGCAAAAGTGCTAGATCCAAGGCATTATCAAGCTCGTAAATTGCAAAATCCTTGCTAAAAAGTAGCGTACGAAACTCATCTGCGCCTACTCCGCCTTTTAGCGCCAGCTCAAGCTCACCGTAATCTCCCGCCTTGCGATCCTTTGCAGCGTATGCGATAAATTCCGCCATCACGGCGCTTGCCAGCTCATCGGCGTCGTTTTTGTTGAATTTAGCGGCGAAATAATCTCTTAGTGCCTCCCTGGCTACCGGGACCTCACCCATAAAATTGCCATAAGCGATGAAATTTCCAATCTTGCGCTCGGAGTAAAATTCTAAGGCTTCAAGCGATTTTTCGCTAATTTGCGCGTAGTTTTTCTCTTTGGCATAGCTCAAAAAGCCCTCGCCATCCATCCCCGCAAATGCCAAGGTTCGCTCAAGCCTTTTTTCGTTCAGCAAGGCTTCGTTACCGACACAATCGATATTTTCGTCCCTGATCTCAGAAGCCGCGCTTTTTAAATTTTGTAAAAATTCTGCGCCAGCTAGCGAGCCTTTACAGCCAAAATCGCTTTGCAGCAGCTCTTCGTCCGCAGGCTCTTTGCTAAAAAAGCCGCGCGGATCGCTTAGCATCTGCTCGCAAGAAGCGCCAAAAAGCGTGCCGCAAAAAACAAACGAACCCATTAGAATTTTTCGCATCGCTACCTCGAATTGCATTTGAAGCGTTATTTTACCTTTAAATTTATTTATTAAAACTTAGTGCGGGCGGTGGAATTTTATGGAATTCATTTCAGCTTTATAAAATTTTGCGGAATTTTTAAAATTTTACGGCGCGGCGGCGAGCAGCGTTAAATAATGGTAGTTATAGGCGCAGTAATGGAGGGCACTATAATGAGGGCACGGCGACCGGCAGGCTAAAATTTTAAAATTTGCGCGCAGGCTAGCGGTAAAATAAAATTTTGCAAGCTGTACAAATCTAGCGGAATTCCGCGCTAGGCTTATCGTGAAATAAAATTTTTCAAGTGGAGCCCGTTCCGTGGAATTCTACGTGCATTAGTAGCCAGATAGAATTTGCAAGGTAAAATTTCTTGCAGAATGAAAGAATTTTGCGCGTTTTGCGCCGAGTAAATTAAAATTTCGCCGCGTAAAATTCCGCGCCTAGCGCAAAATCCGCCGCGTTAAAATTTAGCGAATTTCAATCTGATGGAATTTAGCACGACCGTCACGGAGCTAAAGCACATCGCCGCGGCGCCGTACATCGGCTTTAAAAGCACGCCGAGCGCCGGATATAGCGCGCCTGCTGCGATCGGGATACACACGGCGTTGTAAAACAGCGCCCAGAAGAGGTTTTGCTTGATCGTCCGCATGGCAGCTTCCGATAGGCGGAATAGATATAGCACGCTTGCAAGGTCGTTTTTTATAAAAATCGCGTCGCCCGCGCCCTTGGCTACGTCGCTGCCGCCGTTCATCGCTACGCCGATGCTAGCGGCTTTTAAGCTCGGCGCGTCATTGACGCCGTCGCCCACGAAAAGCACCCGCTTGCCCTCATCCGTCAGGGATTTAATGAACTCATATTTGCCGCTTGGAAGCACTCCGCTTTTTACCTCGTCGATGCCGAGGTTGCGAGCGACGAAATTTGCCGTTTTGGCGTTATCGCCCGTTAGCATGACGGTTTTTACGCCGCTTTTTTGCAACGTCTGCACGACGCTGCGCGCTTCAGCTCTGATCTCGTCGCTAAATGCGATGAAGCCCGCGTACGAGCCGCCTATCGCGCAGTAAACGACGCCGAAGCCCTTGTCTAAAAGCTCCTCCGCTTTTACTTCGACGCCCGCATCCACGCCGCGCTCGCGCAGAAAGCCCGCGCTGCCGCAAAGAATTTCGCCGGTGGGATTTTTAGCGACGATCCCCTTGCCCGCGACGCTTTCGAACTCGCCGTTAAGCTTAGAAATTTCGCCGAATTTCAGCTCGGCAAATTTTACGATCGCCTTTGAGATCGGATGCTCGCTAAGCTTTTGCGCGCTTGCCAGAGCGTAGAGATCTTGGGCGGCTAGATCGCTGAAGCTTACCGAAATTTCGCCCTTGCTAAGCGTGCCCGTTTTATCAAAAACCGCGACGTCGGCGTCTTTTAAAATTTCTAAAATTTCGGGATTTTTGATTAAAATTCCAGCCTTTGCAGCGTTTGAGATCGCGCAAACGATAGCGATCGGCGTCGCAAGACCTAGCGCGCACGGGCAGGAGATGATAAGCACGCAAATAGCGGCGGATGCGGCGTATGAAAGCCGCCCGTCAAGCGCCATCCACGTTATAAAGCTAACAAGCGCGATCAAAATCACCGCGGGCACGAAGATATTTGAAATTTTATCCGCAAAGCGCGCGATCGGCATCTTTTTGTTGCCCGCCTCGTTCAGCAGATTTTTAATCTCGGCAAGTAGCGTCTGATGCGAAAATTTCGTCACCTTCACGTAGATAACGCCGTCCGTGCTGACGCAGCCTGCGTTTACCTCATCGCCTACGCTTTTATAAACCGCCAAGCTCTCGCCGCTAATGAGCGAGGTGTCGATCTGTGCGCCGCCTTCTACGATAAGCCCGTCGCAAGGGATGCGCGAGCCGTTTTTTACTAGCACCTTATCGCCCGGCTTTAGCGCTTCTGCGTGCACTTCGGCTATCGTGCCGTCGTCTTTGATCAAAAGCGCGGTTTTGGGGCTTAGATCGATTAACCCCTTGATGTAGTCGTTCGCCTTCATCTTGCTGCGCTCTTCAAGGTATTTTCCAAGCGAAATAAAGGCGATTATCATCGAGGCGGAGGAGAAATAAAGATTGGTAAATTCGTTCTGCGCGCCGTGCGTATAGACCCATACTGCGGCCGTTAGAGAATAGGCAAATGCAAAAAAGCTTCCCATCGCCACGAGCACGTTCATATCAAAGCTTCTGTTTTTCAGCGAGCCGTAAGCGTGATAAAAGAAGTTCTTACCGCAGTAAAATAGGCTCACGCACGCCATCGCCGCGCAAAGTAGCGCCTTTGGAACGAAGCTTAAAAACCCGCTCATCTCCACTGCCATTACCGCCGCGGCTAAAATGAGAGCGAGGATTAGCCTAAATAGCGCCGCTTTGAGATTGCGCCGCTTTTTGCGCTCCAAATCCTCGTAATCCACGGCGATGTCGTAGCCTAACTTTTTGATCTTGGCTTTTAGCGTCTCCTCAAGCGCCGGATCGGCAAGTACGAACTCGCCGCTGCCGTTTGCGAAATTTACGTGCGCGTCCTGCACCCCCTCGATCTTGCGACTTACCCGCTCGATCGCATTGGAGCAGTTTACGCAGCTCATCCCGACGATATTTAGAGTGATTTTGCTTGGCATCTGTTAGTTTTCGCAGGCTAGCTTTTCTGCGACGCTAAAGCCCAAATCGTCCATCTCCTCTTTAAATTTAGCCTCGTCGCGCGGATCTAAGCTTAAACTCACCACTCCGCTTGCTACGTCCACCTCGATCTCTCCGAAATCATCCTTAAGCGCGTTTTTGATCGTCCTCGCGCAGTTTTCGCAGTGGATATTTTGCGCCTTAAATTTTACGCTTTGTTTCAAAGCCATGAGCCTCTCCTTTGGATTAAAATTTCAAAACTTATACTACTTTTTAATAAATTTTATTTCAACGCCCGCTCCTGAAATTTAAGGGTTTTTCGTTATAATCACCCGTTTTTAAATTTAAGTTTTAAGGAATTTTATGGGACGAGCTTTTGAATACAGACGCGCTTCAAAAGAAGCTAGATGGGGGAAGATGAGCAAACTTTTCCCAAAACTGGGCAAGGCCATAACGATGGCTGCGAAAGAGGGCGGCGAAGATCCGCTGATGAACTCCAAGCTGCGCGCCGCGATCGCTACGGCAAAGGCGCAAAATATGCCCAAAGACAACATCGACGCGGCTATCAAGCGCGCAAGCGGCAAAGATAGCGCCGATATCAAAACGATCTTTTACGACGGCAAGGCGCCACACGGCGCGCTTTTAATAATCGAATGCGCCACCGATAACCCGACCCGCACCGTCGCAAACGTAAAATCGATTTTAAACAAAGCTAAGGGCGAGTTTTTGCCGAGCGGCAGTTTGAAATTTATGTTTTCGCACAAGGCTGTTTTTGAGACCAAGCTGCCGAGCCGCGACATCGAGGAGCTAGAGCTTGAGCTCATCGACTTCGGTCTTAGCGAGCTTGAGATCAACGAGTTTGAAAACGATAAGGGCGAGCTCGAAAAGACGCTTCTAATCTACGGCGAATACGAAAGCTTCGGCACTTTAAACGAAGGGATCGAAAAGATAGGGCTTGAGATCATCAGCGCAAGCTTAAAATTCGTCGCCAACGAAAAGCACGAATTTAGCGAGGAGCAGCTTAGCGACATAGACGCGCTGCTAGAGCGGCTAGAGGATGACGACGACGTGCAGGCAGTTTACACCAACATCGCATAGGAGAAAAAAATGGAAAGCTTAAAAATTTACGACATCGACGCGGCGGCTTTGGCGCGCGATAAATACGCAGTTATCAAAACCGAAAAGGGCGATATGAAGCTGGAGCTTTTCGCAGATGAAGCGCCGCAGGCGGTTACGAATTTCGCCAACCTCGCGCGCAGCGGGTTTTACAAGGGTCTAAATTTTCACCGCGTGATCCCAAATTTCGTAATCCAAGGCGGTTGTCCGCGCGGCACCGGCACGGGGGGCCCGGGCTGGCGCATAAAGTGCGAATGCGACCGTCAAAAGCACAAGCACGTGCGCGGCGCGCTATCGATGGCGCACGCAGGGCGCGATACGGGCGGAAGCCAGTTTTTCGTCTGCCACAGCGCACAGCCGCACCTAGACGGCGTGCATACGGTCTTCGGGCAAATCGTGGATCCGCCTAGCCTAGCGGTTTTAGACGCGATCAGGCAGGGCGATAAGATCATCGACATCGAGATTAAAGAGAGCTTATAGCCGTGATTAAATTTAAGCCGCGGGGCGCCAGACCGTGATAAAGATCGGCACGGACATAACCGCGGTGCGCAGGATCTCGGCGCTGCGCGCAAAATACGGCGTGAAATTTCTAAAGCGTATTTTGAAAAAATCCGAACGCTCCTCCGCGCTGCGCGACGAAAGTATCGCGGGCGTCTATGCCGCCAAAGAGGCGCTTAGTAAGGCGCTAGGCACCGGCATCGGCGCAGAGTTCGGCTTCAAAGACGCCAAAATTTACAAAGACGCCCTGGGCGCGCCGCATCTAAAAATACGTAAAAAAATACGTAAAAAATTTCATATCAAATCCGCAAGCCTTAGCATCACGCACGATGCAAACGTCGCAATCGCAGTAGTCGCACTCGATATAAAACTAACGAAATAACGAATATATAAGAGGACGAATTTTGAAAAAATATCTTATTAATTTTCTAAAATTTATAAAGCGCCATTATATAATCTCTGCGATTTTTATCATCTGCATTTTGACATTTATCCCTTATATGCCTATAAATATGGGCTTAAACTACGCCGGAGTTTGCACCAATCCTCTGCATTTTGACATCTTATCGGATAACGAATTAAAAGAGATAGCGTTTAAGCAGTATTTGAAAAACGAACATGCAAAGAGCAATTACCCTTTTTATGAAATCTTTTTAAGAGATAGTAGACCGAAAGATTTAGACTTTGATATCGACTGGTGGGAAATTTATCGTAAGTGTAACGGCGACAAGCGTCCCGACGATAAGTGCGAATTTTGGAAAGTATCTAAAGAATTAAATTTAGAAAATCTATTGTCTATCGGTAGGCAAATTTGCAAAGATGGAAAACAAGTCGCGCAGATAGATAAATCCATACTAAAAGCTATAGACGATGAAAGCGTGGTGTATCCATGGGAGGATAGCAAGCTTTTTAATGATAAAGGAGAACTTAATTATTCGGTTTATTACAAGAGAAAGTATCACGATGAAAAAACGCATCAAGAATCGGATTTGATATTAAAATTTTTTCAATATAACTCTATTGCAGTATTTAAATCCGATAAGAATTTCACTGCCTCTGATAAAATTCGAGGAGAAAGCGATAAGATCGTGTACGTTATAAAGTATAGTGGAACAACAGGCTCGCTGATGGCAATGTTAAAAAATAGGAATTTTGATAGTTTTTGTGAAGATATCGATTCAATTGAAACGGGAAAAAGGGATCTAAATAAACTTACTTATCGCGGTACTACATTACTAGAAGATAATACGACAAAAACATGGACAAGCAATAATTATGGCGAGATAAGGATACGTGTAGATAACTGCGGGAACGGACTTGAAACGCTATATCATGGTCCTTGGGACTATTTTGAAGAATATATGAAACTCAATAAAATCAAATTTAAGGAGTAATCTATGTCAAAAATAGTAGATATGAAGAGCGAAATCAAAATGGCTTAATGAATTTGACTTTGCAAAACTCTTAAATCAGCCGCAATAGTTTTTTCTACTAATAGGCTTAAAATTAAATTTCCAAATTCCGCGACAGTAAAATTTTTGAAATTTCAAACCGCGCCACAAAACTAAAATAAAATCAAACAAAGCATTACAGATTCAGGCGAAATTCTACGCTTTGCCGCGACGTCGCATATTCTAGCGCTACGATTAAAATTCCTCGTAGAACCTAGTGGCGCCGCCTTTCCGCTACGATAAAATTTTACGGAATTTTTTGTGATTGCTCCATATAAATTTTAGATTAAAGCCGCGTAAATTTAAAATCGCTCGCGTCAAGATATGATTAAATTTAAAGCGTTTCAAGCGCAAAGCACAGTCGCGGCGCGAACTTACGTAAAATATCCCAAACTACGATTAAATTCCAAGCCGTAACCAAATTCTCGCGCAACAAAAGGCGGACTAATCCGCCTTTTTTAGATTATCGGCGAGCAAAAACGCAAGCTCCAACGCCTGATCTGCGTTTAGGCGCGGATCGCACTGCGTTTCGTAGCGCTGCTTTAGCGTCTCTTGCGTCACGTTAAACGAGCCGCCCGTACACTCGGTGACGTTTTGACCGGTCATCTCAAGATGGATGCCGCCCGCGTGCGTGCCCTCCGCAGCGTGAATCTCGAAAAAGCTCTGAACTTCGCTTAAAATTTTAGAAAATTCGCGCGTTTTGTAGCCGTTGGCGGCCTTGACGGTGTTGCCGTGCATCGGATCGATGCTGTATAGGATCGCCCTGCCCTCGCGCTTTAGCTCGCGCAAAATTTGCGGCAGCCGCGCGCCGATCTTATCCGCGCCCATGCGGATGATGACGTTTAGCCTGCCTGCTTCGTTTTGCGGATTGAGTTTGTCGCAAAGGCGCAAAATTTCATCCGCAGTGCCGCTAGGGCCGATCTTGACGCCGAGAGGGTTTTTGATACCGCTTAAAAAATGCACGTGCGCATCGTCCGCGCCGCGCGTGCGCTCGCCGATCCAAAGCATGTGCGCCGAGCAGTCGTACCAATCGCCGCTGGTGCTGTCGATGCGCGTCAGACACTCCTCGTAGTGCAGCAGCAGCGCCTCGTGCGAGGTGTAAAGCACCGTCTCGGCAAGGCTCGGAGAATTCGCAGCGCTCAGTCCGCACGCCTCCATAAATTTAAGTGTGCGCGAAATTTCATCGCTGAGCTCGTTAAATTTAGCCTCCAGCTCGCCCTTTTTCAAAAAGCCCAAATTCCACTTATGCACCTCGTGCAGGTTCGCAAGACCGCCGCGAGAAAAGGCGCGCAGTAAATTCAGCGTCGAAGCGCTTTGATGATACGCTTCGATCATGCGAGCGGGATCTGGCTTGCGCGCCGCTTCGCTAAACTCAAAGCCGTTGATTATGTCGCCGCGGTAGCTAGGCAATCTCACGCCGCCCACTTCCTCAAAGTCGCTGCTGCGCGGCTTTGCGAACTGCCCCGCGATGCGACCTACCTTAATAACGGGACAGCCCGCCGCAAAGGTAAGAATAATCGCCATCTGAAGCATCACCTTAAACATATCGCGGATATTATTCGCGCTAAAATCATTAAAGCTCTCCGCGCAATCGCCGCCTTGAAGCAGAAACGACTTGCCCTCGCTGGCGCGCGCAAGCTCGACTTTTAGGTTGCGAACCTCGCCCGCGAAAATTAACGGCGGCAGCTTGTAAAGGCGCTCTTTAGCAGCCTGCACCGCACTTTCATCCTGATAAATCGGCTGCTGTAAAATTTTATAATCTTTCCACGACGTCCTACTCCAGCTCATAGCCCCTCCTAGGTTTTGTAAAATTTCGCGATTATACCCAAATAAGCTTTTATTAACCCAAAAAATCTTAAAATAGCGCCTTTAGGCAATTTGGAAGGAATTTTATGGAAAACGATCGCGCTAAAGGACTAATGCTTGCATTTGTGACCTTTTTTATGTGGGGCGTTTTTCCGATATTTTTCAAGCTCATAAAGGACGTGGATGCGGTGCAAATTTTAGCGCATCGCGTCGTTTGGTCCTTCCTGCTGCTGCTCGTTTTTCTCTGCTTTGCACACCGCTTAAAAAACGTCGCGCGGCTTCTTAGCGCCCCTAAAATCGCTCTCACGCTGCTTTGTACGGGACTACTTATCAGCACAAACTGGGGTATTTATATCTACGCGGTAAATTCCGATCAAATTTTGGCAACGAGCCTCGGATATTTTATAAATCCGCTATTTTCGGTGCTTTTGGGTGCTTTATTTCTGCGCGAGCAGCTAAGCGCGGCGGCTAAGCTTTCTCTTCTGCTAGCCTTTGCGGCGATCGGCGTGCAAATTTACGCGCTAGGCAGGCTGCCGATAATCTCGCTCGTGCTGCCGCTTAGCTTTGCATTTTACGGCCTCATACGCAAAAAAGTAAAAGTACCTAGCTTTGAGGGGCTGTTTTGCGAGACGACGCTGATGCTGCTGCCCGCGCTTGCGTTTCTGATCTACTGCGCGCTAAAAGGAAGCGGCGCTTTCGGCTTTAACGTAAACAGCGCGCTGCTGTTTGCAAGCGGACTGATTACGATTTTGCCGCTTCTTACCTTCGCCGTAAGCACGCAGTATCTGCCGCTATCCACGATCGGCTTTATGCAGTACATCAGCCCTAGCATGAGCATGCTGATCGCGGTATTTGTTTACGGCGAGGAGCTTGAGACTTATAAAATTTTGAGCTTTTCGCTAATTTGGTTCGGGCTCGCGGTCGTGGGCTTGGATGGCTTAAGGAGAAAAAATGGCTAATTTCGCTTTGATGTTCGCAGTTGCCCTTGCAGTGGGCGCGCTCGTGTATTTTCAGGTCCAAAAGGCTTCCGCGCGCGCAGACGCCGCAGATCCCGAGCTTAGCTCGCAAAGATATATGAAATTTTGCGATATTTTGGAGGACAAACTGCGAGCTCTAAAGCGGCTTGAACTGCGCAATGAAAGCGCTCGCGAGAGCTATCTAGACGAGCTTGAGGCTCTTAGCAAGGAGTTAGTCTATATCAAAACGATGCATCAAAGCAACCTAAACCCCGCCGTGTGGGAGGGTAAGCTATTTGAGTTTCTAAATAAAACGGACGCGCTTATCGAAAAATACGCCGCGGACATAGAGCGCTCGCTGCAAGACTGGCGCAAGCAGCTGGAGATAGAATTTAAGAATTTGTAGCGCGAAATTTTAAGCGGCGAATTTCGCGGGTGTCTATATCGGTAGAATTTTAACGCCTAAATTTATATAATTTAACGCGCCGCAACTCTCGGAATTTTTAAAATTTACATACGTGCCGGAATTTTGCAAACCGCTTGCGTCATGGCGACAAAATTCCATGCGTTTTACAAAGCAAAACGACGCAAATTTTAAATCGGCGTAATTTATAGAATTTTGCAAGATACATAGCAACCGCGAAGCCGATAATCGCGTCTGTAAATTTTATAGAATTTACTCATTGGCGGACGCGGTATCTGCAGTCTTGGAACCCGCTTGTTCTAGTTGCTTAGACGCATCACGCCTTAAAATTTTATCGTACTCCTCCACCTCTATCACCTTGCCCTCATACTCTATTTTAAGATTAAATTCCAAGCCTTCTAAGTGCAAATATCTAAAAAATTTATCCAGATCAAAGCCGCCCACGCCATTAAGCTCATCGCCGCAGATCGCAGAATAGCGCTTTATAAGCGTATCGTAGATACCCAGCAGCGCCGTATTCGGCGTTACCGAGCCGCATCTATTAAGATCGGGCAGCGAACCTGCGTTGAACATCATTGCACTCTTTTCCCAATCCTTTGGTTGCTCCGTCATATCAAACCTGACCATATCATAATTAAAACTACCTAATAAGGTCTGGTTCAAAATAATCTCATCGTAACAATAATTATCCATATGCTCTAGGTATCTTTTCTTATGCTCTTTCAACAAATACAAATCATTGCGGCAATCATCGTATTGTTTTTGGATACGCTCATCGTCCGGAAGCCCGACCAAATCGTATTTAAGCAGCAAATTTAGCATACTTGCGTCATATCGCTGCGGTAGCATCTGATATATGGAGCAGTTCGGCTGCCGCTCATCCTTGCGAGGTTTGAAGGTGTAAGCGATACAATAATCGTCCGTCCAAGCGGTAATCTCAGGTCTTACGCCGCTGCTAAGCATAAGCTCCGTCATCTGCAAAAATCCACCCGCCACGGCGTAATAGAGCGGATCAGATACCGCGCTAATACCCTCGCTTTTAGGCGTTCCGTAATATGCCCTTACCTGTGCATCGCTAGTATCGGCGACCAAATAGGAATCGCGGTATCCCGGAGTCGCAAGCCACGGACGAACATATTTAACGCTAGAAAAGCTAGCTCCGTGCTTAAGTAGAACTTCCACGGCGGCGGTAGAGTTATTTTCGATAGCATAGCTCAGCGCCGAATGAGAAAAATCGTCCGTGCGGTTGATATCCGCTCCGTGATAGATCAGTTCCTCGGTGGTGTTTGCATCGTTGTAAAAGCTAGAATACATTATCGCCGTTATGCCAAAATGCAGCGGATCGCCCGCAGTAATTCGCTGCTCTCGCATAAATGCTAAAATACGCGCAGTGTCCTTGGAGCGCAAAAGCTTGCGGAAATATTCCATCCGCTCATCGCCCTGCACTACGCGCTCGTCCAAATCTAACTCGGCGCCCAGCCTTTCGTACCGGTACCTCGCTCGTGCAGCGCGATCCTCGTCCGTTAGCGGCCGATTGGAGGAATTGCCGGAGGTCGCGATGCGGCTTGCCGTGGAATTTTGCGCGGGCTGAGTTTTGGACCTATCCATAAACGCACTGCCTACGATCAGACAAAATACGCCCGCCGTAACAACCAAGCACGCTATGATGAGCTTGGATTTTATCTCTTTCAAAGCAACCTCCGCAAATAAAATGACAAATACTACCGAGTGTGAGCTTAGCCGAATATAAACGGGCGGAATTTCACAAGGCAATTTCGCTCAGGCGAAATTTGCAGGGCGAGGTTTAAGAGAGTTTAGGCGCGAAATTTGACCTTCGAAATTTTACCGATAGAATTCCGCGTAGAAATGTCGCTCGGGTAAAATTCTACCGACGAAATTTTATCCCAACGACAGGCGGCTAGAATTTCAACAAGCGCTTCTACGCATAAAATTTAGCGCTAAAATTACGCCGTATTTGCACTCGGTATCGCTACGAAATTTAATGACGGCACCATAAAATATTGAAATTTTAGTTTTAAATTTACCGCCCCTTCGCATATCCTCCTAGATAAAAACCGTATAGTCCTTTTTAATATAGTCTATATTTATATTTTTCTGTAGAAAATACTCTCTAACTTCGTCGTAAATTTCACTACTATACAAATAAATCAAATAGTAGTGTGCCGATACGACAACGGAATAATATAAATATCCGCCATGCCACGGCTCATCGACTTTTATAAATGGAAAAATTTTAAATCCTTTTATGCCTTTATTTATGCAAAAATACACGACGAATTTTATAAATATATTCGCCACATACATAAAAAATAAGATCACTAAGATTATGCCTAGCGAACCAATGCACAATATGATCCCCGCGATAAACCATGAAGTGCTAAAATTTTGCGTGGAAAAGTTTTTGCATAATTTATCCTTTTCTACCTTACACTGCCTTTTGACGACCCCTTTATCTAAAAATTCTATATATTGATCGGTAAATCTTATTTCGCGTTTATTGCGTATTGCGGTAAAGTTATATGTAATAACGGCGATTAATAATATCGCTATAGATGTTGTTAAATAATCGACTTTATCTATATATCCCAAATCTATAATATCCCGAATAAAAAATAGTGGCATACCTGATACCGGAAGAAATACAAGAAGATGGGCATAAACAAAAAACTTTTCATAATTTTTGATTATTATCGGATCTTTGTCGTAGTTCCTAGCGTTAGAATTTTTAAATAAAGTAGCGCTATCTGAATGTAAATTTTGAAATCTTCTACCGCGCTCTGCGTTTAAATTTAGATCGTCTACATTTTTGTTATTAAAATTCAAAACTTTAGAATTTGTATTGTTTAAATCTGAGGCATCGAAATTTGAAGCATTTGAATTTGAGGTATCGGATTTTGAAATATCAAAATTTAAGGCATCAAAATTTTGAGCGTCATAATTCCCCTCCGAGCCTTGCTCTAAATTTTGACACCGTTCGTTTAGAATTTTCTTTAGCTCTTCGAGCCTTGCTTCGTTCATCTTTATCCCTCGCTAGCGATTTCGAAAGTTTGCCTATTTTGCCTTTTGTAGCTTAGATGGATATTAAATTTACTGAACCTAGCTTCAATTATATTACAAAATAGCAGAGCACTATCTTTAAATTTTGAAAATTCTTTTCTGCGCGATCAAGCTCAATTTGCGCATTTAATTCTCTCTTATCCATGTTTAAACTCCTTGTGAAATATCATAAATTCTTTTCTAACATTATCTATATTAATACTCTTATGTAATAAAAAGTATCTCTTTAATTCCGAATAATCTTTATTAGAATTTATAAAAATATTTATTATGATGCCATCTTTAGAATATATTGCCAAACGATCATATATTTTGTTTGCTTCCAAGCCGCCAATTACAGTACAAATTAAATTCTTTGGAAGAATGAATATTGTGGCTAACAATATAAATACAACTATAAAGTCTTTAAAAACAAATAAGATCATTGTTATTATAGTAGCAAATATACAGAAATAGAAGAGTTCTTTTGAAATTGGAAAATATTCTGGTGTAGAAGTCCTAGTATCCATATTTTTAGATATCTTAATAATTTCATCTAGATTTATTCGGAAGATTTTTATTCCTTCGACTTCTACCGAAATAAATTTTTCGTTAAAAATTATAAAGCGCCTATTAAATGGTTTATCGCGCTCAATAATTCTAATAAATGGAATAATAGTGCAAAAAATAATGAAAAAATAAGAATCTTCTGATTCGGAAAATTTTTCAATACCAAAATTAGACAATATTCCTGTTTGAGAAAGTATTATGATCAATATTAATATACAAAATTGGAAAAAACCTATTAAGGCACTAAAATCCTTTATTATTAACTCTTTTTTACAATGGGCATTTATATTTATATTGGAATTTCTATCATTAAAATTTCTAGACAATTTTTTAGTTCCAGATTCCGTTTATTTGAATTGGGCATTTTAAGCTTTCAAGATTAAAACTATTTCCAGAGCTCTGCTCCACATTTTGACGTCGTTCGTTTAGAATTTTCTTTAACTCTTTGGGCTTTGCTTCGTTCATCCTTATCCCTTGCTAGCGATCTTAAGCGATTTCGTATTTTACTTCTTTATCGCTTGGGATAGTATTAAATTTAAAGCTACTTCGCTTGTCTGACTCAAGCATTTTGGAATTTGTCTATCGAGGTAAAATTTATAAAATTGAAAGATAAATTTAAGCGGGAAGAACCCGCTTAAATTTTATTTACCGCAGCCGCATTTGCCCTGAGCGGCAAGCTTGCGGCGGATATAGGCGATTTTGCTTTGAAGCGGAAGATGCTTAGGGCAGTGGTCTTCGCAGCCTAGCAGCGTCATACAGCCGAATACTCCGTCATCATCGCCGATGAGCTCGTAAAAATCCGCGTCGCTACGTTTATCCAACGCATCGATCTGAAAGCGTGCCACGCGGTTGATGCCGACGGCGCCGATGTAGTCTTTTCGCATTATCGCTACGCCACATGCAGCTACGCAGATACCGCACTCGATGCAGCGATCCAGCTCGAAAACCTCCTGCGCGACCTCCGGCTCGACCTTCTCCTCAAGCTTGGAGATATCGGTTTCGTGATCGGTGTGGATCCAGCTCTCTACGCGTTTGCTCATCGCGTTCATCCAGTTGCCCGTATCAACGCTGAGGTCTTTTAGCAACTTAAAAAATGGAAGCGGCATAAGCTCAATCACGCCGTCCGGATAATCCTTAGTAAGCGTGCGGCACGCAAGCTGCGGCTTACCGTTTACGAGCATACCGCAGCTACCGCAGATACCCGCGCGACAAACGAAGTCGAAGCTTAGCTCGGGATCAAATCTCTCACGAATCACGTTAAGCGCGATAAACAACGTCATTCCGTCAGTCTCTTCGATCTCATAAGTAACGAAGTGCGGCTTTGAAATTTTGCTTAACGGATTATACTTAAATGCCTTTATTGTTATTTTTCTACTCATATCCTATACCTGCTCTTTCGTTAGGTGCTTTATATTTTGGCTGCAATTCATAATGCATCAATGCCTCTTGAATTTCATATCTGCCTTTGCCCTCGGCTTGCATTTTTTCGCGAATTTCATCGACCTCTTTTTGGCGCACGGCGCTGTCTGGATGCTCGATGATATTGCCTTTGGCGCCGTATCCGCGGAATGCAGGCGGCATCTCCATCTTCATAATATCAAGCGGCTCATAGGTCAAGGTAGGCATCGTATCGCCCTCCTTCCAGCTCGCAAGCGTTCGTTTTAGCCAGTTTAGATCGTCGCGTTTCGGATAATCCTCGCGGAAGTGCGCGCCGCGGCTTTCAGTGCGATCAAGCGCACCCTTGGCGATACAAAGCGCAAGCTTTAGCATCTTCGGTACGCGATAAGCCTCCTCGAGCTCTGGGTTTCCGAAAAGCTCTTTATTGCTTACTTTGACGTCCAAGGACTGCTTGTAAAGCTCTTCAAGCTCTTTTACGGCTTTGGCTAATCCCTCGCCAGTGCGGAAGATCGCGCAGTGCTCCCACATAACGTCTTTCATCTTGTTTTTGATCTCGAATACATTAAATTTACCCTCTTTTTCAAGCAGGCTCTTAATGTAATTTTTCTCTTTATCTACGAATTTTTCGATATCGTGCGTATTGATATCGACATCGTGCCCTTGGCAATACTCCGCAAAATACTCTCCCACGATCATGCCCGCTACGACGGTTTCGGCGACGGAATTTCCGCCCAAGCGGTTAAAACCGTGCATATCCCAGCACGCAGCCTCGCCGGCGCTGAAAAGTCCAGCTAGCGTTGGGCTCTCACCCGTAGCCTTTGTTTTGATACCGCCCATCGAGTAGTGCTGCATAGGAAGGATCGGAGCCCAGCCCTTGCCGCGCTTTCTGCCCTGCTCGTCGGTTATTACCTCGGTGTCGGCAGGATCGATGCCGTTGAAAATCTCGCAAATTTCTTGCACGTCGCGTAAATTTTTCTCGATATGCTCGCGTCCGAGGATTGATATGTCAAGCCAAACGTGCTCGCCGTAAGGGCTCTTTACCCCCTTACCTGCGCGGATATGCTCCATTATGCGGCGACTTACGACGTCGCGGCTAGCAAGCTCCTTTTTCTCAGGCTCATAATCCGGCATAAAGCGGTAGCCATCCACATCGCGTAAAATTCCGCCGTCGCCGCGGCAACCCTCAGTAAGCAAAATTCCGCTCGGAACGATAGGGGTTGGGTGAAACTGCACCGCTTCCATATTTCCAAGCTGCGCGACGCCGGTCTCAAGCGCGATAGCAGCACCTATACCCTCGCACACTACGGCATTCGTGGTGTGTTTATACACTCTGCCGTAGCCGCCGGTAGCGATTAGCGTGCCCTTTGATACGTATGCGATCAGCTCGCCGGTAACCAAATCGCGCACGATTGCGCCGTAGCAGCGGTTGTTTGCGTGAATTAGCGCGATCGCTTCTTTTCTATCATGAATATCTACGTTATGCTTTAGCGCTTCGTTTGCAACGGCAAAGAGCATCGTATGTCCCGTAGCATCGGCGGTATAGCAGGTTCGCCATTTTTTCGTACCGCCGAAGTCGCGGCTGTGGATAAGTCCGTGAACCTCATCTTTTTCGGTGATCGTGGTTTTTTGAGCGTTGATAATAGCGCTTCGCTCGCCTCTAGTAATCCTAGTCCAAGGAACGCCCCAGCCCGCAAGCTCGCGGATCGCCTTAGGCGCCGTTTGCGCAAACATCCTAGCGACGTCTTGATCACAGCCCCAGTCGCTTCCTTTTACCGTATCGGCAAAGTGCACGTCCTCGTTGTCGCCCTCGCTCATTTTGGAATTTCCCAGAGACGCCTGCATGCCGCCTTGAGCTGCTGCAGAGTGTGAGCGCTTAACAGGGATTAGACTCAAAACTATGGTGCTAAGCCCCTTCTCTCCGGTAGCGATCGCAGCTCTTAAGCCCGCCAAACCGCCGCCAATAACTAAAGAATCGCAATATATTACATTCATCCCAAGCTCCCTATTCTAAACTTAACCATTTGAAATCGGCGATTATCGAAAGCAAGAAAAATGCGCCCCAAACGATAAAAACCGTCTTTTTGATGAGGGCTCTTTTCCTTTGAATTTCCGCCTTCGTACCGTCTATGCTGATCCATTTCATATATAATCTATAAATTCCGATGCTAGCGTGAGTTACTACGAAAATCAATAAAACGAAATAAAATAGGTGAAGCTGTCCGAAGCGCGCGATAGCAAGATCTGCAGTAATTTTCGGACCGAATACGATCATTAAAATATGAGCCGCCGCAAAGAAAAATAGGAAAAATCCCGTCCAAAACTGAAACCACCAAAGCGTCGTGTCGCAATGCTTCATTCGCATTTTGTGCGCTTTAAACGCTCTGTAAGCGGCGTAGTTAGCCGGAAATTTTCTCATCGCCAAAAATGCGTGAATCACGAAAATCACGAAAATTACAAAAGCGACGATGTTTGTGACGAAATAAATTCCGCCTGGTTCGGCGAAATGCACGACGCCCTCAAACGCGCCCTTACCGATCAAAATCGTGCCGGTAAATATCATATGGCACAGCATAAAACAGGCCAAAATCAGCCCGCTGATGCTTTGCGCCACGTCTTGCAAAGCCATAATGCGGCTCTTTTTGCCGTCTATGGATCTGCCCGTAAAGCCTTCAATGCGACCTAGCATAGGTTCTCCTTAAAAAAGATGATTATAAATCCCCGCTAAACGAAAATTTACATTTTTGTAAAGAGATTATATTACTTTTTAACTTTAGATTAATTTAATTTCTGCAAATTAGTTTTTTCTTCAAAGACTGCTTTAAGAAAACTGCTATCAAAAACATCACCAAAGATAAAATTTGCCCCATCGATAAATTTAAAAATATAAAACCAAGCCCGTCGTCCGGCTGTCTAAAAAATTCTACGAAAAATCTAAACGCCGTATATAGCATCGCATACAGACATATCAACTCGCCGTTAAATTTCTTAAATTTACGGTAGAAAAATAAAATCACGAAAATTACCAGTCCTTCCAAAACCGCTTCGTAAAGCTGGCTTGGGTGACGCAATGTACCGCCCACCAAAATCCCCCACGGCTCGGTTGTTTCGCGCCCGAAAAGCTCTTGATTTAAAAAATTCCCTACGCGTCCGAAAAAATATCCAAGCGGCACGCTAAGTGCCACGAGATCGAGCAGCGCCCACATATCGGTTTTAAATTTTTTGCAAAACCAAACCGTCGCGATCACGAATCCGACGACCGCGCCGTGATAGCTCATACCACGGATGCCCACGAACTCGCCGTTATGAAAGGGGTTGAAAATTTGCCACGGATGGCTGAAATACCACGCCGCATCGCCCGAATAAATCGCGATGTATCCCAGCCGCGCGCCCAAAATGACGCCCACTTCGACCCAGATAAAGTAGCGATCAAGCATCTTATCACTAAAGTTAAGACCATCCTTTTTTACAAAATACTTTGCCATAAATAGCGCCGTAAGTAGCGCCAAAACATACATAATGCCGTACCAATGCACGTTTATGCCAAACGTGCTGAACGCCACGGGATCAAAGTGGGCGTAAATTTCGTTCCAGTAATTCAAATTTTTCCTTTGTTTTAAATTTTAAAATTTAACGGCACGCATCGGACGCTGCGTGACGCACGCTTGGTAAAAGACGCAGAGCGGCGCAAGCGCTAGGCGCCAAACCCTAGTTTTCGAACGCTCGATCGCACGCGCGAAACACGTAAGACGCGCAGTGCCGAGTGATTGTGTGCCCGATGAGGCGCCCTGCGCCTCACGTAAAATTTCAAACGACGGCGCCTTGTGCGGCATACAAAGCAACACACGGATTACCCAAGCACGCAACGTCGCGGCGCAGACGCGACGCGCACGGTATCGATACCGACAGCGCACGGCAAAGGCTGGATGATGCGCATAACGCGACCAAAGCGCCGAATGCCGCGCAGAATTCAAAACGACGCGCGCGATACGACAAGCACCGACGCACAAAAACAGCAAGGCAGACACTTTACATCCGCGCAGATAAAATTCGCCCGCCTCGCTTAGCTTGTCACGCCCGCAGGAGCTGTATAAGCTGTAGCGCAAGAAATCTCGAAAGCAAGCTTTAAATTCTATCTCTACGCAGCACTTCTCCGTGTCAAACACGCAAAAAAATACCGAGCGCGCGTTCTAAATTTTAAATTCCAAGCCCCAGCGTCTCTTTCACCACGCGGCAAAAATCCGCCAAAAACCACCCGAGCGCCTTGTAGTAGCTGCTTTTGGCGTTTATCTGCACGTGCGTAGCAAGCGCGGAAAAGCTCGGAATGATAAATTGCGCCAGATATAGCGTCAAAATTTTATGCGATTTCGCGTCCGTGTTTTGCTTAAAGATCATAGCAAGCAGTGCTAGCATATTGGCTGCGTGAGCGCTTTTAAGCTCCGCGAAAGGCTTTTTGAAGCGGCATTTTTCATAAAACAGCTCCACTTCGCTTTCGCTTATGAGTTTGAAAAAATCCATCTCAAACGCCTCTTTTAGCACCTCAAAATCGCGCCCTAGCGCCGCGTAGTCCTCGCCCTGCACCTTTTGCCAAAGCTCATGGCCGTTTTTGTTCTCGATATTTTTATTTACGATGATCCAGTTTTTGCCCAAGCCGCGCAACTTCTGCTCATCTATCACGCCTTTAAAATTCGTCGCGAAGATTATGCAGATCACCGAATATAGCTCGCCTAGTTTCATCTTTTTCCTTTAAATTTAATCAAATTTCGCTCGCTTTTTTCAGCTTTTCGATGCCGAATTTTTCCCAAATCCTGCTTAAAGATCGATCTAAGCTCTGCTGCTTTTTATCGATCTCGCCAAAGAGCAGCGAGCTGCCCGATTTGCCGCTAAAATTTGAAAGATTTAGCGCTACGTGGATTATCTGCGCGCCTTTTTTCACGTCGCAGAGCCTAAACAGCTCAAGCGCGGTCTCGCTCAGCAAGCTTAAGCTAAACGCCCTATCCTGGCTGATCTGGTGCGAAAACTCCTCGCGCGATTTATAGCGGATCTTTAGATCATACGTCGCGGGCTTTAGGCCCCTTGCAAGCACTTCGCCCGCCAAATGGCGCGCCAAAATTAAAATTTTACGCCGCAGCTCGTCTCGATCGGCGCACGGCGCGAAGCTGCGCCCAAAGCCGATGCTTTTGCGCTCGCGCTTTGAGACGACCTCGCCCTCATCCTCGCCGCTAAGGGCTGCAAAAATTTTCCTGCCGTTTGCGCCCATCTTTTCAAAAATTTCTCTATGCCCTAACGCATCGCCGAAGCTTACGATGCCGTATTTGCCGAGCGTTTTTTGCGCCGCTTTGCCGATGCCAAAAAATTTCGCTACCGGCACGGCGGATAGCTCGCGCGCGATTTGCGATTTTAAAATTTGCCGCACGCCGAAAGGCTTGGCAAGGCTAGTGGCGAGCTTTGCGATAAGTTTTGCTTCGCTAAGACCGACGCTGCACGGAAGGCTAAAGCGGCGCATAATCTCGCTTTGCAAAAACGCAGCAAAGCTCAGCGCGTCCGCGTCGTAAGCCGTGCCGCGTAAATTTAGAAAAAACTCGTCGATGCTAAATTTTTCGATCTCGGGCGTAAAGTTTAGTAAAAACTCATAAATTTCGCGTGAAATTTTTCGGTATTCGCCATGTCTGGCGCGCACCAAAATGAGCTGTGGGCACAGAGCAAGCGCCTGTTTTACGGGCTGAGCCGAGTGCACGCCGTCCGCTCTGGCCTCATAGCTCGCGCTTAAAATCACGCTGCCAAGCTCGCTCTTGCCGCCGAAAATCTCCTCGTCGCCGCCTCCGACGACCGCGATCTTTTTGCCCGCAAGCGCGGGATCGGCAAGCCTCGCTACAGAGACGAAGAAGCTGTCCAAATCGATATGAGCTATCAAACTATGTCGATCCCAAAACCGCTAAGCCCCGCGTAATCTTTCGGCTCGCTCTTGCTTAAAATTTTGATTTTTCTCACGCCCAGATGCGCTAAAATTTGCGCTCCGATGCCAAAGCTCTTAAAATCGGCGCGATTTTGCGCGGATTTTAGCATCAAAAGCACGCCGCCCTCTTTGCGCAAAACATCCAGATCGCGCATGAAATCGTTAAATTTCGCATCGCTTAAAAACTCCAAATCGCTTGAAATTTTATGAAATTTCACGTTCGTCTGCGCGTCCTTTCCCAGCTCGCCGAAAATATAGGCACGGTGCTCGTTGCCCTCGTGATCGCTCACGTCGCAAAATTTCGCCGCTTCGCCGCACAGCATGGCACTTTTTGGCTCGCTAAATTTAACGAGAGTTTCGTGTTTTAGGCGGTACTGCACGATCTGCGCGACCGAGATCATATTGATGCCGTGCTGCGCGCAGAATTTTTCCAGATCGTCCCTGCGCGCCATATCGCCGTCGTCTTTGACGATCTCGCAGATCACGGCGCTTTGCGAAAGCCCCGCCAAGCGGCATAGATCCGTAGAGCCCTCGGTGTGTCCCGTGCGAGCGAGCACGCCGCCGCTTTTGGCGATGAGCGGGAATATATGCCCCGGGCGGACGAAATCATCCGCGCGAGCGCCCACACGCGACATCAGCTCGATCGTCATATTGCGCTCATACGCGCTTACGCCCGTCTTGGCGTCCTTCGCGTCGATCGTGACGGTAAATGCGGTCTCGTGGCTCGAAGTGTTTTTATCGACCATCAAATTTAGATCTAGCTGCTGCGCAATCTGCGGGCTAAGCGCCACGCACAGCACTCCGCGAGCGTGCGTGATCGCAAAATTTACCTTCTCTGCGCTGCTAAAGGTGCTCGCAAACACCAAATCGCCTTCGTTCTCGCGATCAACGTCATCGACCATAACGAGCATTTTGCCGTTTTTCAGATCCTCGATCGCTTGCTCTACGCTAACCATTATCTCTCCTTTAAATTTACGATATTATCTTGCCGTTTTTATTCACGATCGTTTCGCGACCGTCTAGCACGATTTTAACGTAGTCGTCGCTTAGAATTTTAATAACTTCTATCTCGTCGTAAAACACCGGCTTTAAAATTTCATTATCCTCATTATCGAGCAGCCCCCATTTGCCGTCTTTTTTGACTTTAACGTATCCTTCGCAATATTTGATTTCGTCATAATATCCGCACAAAGTATTGTCAAAATCCCAAGCAAGCTCGTATACACAAGAAACTACCTCTGTGCCCGTTTTATCGATAAAGCCCCATTTGCCGTCCTTTTCAATCTTTGCTAAGCCTTCGCAAAAACTCCCGGCCCGATCATATATGCAGGGAATAACTTCTTTTCCCGTTTCATCGATATATCCCAAATAACCGTTCTTTTTAACGTCCGCCAAGCCTTCGCGAAAAACGCCAACGCCATCATATATACAAGGAACGATCTCTTTGCCGGTTTTATCGATAAAACCCCAATAGCCGCTTTTTTGAACTTCCGCCAGTCCTACGTCAAAATTATAAGCATCATCATATATACAAGAAATCACCTCTTTACCCATTTTATCGATAAAGCCGAATTTATCGTTCTTATTAACCCACGCTAAGCCCTCGCAAAACTCCTCGGCCCGATCATATATGCAGGGAATAACTTCTTTGCCCGTTTTATCGACGAAGCCGAATTTATCGTTCTTTCTAACGCATGCTAGGCCTTCGCTAAAATACGAAACGTCATCATAAATGCAAGAAGCTATCTCCTTTCCCGTTTTATCGATAAAACCCCATTTATCGTTCTTTTTAACCCATGCCAATACCATCTCGATCTTCCGAATTTAAATTTTAATCTCCGCGTAAGCCGCTTTTAGCTTCTCAAAAAGCGGAGCGAACGAAACGCCGTTTACGCGGACGTTTGCGATCGTCGTGATGAAATTCGTATCGCGCTGCCACCGCGGCACGAGATGATAGTGCACGTGCTCGGCTATGCCCGCACCCGCGGCGGCGCCGAGGTTCATGCCGATATTTACGCCGTTTGCGCCCAGCGTGCGCTTTAAAATCCCCACTCCGGCGCGCACGTAGCGGCTCATCTCCGCCCACGCATCGTCGCTAAGGCACTCGATATTATCGACGTGCTCGTAAGGTATGACCATAAACGCGCCCGGGCTGTAAGGGTAGAGGTTCATCACCCCGAAGCAGTGCTGTGCGCGAAAAAGCACGCCGTTGCGATCGTCGAACGCCGCATCCGCCGCCGCGTCGCAGAAGGGACAGCCGCTTCTTTTTTCGGTAAAATACTCGCTTCGCCAAGGGGCGCAAAGATAATCCATCTCTTTTCCTTTCCGAAATTCCAAAATTCTATGGAATTTTAAAATTTGCGTTTCGCAAAATTTTATGAAATTTGGAATTTAAAACTTCTAAATTTCATAGAATTTTAAATTTACGTAGCCCGCGCTTGCTCGCACGACGCGGAGCTATGCACGTGACGGGACGGGACGCGCTTTGCAATCCTATAGACTGCGCGAGGCGCCTCCTCTGCGCGATATACGCTTTGCAGATCGAAGCCCGCGGCAGGCGTTAGTGCGCATTTGGCAAACACTCATCGCGCGGCAAACATAGCGCCTAATCCGCTCCGCAGCCGTTCGCGCGGCGTGCGATAACAAGCTCGCGATGCCAAAGTGCACGTACGCTTACGCGGCATGCGATTTAAATTTACGCGGTCATTTACGCGGCGCATTATAACAAAACTTTGACGCACTCACAGGCACGGTACGCGGTGCCAAACCTGCGCTGCAATCACCATCGCAACACGCGGTAAAATTTAACGCGGCGCGGTCGCGGCACAGCTGTAATACAGCCGAAGTTTAATCGCGGCGTATCGCAGACGAGGCGGCTTAGATCGCGAGCTACGATTAAATTTACGGCGCCGTATATAATCGCCGAGACTAGGCTTACGTAAGCGTACGACATGCGGGGCATTGCGGCAAATGTGCAATCCTAAGCAGTCAAATTCCGCAAGCGCAAACCCGCCTGTGCGAAGCTATGCGAAGCGTAAATTTAAACCTCGCTCCGTAGCCGCTCGCACGGCGCGCAATAACAAACTCACGATGCAAAGCGTAGCGTGAATTCTCGCGCGATGTGCGATATTAAATTGTGGCGCGCCGCTAAATTTAAAGAGCCGTTAAATTTTAAAGTCCGCCGAATTTTACGAATTTTAAAATTTACTGCCTTAAAATTTCGCTCCGTTCGCTAAATTTAACCGCTCGCTTCGGGTTTAAGCTTGCGCGATCAAACGAACCGAATTTAAATTTTGCCGCCCGCGCCGAACTTTATCTCGCGCAGTGCCGCGCCGACGTCATTTTGGCGCATAAAATGCTCGCCGATCAAAAACGCATCGACGCCCGCCTCGTGCAGGCTTTTAAGCTGCTCGTGCGAGTGCAGACCGCTTTCGGCGACGATGATCTTGCCGTTTGGAATCAGCGGGATTAGCCGCTCGCTCAGGCTCGTATCGACCTCGAAAGTCTCTAAATTTCGATGGTTGATGCCGATAATATCGGCGCCTGCGAAGACCACTTTTTTCAGATCGTCCTTATCGTGGATCTCGCACAGCGCCCGAAGCCCAAGCCTGCGGGCAAACTCAAGTAGTTCTCTTAGCTCCTTGCGCTCAAGCGCTTTGGCGATCAGCAGGATAAAATCCGCGCCGTAAACCAGCGCCTCGAGGATCTGATAGCGATCTATGATGAAATCCTTGCGCAAAATGGGCGTATGCGTATAACGGCGGATCTGCGGGATGAACTCCAAATCGCCTCTGAAATAATGCGGCTCGGTAAGCACCGAAAAGACGCTCGCACCTGCATTTTCGTACTCCACCGCAAGGCTTAGCGGCTCAAAATCCTCTCGGATGATCCCCTTGCTCGGGCTTGCCTTTTTAATCTCGGCGATGATGCGAAGCGGATCCTTCTCGTCGCTTCTAAGTGCGCTTATGACGCCCCTCGGCTCGTAGGGATTAGCGCTTAGCGAGCGGCCGAGCAGATCCTCGGGCAGCCTTTCTTTGCGAAGCGCGAGATCCTCGCGAGTACGTTTTAAAATTTCATCCAAAATCATCGCTACTGCTTTGGTGTCTGGATTTTAGAGCCGGTGGGCTCTTTCGACGTAGAATTTTGCTCTGGCACAAAATCCTGCCTCGATACGGAATTTTGTCTTGACGAGACAGAATTCTGCGCGGCGGAATTTATAGGCGTCGCAAAATTTTCAGAAGCCGCGGAATTTGGTGTCTGGTTTTGAACCATGGAATTTGCAGACCCGGCAGAATTTTGCGAAGCGGAGTCTTTTGGCGTTAAATCACTCGTTGCAGCGGAGCTCGGACGTGCGGAATCTAACACAGAGCTTTCGGGCGCCGTAGATTTTATGGAATCAGACGTAGGGGTTTTTATTGCCGGGCTTTGCGGCGCCTGATCTTTCGGCGCAGAGCCTTTTATCGTAGCGGGGTTTTGCGATATAGAATTCTGCGGCGCTACGCCTGTGCCAGCGGCGCACGCATCGATCGCCTCCAAATGCTCTTTGCCTTCGGCGGAATTAAAAAATTCTGCGTCTTTGATCTTAGCCATTTCATTTTTAGCCTTGTCGCACTCGCCAAGCTTGTAGTATCCCCAAGCAAGCGAGTCTAGATAATACGGTGAGTCGGGGTCTTTTTGCAGGGCGCGGCGGACGAGCTCGATGCCTTTGCGAACGTCCAAATCGTGATCTATTAGGATGTAGCCGTAGTAGTTTAGATGCACGGGGTCTTTAAGCTGCGGCGCGATATTTTCAAATTTTGCCACTACGCTAGATAGGGTCTTGGCATCTACGTTTTTGCCCGCACTTTCATATTCGTAGATCGCCTCGATCGCCAAAAAGTCGTAATTTTTGGTCTTCATAAACTCATCGCGTGCCATTTTAATCGCGGTTTTATAGTCTTTTTTATGCGCGTAGGCATCGATTAGAAGCTCGCGCTTGTAGTCGTATTTCTTCAAAAGCTCGATTATTTTATCAAAGTCGTTTGAGTAGTAATAAATCGCTATCATATCGTCTAAAAATTTATTATCCCCTTTGGATTCATACAGCGCTTCATCGATCTTAGCGACATCCAAATAGCGTTTATTCGCGCGATACACATCAGCTAGCAGCTCGCACGCCATACCCTGGGCGCAGCCGTAGATGCGCCTGTGCGTCTCGATGATACGGATCGCTCCGTCCGAATCATCGAGTTTATTTAGCAGCACGTCGCATAACCTGATGAGATTTTCGTCGGTTTTGTCTAGCTCATAGGCTTTTTCAAAGTAGGTTTTGGCCAAAGTAAAATTCTCCATCGCATAATATGTCGCCGCTAAGATCGCGTAACTACGCGAAACTGGATCTACGGTGACCAGCTTAAGAGCAGCGGTATTGGCATTTAGATTATCTTTAATGCCTAAGTAGTAGCCGATTTTTACTCGCAGATACTCGGAGTCTGAGTTTAGGCTTTTTTCGCCGAGCTTTAAATAGCGCGCCGTATTTTTACGATCTTTGATCGCAAAAGCAGTCTTTAGCGCTTCTAGCAGATAAACGGACGAGCCCGTTTTATTGTATGCCTTTTCGTATAAAAACATCGATGCGACGGGATCTTTATGCAGTAGCTCCAAAGCTGTAAGCAAATCAAAATTTAGCTCGGCGTCTTCTTGCGCTCGCATCGCGTGATTTAACTTTTCTTTGGTTATACTTTTGGCGCTTACGCCGCGATTTATCAAGCTCTTTTTAATTGCATCTTTTGCACCGTTTTTTGTGCCAATGCTGGAATTCCGATCAGACGCCTTTTTATCCGTAACGGACTGCTTCGCTGCTGCAGCATTCGCCCCCCTCTCCGCACTTAGATACTGCGGCGCTAAAATCATCGCCGCGATTAAAATTCCGCTTAAAACCTTACCCCGATACATTCTTCCTCCAATTCTTTAGTATGCGTTTTAAAATATTCCCAAAATGGAAAACTGTGGCACTGCTTCGGACGCAGCTCGTAAATCCCGCAGTTTCGCTGCGCTTCGTCAAAAAACACGCACGCTAAGCCGCCTTCAAAGGGCTTTTCTTTTACGCTAAATCTAACGCCTATCTTATCCAAATACGTCCTTTTAAGCTCCGCGGGCGAAATTTCAAATTTTACCGCCAGCGCCGCAATCTCGCTCTCATCTATCCAGATATAGCCGCTCTCTCCCGTGCAGCACTTGCCGCCGCAGCGCTCGCACGCGCTAGCATTGAAGCTAAAGCCGAACTCACTCATAATCCACGCTCGTCAGATCCGCGCTTTTGTAGATCGCGTGGGCTTGTGCGGTGCGCTTTCCGTGCGCGCTAGCATAGATCGGAAGGACGATCTCACAGGGCGAGCGCGAGTTCTTACGAGCCTGCAAAAGCACGAGCTTAGCGGGCTTTGAAATGTCGGGATAGACAAAACCAAGCCTCGTCAAATTTAGCCTAAACTCGCCCAAAAGCTCGCAAATTTTAGCTAGCTTGCCCGCCTCGTAGCAAAAAATAAGTGTGCCACCAGGCTTGAGATGAGCGTTCGCAGATCGCACAAAATCCCGTAGCCTAAGGCTTGCTGTGCTCTTACTAAGCGCCATATGAGGCTCTTTGCTAAGCGAAATGCGCTCTCGATAAAAGGGCGGATTTGAGACGATAAAGTCAAAACGCTTCTCGCTTTTAAACTCCGCAAAATCCGCGTGCAAAATCTCGGCAGGCAGATCGTTTTGCAAAGAATTTATCCTTAAGATTTCTAAATTTCGCTCTTGAATTTCTAGCAAGCTTAGATTGATGCTTTTAAAATCGCGTTTTAGCAAAAATCCCAAAATTCCACATCCTGCGCCCACATCCAGCACGTCGCCGTATATCGCTCGCGGATTTAGAGCGCTTTTTAAACTACGCTCATCGCAAACTGCAAACCCCCCATCACGCAAGCACTCCGCAGCAAAATCCTCGCGCACCTTGGCGTCTTCAAATTTGCTCGCGAAATCTTTATCGTGCGTCTTTTGAGATTCTAAAGACTGCGCGATTTGCTCGTCACAAAATTTAAAATTTTCACCGCTTGCGATATCAGGCTTTAAAGCATGCTGGGCTTCGTCGTTTTGAAAATCGGAATTTTTATAGCGCTCGCTTTGAAATTTCTCCTGAAATTCCGCTCGAAATTCCATTTTAAATTCCGCCTTAAGTTCAGCGCAGCCATTACTTCCAAAATCGCGATCATTCCCCACGCTATGGTTAGCGGCATACGACTCTTCTTTGCTAAAAACGCAATCCTCGGCGCAAAATTCCGCTTCGCCGCCTGCGAAATCCGAAGCGCAAAACTGCGCATTAAAGCCTCCATCTGTCGCGTCTTTAAATTCCGCGCCACAGCCCAGCGCCCAAGAGCCATTTTGCGATGCTGCGTCAGCTTTACGCACGCCTGAGCTTCTTATAAAATTCCACAAAAAAATCGTATCGCTAGTGTAGCGATAACCCTTTTTTGGCTGATAAAGCCTCATCTGCGGATATTTTTGATGATGGTATGAGCGTGATTTATCGCCACCACGATCGATCCACCACTTCTGCTGATGAGATCTCCGCCGACGTAAAGCCCGCTAGTGGCAGTCTGGAGATTTTCATCCACGATCGGCACGCCGTTTTCATCGTAAGCGATGCCGCATTTTTTAAGAAAATCGATCGGGCTCGTGCCGCCGATCGCGTATATCACGCGGTCAAACACGAGCTCGGTGCCATTATCAAATTTTACCAGCACCTTGCCGTTTTCATTCTCAAGAGCCTCTATATCGATACCTAAGCGCAAGATGATGTTGCCGTATTTGGTCTCGCGCATTACGTCGCTTTCGTTCGTCTCATTTAGGCGGGTAAATTTAGGCTTGCGATAGCAAAGCGTTACGACATTGGTCTTACATAGCGCTATAGCGTATTCCGCAGCTGAGTTACCGCCTCCAACGACTAGAATTTTTTCATTGATCGTGCATTTATCGAGATTGAAATTTACCCGTTGCGTGATTGAAGGCGGAATTTTATAAGCGGGCTTATTAGGCTTGCCCATCCTGCCAATTGCGACGATGACGTTGCGCGCGCGGTATCCAGCCGAGCTAGTCGTGATATAAAACTCATCTGCGTGCTTTTCGATCTTTTCGACCTCACTTTTGAAATTCGTATCGATTTCATCGCTATCTAAGAGCTCGTCGAAATAATTTAGCACGCTCTCTTTTGTGCCGGTTTCAAACGAAATAGAGCCGCGCGTCTCGCTGTCAAAACCTTTATATTCTTTATCGACGCGCTTTTTATCTTTGTAAAACTGCCTAATCGTTTGAGAGTGGTTGTCGCCTTTTTCAAGCAGAAGTACGTGCGCAAGCCCGTTTCTTTTGGCTTCTACTACGGAAGCGATGCCGCAAGGACCACCGCCGATCACCGCCAAGTCGTAAACGTCTATCATAAATTTCCTTTAATCTTTTAAATTTCATACAAAATTATAGTAAAAATTCCATTAAAATCAGTGGAATTTCCTAGCAATTTCGCAGCTTAAATTTAAAATTTTAACGCTTTAAGATGCTTGCTTGGCTAAATTTAAAAAGACATAATTTTCTCCGTTTAAATTTTAAATTTCACGGCGCCAATCCGTTTGTAAAAACTAGCGCGGCAGAAGCGGCAGCAAGAGCAGTAAATTTTAAAATTTCACTTTGCCAAGATAGAATTTTGCGAGCTAAGATAAAACGGCAAGAGCGGTGAATTTTTAAAATTTCACCGCCCAGGCAGAAGTTTTTAGTAGAAGCTTTAAGGCTAGTTAAAATTTAACGTATATTTTATGCTAAAGTTAAATTCCATATCTTTCTCGACCTTTGGAAAGCTACCTTTTGTGCGCTCGACTGCGCTTAATGCGCCCTCATCAAGCGAATCGACATTCGAGGAAGACGTAACACGAAGACCTTTAACATCGCCGCTTGCCGTATATGTAAAGTGCACGCCTACGACGCCGATTTTACGCATACGCTGGGCATTTTTAGGGTAGTGTGACTGCGCGTAGCGCGAAATGATGGCGAAAATTTTCTTGCCGACATCGCTATTGCTAGGATCGCCGCGGCTTGTTATAGCGTCGCTACCGCCACCTGCGCTACTGGAGCCACCTCCGCCGCCGCTACCCAGCGAAATAGGCTTTGTCGGATCAAATTTTGCCGTTAAATTCTTATCGCTGCTTTGAACTTTATGCTCTTTTTTAGGCTTAGGTTTTTCGACCGGTTTTGGTTTTTCTACTGGCTTTGGCTTGGGCTTTTCGACCGGTTTGGGTTTTTCGACTACGGGCTCCGGTATCGGCTCGGGTTCAGGAATCGGCTCAGGCTCCGGTATCGGTTCCGGCTCAGGCGGAGTTGGTTCCGGTTCGGGCTCGGGCTCCGGCGGAGTGGGCTCGGGCTCCGGTTCAGACTCGGACTGATCGGAAGGAGGCGGGATATTCGGCTCATCCGAGATATCGCCCTGCCTAGCCTCGTCCGTTATACTATCGATGGAAAAGGCTATCATATCGGGCATGCTAGGCGGCTTCGGCGCCGAGGATATAAATACGAAAACACCCACAGCGATGATGCAATGCAGCACCAAAGATACAATGAAACCTACTGCGCTATCTTTATTCATTGCTCTTTTTCGGTCACGATCGCAAATTTTTCATGGCCCGCCTTTTTTAGGACATCCATGATAGAAATGAAAGAGGAAAATTTCGAGTCTTTATCGTTTTTCAATACGACAAGATCGTTTTTATCGAGAGCGGCAATTTTTTTCTCAAGCTCATCCTCGCTTATTGCAATATCGTCTAGGTAAATTTTAGATTCGCTATCCACTTTAATGGTAACTTTTTTATCCTCTTGCGGGTTTTGCGAGCTTGAAGAAGATGGAAGATTTACCTTGATATGCCCCTGCGCAATGAAAGTCGAGACACTAAGCACGATCGCTAACAGCACCAGCATAATGTCAATGAACGGGACGATATTTAGCCCGTCTCGTCTAGGAATGCTCATTTATTTAACCTCATCGTAGCGGTTTAGAAGCACATCTACCTTGCGAACAAAGCCATTGTAGATGATAAGCGTAGGCACGGCGACTACTAGACCCGTAGCCGTAGCTTTAAGGGCAAGCGAGAGACCTTGCATGATAGCCTTGGTATCGATACCGCTTGCAGTACTCATATCAAAAAATGTGATCATAATGCCGATGACAGTACCTAAAAGACCGATGTACGGAGCATTTGAATAAACAATATAAAGCGTCGTTAAATTTTTTGTCAGAGCCTCTTCATATAGCGCCTTGCTTTTGTAATCGCTCGCCTTAACCTTCGAATAAAAAAGCAGCCTTTCGATAGTAAACCACACAACTAAAAAGCTCATAAATCCGAGGATCGCAAAGATAATGTAATCCACGTAATGCGCCAAAAATTCCATAATGCCCATAAGCTCTCCTTAAAAATTTTAAAAATTTTTATAAATTCAGCAAAGCGCCTTGCCAAAAAAATGAGCGATTTTATCAAAAATAGATTTAATTTTTACTAAAATTTTGATGATCGATATTTAAATTATATTTTATCATTTAGCTTTATTTAATGATAATAAAGCATTCGGTGATAGAATTTTAATGATTTTAAAACATCTTGATAATTAATATAAAATAAAGGATTGATTTTATATTATTCGCCGTTTTTTAATCTTATTATCATTTGGGAATTTCGTATGAAAAAATTTCATCTGGCTTTGTCTTTGTGCGCGGTTCTTTGCTTAAGCGCACAAGCAGACGAGAAATCAAGCACTACGGACGCGTCCAAAAGCAAGGATTCAAATACGCAAAGCCTAGGCGTAATCGAAGTTACTAGCGATTCTAGCACGCCTAGCACCGTGGATGATGTCAAAATCAACACCCGCAACGCTACGCTCGTAAAAGACGTATTTCGCGACATTCCGGGCGTGTATGTGGGCGGCACCAACGGCATGAATCAAAAAATTTATATGCGTGGCGTAAGCGATCGTGGCTTAAATATCACGATTGACGGCGCGAAGCAAAACGGCAATACCTTTCATCACAACGCCGATTTACTAATCGATCCGGATCTTATCAAAGCCGTAGAGGTCGATGTAGGCGCGCGCTCAGTCGTGAACGGCTCGGGCGCTTTGGGCGGCTCAGTTGCCTTCAGGACGGTAGACGCTTCTGACATGCTTGAGGACGGTCAGGATATCGGCGCCAAGCTCAAAGTGGGCTATACGAGCAATAACGAAGGCTATTCGCAAAGTGCGATGCTCTACGGCAGGGCGTTTGATAGCCTAGATATGCTTGCTGCGTTTAAGCACTACGGATACGGCTTCGGCGAATCCGGCAATGGCAAACCTACGGGCGGTGATGGCAACGATATAAATTATCTATTCAAGGCGGGCTATAGCTTTTTGGATTTCCATAAAATTTCGCTCTCTACCGAGCATATGCAGTATAAAGGTCTCTATCCGCTGCGACCGGAATTCGGCTCATGGTTAAACGGACAGCTGGATAACCGCAAATACGAACGCGATACACACACGATCAAATACACGTATAATCCAAGCGACCTGCTAGAGCTCGACATCACGGGATATTACACTAAACATCAACGCATCGGATCGACTTCAACGAACGTAAAATGGGGCGTCGAGACCAAAGGCGGCAAAATCGGTGCTAAGAGTAAATTTGAAACGGGTGATCTGGCTCATACGCTGCGTTATGGCTTTGATTACTACCGCTCCGAAAACTACGTTAAGCCCGGCAATCTACGCCCCGAGAAGGTTGATAATTATAGCTTTTATATCGAGGATGCTATGCGCTACGGCGGGCTTACGATAACTCCCGGCGTGCGCTACGAAAGGCACGAGCTAAAGACTTACAACGGCAGAGGTGCTAATATCTCTAGCTACAAATATAAATTCAACGAAGTAAGCCCCGCCTTGGCGCTTGATTACGAGATCGGCGCGGGATTTAGAGCGTTTGCGAGCTATGCGCGGGTATTTAGAGGACCTGACGTAATGGAGAGCATGATGGCTGCGGGCACTAGCCGCGGCAGACCACTAAGCTGGATGGCTAACGAAAATTTAAAAGCCACTACGGGCAACGCCTACGAAATAGGCGGTCGCTACAAAAGCGATCTGGCAGAAAATTCCTCAGTAAGCCTAACTGCGAAGTATTTCAGAACGGAATATAAAAATCTCATCGTAGATAACAATGCGGCGGGCGGAATCGTCGGCTGCCCGGGAGGCGCACAGGGCACCTTATGCAGGGCTAACGCAGGCGGTGCGGATATCGACGGCATCGAGCTTTACGCAAGATTGATATTAGATGATTTGAGCCTTGCTGCGGGCTACACACACCAGCACGTAGAATATAAAGACCGCGTGCGCAGCGGCTCGGGCTATCTAAGCTCAAACATCATCGGCTACCGCGACTATGGCGATAAATACACCTTCAATGCCGAGTACGCAATCTCTGCGGCGGATCTACTGCTGGGCTATAACTTACTCTTTTTCGACTCCAAAAACGTAGCCTCCGCAAATAGCGACGAAAAAACAAAAGTGCCTAGCTACGCGGTTCACGATCTATATGTGACCTACGCTCCGGATAGCGGGCGATTTAAAGGGCTTGAGATCAACGCGGGCGTTTACAATCTCTTTAATAAAGCCTACGCGTCGCACTCGCAGCGCAGCGCCGATTTCACCGGTGATGCAAATGCCATCGACTGGGAGCCTGGACGAAATTTCAAGCTAAGCGTAGCGTATAAATTTTAAAGCTTACGCGAGATGACGGTACGAAATTTTGCACGCTAAAGCGGCGAAATTTTAAAAATTCAAAGCCCTTGGAATTTCAAAATTCCAAGGGCTTTATAAATTTGAAATTCTTAGACTTAGAATTTCAAGCTTTTAAATCTTACTAACAGAAATTTTCTCGTAAAATTCTTGCGAATAGCAAAATTCTCATTCGCAATGAAATTCTAGCTTGCGGCAAAATCCTCAAAATTCAAAGCGATATCCGCAGCGCTTCACATCCAAAGTTCGTTTAGAATTTATAAGATTCCTCCCGCTTCAAGCGCCGTCCATTTACTCTTCATCGTTAAAATTCTGTTTTTAATTCTACTTAAAAGGAGAGCCTTTGTTAAATTATACTAAAAACGCCATCCGAGGGGCATTTTGGACGAAACCGTTCATAGTTTTAGTGCTGCTTTTGCTGCTGCTAATCCCGCTAAGCTTTATCGATAATCTTACCTACTCCCGCTCCGAAACCAAACAGCTCGCGCAGGATTCGATCCTCACACCGGTGGGCGGCGAGCTGCAAATCCAGGGCCTTGCGATCGTAGTGCCCTACGCAGAGATAATCGAAGCGATAGACAAAAGCAACAACGAACTCGTAAAAAGGCGCGTAGAGAAAAATTTCATCATCGTGCCTAAAAACTACTCCCTCGCGGCAGAGATCGACCCCACCTATCTAAAGCGCGGGATTTTTCGCGTTCCGATATATAACGGCGACTTCGCGCTAAAAGCGGACTTTGAGGCGATAAACTATACCGAGCTCGGCGTCGATCCTGCGCGGCTAAATTTCGACGAAGCCGTGCTAGTGCTCGGCGTAGGCAATCAAAAATCCTTCACCGCCTCCCCCGCTTTAAGCTTAAACGGCAAGGAGCTTAAGCAATATCACGGCAACACCGAAGCTAAAATTTTCGATCGGAGTTTAATCTACAAGCTCCCCACTTCCGCGCTGTCGTCTGATTTTAGCATCAGCGGCACGCTTAAAATCCAAGGCGGCGAGGCACTTCATCTAGCTCCGATCGCGCAAAATAGCCGTTTTGAAATTAGCTCTACTTGGGCATCGCCTAGCTTTGGCGGCGGCTTTATCGCCAAATCGCGCGAGGTAAGCGCTAGCGGTTTTAAAGCTTCATGGGAAGTTACAGGCTTAGCCGCAGGCATTGCTCCTGCGTGGCTTGCAGATCAAGATGACCGCGTCGCTATGACGAACTGGCACAGCAACGACGATAGAAATGACGCCGTAAGCATCGGCTTCATCGAGCCCGTGAACAACTACTCGCTGATTAAGCGCTGCACGGATTACGCACTGCTGTTCTTAGCGGTGCCGTTTTTGGCGATCTTTTTGTGTGAGGTTTATACTCACGAGCGCATCCACCCGATCCAATATCTACTCATCGGGCTTGAGGACGTCGTTTTCTACCTGCTGGTACTTTCACTCTCCGAGCATATGGGCTTTGCGCTTAGCTATGCTGCTTCGGCGATCGCGGTAAGCGCGATAGTATTTTTCTACGCAAGCGCGATTTTTAAAGGCGCGCGCTGGGGCGTTTTCATCACTTGCGTTCAGCTCGTTTCATACGCGATCCTCTACGTCATCTTAAATTCCGAAGACTACGCCCTATTAATGGGAAGCTTAATGATATTCGCGGTGATTTCGCTGGTGATGTATTTTACTCGCAAGCTCGACTGGTACGATACGGCGATCCCAAGCGGCGAGAAAAAACAGGAGCCCGAAATTTAACCTTTAAATTTACCGCTAAATTTAATCGCAACGGCCTTTGGAGCTTTAAAATCCAAAGGCTTTTTTAAATTTGCTCGCTAAATTTCAACTGCCAAAATTTCATCTATTTAAAATTTATCCGCCGAGGCAGACGAACCGCGACCGAGCCGAACGGCGCGCTTTAAAATTTAGCCCCGCGAGCGCGAACATATCGCGACAAAGACAAAATTCAAAGCGCGCCGTTTTAAATTTTAAAATTTCATCTGCGCCGCAAAGCCGATTTTTGAGTATAATGAGCGAAAAATTTTAAGGATTTTGTGTGATACTTGCTATTGAGAGCAGCTGCGACGACAGCTCGGTCGCGGTGATGGATGAGCGCAGTTTCGAGCTGAAATTTTACGAAAAAATAAGCCAGGAGGCCGATCACTCTAAATACGGCGGCGTCGTGCCCGAGCTTGCCGCGAGGCTGCATACGGAGGCGCTGCCGCGGATTTTGCAGCGCGCAAAGTCCTATTTTAGCGAGCTTAGCGCCGTCGCAGCGACCAATACCCCGGGGCTTAGCGTAAGCCTGATCGGCGGCGTGAATATGGCAAAAGCGCTCGCGCTCGCGCTAAATCTGCCGCTCATCGGCGTAAATCATCTCATAGGCCACGTTTACTCGCTGTTTTTAGGCGGCGAGGCGCGATTTCCGATGGGCGTTTTGCTCGTTAGCGGCGGGCACACGATGGTTTTGGATATCGACGCGGCGGGCGGTATCGAAATTTTAGCGACCACGGGCGACGACAGCTTCGGCGAGAGCTTCGATAAGATCGCAAAGATGCTAGGCCTCGGCTACCCGGGCGGCGCGCTCATAGAGGAGCTTGCAAAAGGCGGCGAGCCGAGGTTTGAGCTGCCCGTGCCGCTAAAGGGCGACAGGCGGCTGGAGTATAGCTTTTCGGGGCTTAAAAACGCCGTGCGCGTGCAGATCGAAAAGCTAAAAGAGGCAGGCGAGCTGGATGAGCGGGCGATGCGCGATCTGGCGCGCTGCTTTGAGGACGCGGCGTGCGCGCACATACTGGATAAATTACAGCGGATCTTTGAGCTGCGCCGATTTGCGCGATTCGGCGTCGTGGGCGGAGCGAGTGCAAACCTGCATCTGCGCGGGCTTTTGACTGATCTGTGCGAGCAGGCAGGCTGCGAGATACTTTTCGCGCCGATGAAATTTTGCTCCGACAACGCCGCTATGATCGCGCGCGCGGCGATAGAAAAGCTGCGTAAAAAGGAATTTACGGCACCCGCAGAGCTTGAGATCATCCCGCATCTAAATCTACGCTCGGCATTTGAGTGAAATTTTAAAATTTACAAATAGTCCGCACCCGCTAGCGGTTTCTCACGCGCTGGGCGTTTGAGTAAAATTTTATCTCGCGCTTGCTCACGGTTGGGTTTGGATAAAATTCACTTTGAATTTACACATCGCGTTTCAGGCTCGCGCCACGTTTCGCTAAATTTCTCTCGTGCTCGCACCGCCATCGGTACCGCTAACGTTGCACGTCCTTGTCGCTTGCAATGTCTACTAAAATTTTTGATCGACTTGTTTGCCAGTCATTTTTTATCCTTTCTCAATCGTGCAAAAATGTTACAATCTGGTGTTCTTTTGGTAGAAATTTTCTACCGTCAATACCGCGATTGCCATATTCTTTTAAAGCCTTATTTAAGACGTCATAAAGTTCATCTAACGAAATTCCGTCAATACTAGAATTTATA
>ERZ773009.199-NODE-199-length-43425-cov-4.306410_pt1 | contig 43425 bp, 36 predicted proteins | sample MGYA00580663_ERZ773009 | MGnify/ENA primary metagenome ERZ773009 (study PRJEB29015, sample SAMEA2737969) | human oral metagenome | biome: human oral; feature: human-associated habitat; material: dental | place: China | collected 2026 ... | reverse complement strand
TATAATATACACCTGAAAGCAAGCTTTCATTTGGTATATTATACATGCATATCTAAACTACCTGAACTGTAACGATTCTGCTGTAATAACAACAATTAAATTCATGCTCTACTTATTTTACAAGTAAATGATTATAGATGAAGTACGGTAAGCTATGCCCTATGACAACAGGGTTACATCTCTTTGTGATTACACCCTTGCCACTCCCGACTCTACTGCCGCCTTTGCCACTGCCTTGGCTACGGACTCGGCTACCCTCTTATCAAAAGCATCCGGAATTATGTATTCAGGGCTTAAGTCCTTATCATCCACCAAGCCGGCTATAGCGTAAGCGGCGGCTAATTTCATTTCGTCATTGATATCCGCCGCCCTTACATCCAAAGCTCCTCTAAATATACCGGGAAATGCCAAAACATTGTTGATTTGGTTCGGAAAATCGCTTCTTCCGGTTCCGATTACCGCAGCACCGGCTGCCTTAGCCTCATCCGGCATGATCTCGGGTACGGGATTAGCCATAGTAAAAAGTATAGGTTTTTTTGCCATACTCCTAATCATATCCTGTGTAAGCATATCAGGTGCGGACACTCCTATAAATACATCCGCTCCCTTAAGCACCTCGGCAAGACTTCCCTTTTTATTTTCCGTATTGGATATCTCGGCTATCTTTTTCTTTTCATCATTTAAGCCTTCTCTTCCTTTATATATAGCTCCCTTTCTGTCGCACATAACCACATCTTTAAGCCCCATACTTATAAGAAGTTTGATGATGGCTATACCTGCCGCACCGGCACCAAGTGTAACCACTTTTACATCTTCCAGCCTTCTTTTGGTTATTTTAAGAGCATTAAGCATGGCAGCCGCAGTTACCACTGCCGTTCCGTGCTGGTCATCATGAAAGATAGGTATATCACATATTTTTTTAAGTTTTTCTTCTATTTCAAAGCATCTTGGAGCAGATATGTCCTCAAGGTTTACTCCGCCGAAACTTCCGGCAAGTAAAGCCACCGTATTTACGATATCATCTACCTCATTGCTTCTTATACATAAAGGAAAGGCATCTACATCCGCAAATTCTTTAAATAAGGCACACTTACCCTCCATAACCGGCATACCCGCCTCAGGTCCTATATCTCCAAGACCGAGCACTGCGGAACCGTCAGTTACAACTGCTACCAGATTAGCCCTTCTTGTATACTTATATGATAAGTCCTTATCCTTTGAAATCTCAAGACAGGGTGCCGCTACCCCGGGAGTATAACAAACCGCAAGATCCTCTTTGTTTCTTACACTTGCTCTGCTTATTACCTCTATCTTGCCCTTCCACTTTTCATGTGCAATTAAAGCCTTTTCCTTTATATCCATAACTTATCCTTCTTTCTGTTATATTTTAATAATCTACATTCCTAAACCACATCTTATCATAGTCTATCATATAATTACCAAAATATAATATATCATTAATTACTAAAATCTTATAAGCCTAAGATTGATTTTTAAAAACTATGTCGGTCAATCCGTGTCTTTTGGTGCATCATTTCTTAAATAAGTATACTGAATAACATAGCTCTTTTTCTGATTGCACACATAAGAGAATCTAAGCGTAGACTCACTACTCCGGTTTTCTTATGTGCACACTCAAAAAATATTCATCGTTTTTGGTATACTTATTTTGCGAACTACGCACTAAGACTTAAATATAAAACGCAGTCTTTTATAAAGAAGTAGTGTAACTACTGAAACCACCACTCCCTTTAATAAGTTAAACGGTACCACTGAGAAAAGCACAAAGGTTGAAACGGAATTTATTGCCGGATTTATTGCATTTCCCATGTTTACAAATTCCTGTATCGGAAGTCCGAACATTTGTGCATACTTCGGCAATAAATATATTGCATTAAATGCAGAACCGAAGGCTGTCATACACAAAGTTCCTATAGCACAGGCAATCAATGCATTTTTCTTACCCTTATTAAATAGATAGAAAAAGCTTGCCGGCAGTATAAGGCTGCAACCTACAGTAAAATTCGCAAGCTCACCTACAAAAGCCGTACTTGAAGAACGGAATACAAGCTTAAGAAGTATTTTACAAAATTCGGTCAAAACTCCGGCTGTAGGTCCCAAAGTAAAGGTTATAATAAGTACGGGAATTTCCGATAAATCTATCTTATAAAAAGACGGTGCGAAAAATAAAGGAATCTCAAAAAGCATAAGTACCGTACTTAATGCCGAGAAAAGACCTATGAATACTATAGACTTGGTATTTAATATTCTTTCTTTAATACATGAGGAAATTAAGACTCTTTTTTCTACTATATAAGCCAGTAAAAAAATAGCAAATACGATGAATAAAAACTGAACAACAAATATTACATTTTCCATAACCAATTTTACAAAATCAGACATATTATGGCTCCTTAGAATTTATTCAGCCTACGGAAAAATATTAAAAGATTGTAGAATATTTTATGTCTAAGATTTATGACATAAAAAAATAATCCTCCTCCCATCCGGACTATACCGTCGGTTTTGGAATTACACCAAATCAACTGCCTACAGCAGCTCGCAGACTTTAACTGCCGGTGGGGACTTGCACCCCGCCCCGAAGAACTGTACCTTAATTATAATACTTATGTATAAAATATACAAGTTTTTATTTGTTGTAAACTATTATTTTACACTTCATACAGTTAAGCTATGTACTTTTATAATGAGAACGACATTGCGAAAAGTAGGCGTTTTTGCATAAACCTACCCCTCAATCAATTCATGCTCTGTTAAAGTTTTTTCTCCGGTTTCAACTTTCCTAATAGACTCTCTTAATCTTTCTATATTTGTTCCGGAATAGAAAGGATCTGCTGACAGTTCATTGTAAAGTTTCTGCTATACATCTGCTTTTTATTTAAAATAAAAGATGTATGGAATATCTTTTATCAAAAATACCCATACATCTTTTGAAACAACTAACCGATGATTCTATTACCTGTTACGAGTGAGTATATACCGCCTACAAATAAGATAAACCAAATAAGCAGCCACACCGGTTTTATATATATGGTCCAGCCGAATTTGCGCCCCAGCCATATATATAATATCTGTAAAGCCATTACAACTCCTGAAACTACGGTAATAAGTACTGTTGAATCCATAATGTCCCCCCTAAAATATTTACATTCTCAATTTTATATTAATGCTTTCTAAAGCCTTAATTATATCTTCCATTATGGCAACAACTTCTTTGTCTTCCAAAGTTCTTGTCTTGTCTCTGAATACTATATTATAAGCAACTGACTTGTATCCTGCCTCTATCTGCTCACCCTCATAGATATCAAAAAGCTCATAGGACTCAAGTAACTTTCCTGAATTTTTCTCTATTATCTTTTCTATTTCGGCAACAGGTATATTCTTAGGTACTACCATGCTTATATCCCTGCTTATTGCCGGATATTTTGCTATACCTTCATACTTCACATCGAAGGAAGTGAACGGACTTATGCTTGGCATATCCAACACTGCCACATAGGCTCTTGCCTTGATGTCATAATTTTCCAAAACCTCAGGATGTACCTCTCCTATGTAGCCTAAACTTACATCCTTGTATATAATCTCCGCTTTTCTTCCCGGATGCAGATAAGGTCTTTCACAGTTTGGATCATAGTTTATTCTATCAAATAAACCTGCTATAGTAAGCATTTCCTCCACCACAGCCTTCATTGAAAAGAAATCACCTTCCCCGTAAAAACCTAAGCTAAATTGCATCCTCTCATCCGGCAGCTCCCTTAACGGAAGCTCCTTAGGCAAATAAATATTGGCAAGTTCATACAGTTTTACATTCTTATTTCTTCTGTTGATATTGGTTGATAAAGAAGTAAGTAAACCGTTAAGAGGGCTTGTTCTCATGATAGAGTAGTCCTCGCCTAAAGGATTGCTTATCTCTATTGCAAGTCTTTCCTTGCTGTCTTTAGGTATACATAACTTATCATACACCTTAGGGCTTTCAAATGAATAGCTCATTGCCTCAGAATATCCTAAAAATCTTGCAACATATCTGAAAGTTTCTTCAACCTTAAGTTTATAAGATATTCCTCCTACAGTAGATTCTCCTACAGGTAAGGTAGTAGGAATCTTATCATATCCGTAAAATCTCGCAACCTCTTCCGCTATATCCGCCATATAATGAAGGTCGGTTCTAAAATCAGGAATGATAAGCTTATTGCTGCTCTCATCATACTTTATTTCTATTCTGCTTAGGTACTCAAGCATATCTTCTCTCGAGATATCGGTTCCAAGCAGCTTATTAATTCTCTCAAACTCAAAGTCTATTCTTACTTCTTCCTGTTTTACCGGATAGACATCTATAATACCGTACACTATATCTCCGGCATCAAGCTCCTTTACCAAATTGCAGGCTCTTTCAATGGCTAAAAGTGCAGTTTGAGGGCTTAAGTCCTTTTCAAATTTTGCAGAAGAGTCGGTTCTAAGTCCAAGCTTCTTAGATGAAAGTCTTACATTGGTTCCGTCAAAGCAAGCCGCCTCAAATACCATAGTAGAGATATCATCTGAAACTTTAGAATTTTCTCCACCCATAATTCCTGCGATTGCAACCGCCTTTTCACCGTCATTGATCATAAGTATGCTTTCGTCAAGCTTTCTTATCTGTCCGTCAAGGGTGGTAAACTCTTCCGAGTCTTTAGCGGTATCAACCACTATCTTAGCCTTTGCTATCTTTTCATAGTCGAAAGCGTGCATGGGCTGACCATACTCAAGCATAACATAGTTGGTGATATCCACTATATTATTAATAGGTCTTACTCCGCTTGATATAAGTCTTTGTCTAAGCCACGCAGGTGAGGGTTTTAACCTTATATTCTTTATCATCTTGGCTATATATCTTTTACAAAGCGGACTTTTTATCTCCACCTGAAGATATTTATTTATATCATCCTCACCCTTTATTTCTTCAAGTACAGGAGGATTGAATTTCTTTGCAAATGTAGCCGCCGCCTCTCTTGCTATACCGAGTACACTGTAGCAGTCCACTCTGTTGGAGGTTATCTCGTACTCAAATACTGTATCATTAAGCCCCAAAAGATCTGTAACCGACTCTCCAAGCTTTGCATCAGCCGGCAATATATATATACCATGCTCAGGAGCATCGGGATAAAAATTCTTATCAAGTCCCAGTTCTTCTATGGAACACATCATACCGAAAGACTCAAGCCCTCTAAGCTTGCCGCTTTTTATCTTGACACCGCCTTCGGGTCTGCTAAGATCATGTGCTACGGCTACCTTGCCGCCGTCAAGTACCAAAGGCACCTTATCTCCCACGGCTACATTACTTGCTCCGGTTACTATTTGCAAAACTTCTGTTCCCGTATCACATTTGCATACTATTAATTTATCCGCATCCGGATGCTTTTCTATTGACAGTATCTGTGCCACTACTATTTTTTCTAAGTTTGTATCCAATCTTTTGTAAAATTCCACCTTAGTACCCGATAAAGTCATGGCATCGGCAAATTCCTGATCCTCTACATTTAAGTCCGGTACATATTCTTTGATCCAAGAAAGTGTTGTATTCATAATCAAAATCCCTTTCAGTTCCTATACATTAATTTCTAAAACTGTTTTAAGAAGCGTATATCATTTTCGTATAATAATCTCATATCGTCTATCTCATACTTAAGAAGTGCTATTCTTTCAAGTCCCACTCCAAAAGCAAAACCTTGATATACTGACTTGTCCACGCCACACATATCAAAAACATGAGGATGTACCATACCGCAGCCCAGTATCTCTATCCAACCGCTGCTCTTGCACATCCTGCAACCTTTTCCTTTACACTTAAAACAGCTTACATCCATTTCTGCACTTGGTTCTGTAAACGGAAAATGATGTGGTCTGAATTTGACCTTGGTATCTTCTCCGAAAAGCCTTTTTGCAAACTCTGCAAGCGTTCCCTTTAAATCTGAAAATGTTATATTCTTATCTATAACCAAACCCTCTACCTGATGGAAACTCGGTGAATGTGTTGCATCCACTTCATCTGAACGGAATACCCTTCCGGGTGAGATCATTCTTATAGGAACCTTGCCTGTTTCCATAACTCTTGCCTGTACGGGAGAGGTCTGGGTTCTAAGCACTATATCCTTATTTATATAAAAAGTATCCTGCTCGTCCTTAGCCGGATGGTTTGCCGGAATGTTAAGTTTGGTAAAGTTGTATTCATCATACTCTATCTCCGGACCTTCTACCACTTCATAGCCCATGGCAATAAATATTTTCTCTATTTCCGCAAGAGCTATGGTATTGGGATGCAAATGCCCCAAAGATACTGTCTTTGCCGGCAAGGTTACATCTATGGTCTCAGAAGCTATTTTCTCATCCCTTATCCTTTTATTTAATTTGTCTTTTATCTGATTTAAGTTTTCCTCTATAATTTCCCTTGTTTCGTTGACCATCTGACCTATCTTAGGTCTTTCCTCATCAGATACATCCTTCATCGCCTTTAACATCTGTGTAAGCTCACCTTTTTTACCAAGATAAGCTATCCTAAGTTCATTCAATGCATCAAGCTCTTCTATGGACTTGATCTTTTCTAAGGCTCTTTGTCTCAACTCTTCCAGTTTTTCCTTCATTAAAACCTCTCCTAACTTCTTTTATAGCTGCATAAAACTATTAATCTATTATGTTATATACCATATAGCCTAATTTATCAATCAGTAAAATATCCAAATTGCCTAATTATTGTTACAGTTCAGGTAGCATTCATCTTCGTCAAAATAACCTGAAAATATTTAATCTTATTTATAAATCAGACGAAGATGAATGTTGGCAGTAGCCTGTTAGATATATATGTATAATATGTAGCTGAAAGCAAGCTTTCATTTAGCACATTATACAGATATATCCGGGCTACCAAAACTGTAACTGATTATTGACCGTTAAAATTACCATCTATAGTATCAAACATCTCTACAGCAACTTTTTTAGCATTCGGATCGCTACTTTGCATAACTATAAGTATTGAAGTTTCAAATTTATTATCATCCTTATCATATAATTCTTCCATAATTAAAAAAGTTCCGTTTTCATAAGTAAACCTATATACCTTTTTAGCAATCCCGAGAGCAAAGGATTTTATATTTATATCATTTAATACAAACTCATCTGCAAACTCATCATATTGGGATTTAGTATTAATTTTTGAACTTATTGAGTGTATATCAACATCTTTTATTTTTTCCGCATTACTCTCAAATTCGTACATATTGGTTTCAGGTAAATATTTAATATCAAATCCCTCCTCTAAAGCGGAGTAAATCAAACTAAGGTAACTTGGACATGAAGATGCCAACATAGGAGGACCGGTTAATCTTTCCTTTTCTTCAGCCGGTCCCCAATTTTTTGTATCATAACTTACATAGGCTCTATTGGTATCTGTCATTGTATAAAAGAGCTTGGAAGGGTCATGTTCATTGGCAGACAAAAAATATATTCTCCTATCTCCGTCCACATATCTTCCCAGTGTTATTTTGCCGTCAATACCGTTACCTATACCTTCCCACATTATTGTAAGTGCTTCAGAAGCAAGCATAGTATCTAAAGTTTCCACAGTTTGAGCTTTTAATTCTTCTCTTTTAGTATCGTCAATATTTCCTTCAGAGTCTTCATCCTTTTTAAGTTTGTTTGACAGGTTTTCCTTACTTTCTTCACTTTCTTTTTCAGTATCTTCTTTAGACTTTTTATCGGCTTTGTCCTTACTCTTTTTCGACTTTTTCTTAGCCTTCTTTTCGCTGCTTTGCTCGGTTTCCTTCTTTGTTGTAGAGGTACAGGCACTTAGCACTGTACAACAAGCCAAAACATACATTAAAACTGCAAATAACTTTTTCTTTAGCATGGGGCAACATCTCCTTTACTTATAAAAAAATTAACCTTATATGAATATTTTTATATAAATTCCAATATATCATCCATTATGCTTTTTGCCGGTTTACACTGCTATACTGATTTATTCATACTTCCTTTACATTAGTCAACATATAAGTAATCAGTACCACTGCCATTATATAATAACTGTGATGCTATATAATAATTTTTTACTCTTTAACAGTGCTCTTTATCTCTTCAAAATATTTTATTACATCCATTTCTTCTATAGGACCTACTTCATCAATTATTGTACGAATCCATACAACTGAAAAATCAGGATTTTCAGGGTCTGCACCGGTCTCTTCTTTTACGAATACATTTTTATCTTCAAATCCGAATTCATATCTTTTATTATTTATTCCTGATTTAAAGGAATTTAACCTAACTTCACCATCATTCAAATAAGTATTAAACTCATCAAACCTATCCTTATTTTCAATCGTTGATTTAATTGCCCTTAGATCTAAGGACATCATATCTTTTGAATCTAATTCTATATGGTATACATCTTTTTCACTGTCATATGTGCACTCTTTACCTGCATCTAAGGCAGCGTACATAAGGCATATATAAGTTACATAACCACTCATGGAGCCGGGACCCTCTCGCACTGAAGTGTTCATGTCCAACACTTTAGCCCAACCGCTTCCACCATCTAAACTTACATATGCTTCCTTGCTGTTCTCAAATGTAAGTCTATGTGTATATCCTCCGCCTCTTGTATCGACCAGATATAAATATTCCCCTTGATACATCATTCTGTTAATGGTCATCTGCATATCAGGTAAATATCCGGAGCCTATTCTCATAGCCACACCGCTTATATCAGCTATTAAAAAATCTTCTAAAGCTTCTGTAAGATCTTCTTTTAATTCTTTTCTCTTGCTCTTGTTAATAGACTTTTCAGTCCCTTTGTTATCTTGAGCTTTCTTTGTAATTTCACTACTGTCTTTTTGTGATTTTTTTACAGTTTTTTTAGTTTCTTTTTCAGTATTCTCTAATTTTTCTTCTTTACTTAGCTTATTATCTATATTGCCACACGAAGTGGAAAGAATACATAAAAATAATACACATATAATGAGGCATAATTTTTTTCTTTGCATATATCTTAAATCTTCCTTTATGTTCAAATATTTTCTATTGCTATAACTATATCCTGCCCTTTTGAATCTAAAAATGAATCCGCCGCCTCTATAATCCGACTTTTTATCATTTCTCTTTCTGAGTCAAGCTCTTTGGAAGCAGTTTCTTTTTCACTCTGTCCTTCTTCTCGCTGTCTTGCTCGGTTTCTTCCCTAGCTGTAGAAGTACAGGCACTCAACACTATAAAACAAATTAACATATATATTAAAACTTTCAGCATGGATCAATGTCCCCTTTACTTATAAAAATTATCACCGTAGTAACATTTTAATACTTTAAGAATTTAAAATCAGAATATGTATCTGTATCCTCCTCATAATCATCATCTTTTTCTTTTAAATTCTTGAATATATTGATCAACTTGTTCTTATCTTCTATATCACTTGCTCCCTCTTTCAATTTTACTATAGAGGAATGTTCAACTACTTCACCGCTTTCATCAGATAGTGTCTCAAAAATAAAAAATGAATTATCTTCAACACTAAATATATAATCCCTTTTAAATATGCCATACTCAGAATAATCCATCTTTATATTGTTTTCATTTTCAAGCAGAAGTTCATCATATAGATCCAGTTTATCCGCATTTTTGATTTTAGAATTTATCGCTTTAAAATCAAGTTTCTCAACTTCCTCTTTATAAGCTTCAATATAATAAGAATTTTTTTCCGAATAATACTCGCAATAAAGATTGGCATCAAGTGCCGCATAAATAAAGCTTATAGAGCTTATATAGGAAGCACCTATCATAGGGGCATCAACATAATCTACATGATAGTCATACCTTTCCCATGCTGTATTGTCTTCATTGGTCTCGTAGGCAACTTCTCCGTCTGTTATAATAGTTATCGGATAATCTTCATCAGAGTGATCCAATGATACAAAGTACAGAGTATTTTTATCGTAATTGATTTTAGTTTCAATTAAAGAATACTCCTCATCCATTCCATCAACATTTACCACTAGGATTGTGTAACTTGAAGATAAGAAAACGTCCAGTGTCTCTGCAAGATTATTTTTAAGCCTCTCCCTTTCACTTGCATTATCTGAAATGCTGACTTTCAAGTCGCTTTTTTTAGCCTCTTTCTCGCTTTCCTTGGTTTCTTTTTTATCGGTTTCTTTTTTGTCCTTATCTTTCTTATCCTTATCTTTTTTGTTCTTCTTTTTCTTTTTTGACTTTTTTTTGCTTTTTCTTACACTGCTTTGCTCTGTTTCTTCTTTATTTATAAAACTACATGAGCTTAGAACAGTACAACAAGTAAACATACAGATTATTGCTAAAAACATCCCTTTTCTTATCTTGAACATATAATCCCCTTTTTATATGATATCTAACATTTAACAATATATCAGATATAATAATTACTTCTTCTAATTACCTCTATATTTACTTTTAGTTCTCTCAAATAGACTAAGAAATGAGTCCTTTTCTTTCGTAGAATCTTTTATTTTCCTTCTTCCTAACGAACTTATCCTCTCTAATTCATCTTTCTTTGAATTTTTTAATACTTCCACAAAAAAAGTTTTATTTTTTTCCAGTGATAATGTATACCGTTTTCTTACTATACCTAATTCTTCGTCATAAAATTTAAAAAGCTGCTCATTCGATATTAGATAGTTCTCATAAATTCTTAACTTGTCAATATTTTTAATTTTGGTATTTATTGACCGGAAATCAAGATCTGCAGCATCATCCTTCTCAATTTTGATAACATATCCCGAATCTCTTGGGGAGTACTCGTAGGCTAATCCTGTATCCAAGGCTGCATAAATAAGACTTACATAACTTATATATTTGCTGTTTAGCATAATGCCTTTTGTAAGATCTTCCTTATTTTGTGTTCTCTCCCAATTTGAATCAATATTACTTTTTACATATGCATAATTATTATCTGACATTATATATATATGTGAATCTCCAGGATCGTAATCGATAGATACATTATATAATGTGTTTTCTCCTTCTTTAAGCATAGTTACACTTGAAAAAGAACTTTTATCATTGCTTCTTGAGTTCATTGATACTTCACTATAATCAGAAGATAAGAAATCATCTAAGTCTTCTACTAATTTATCTTTAAGCACATCTCTTTCATTTGACTCATCTAAATCCGTTTGTTCTTTGTATTTTTTATTTTCTTCGCTAGTTTGGGGGCTTTTTTTGCCTTCTTTAATAACAACAAAACTGTATGCAACCACAATAATGCAACAAGCCAACATATATGCTGTAACTATTATTATTCTTTTTTTAGGCATAAGCACCTCCATAAAGATAATTTTTGTGTAAAAATTACTATATTATTACTAAAGTAACTATACCATACTTCTTATTTTTATCCAACATATTGACTGTTATATAATTCCTTATAAAAACCGTTTTGTTTTATTAATTCTTCATGATTTCCTCTTTCTATTATATGACCCTCTTTCATAACCAGTATGATATCGGCTTCTTTTATCGTAGAAAGTCTGTGTGCAACTATAAATGAAGTCTTACCCTTCATCATTTTATCCAAAGCCCTTTTTACTTTTAATTCGGTTCTTGCATCTATGGAAGAGGTCGCTTCATCAAGTATAAGTACCGGAGGGTTACTAAGCATAACTCTGGCTATACAAAGTAATTGCTTTTGACCTATTGAAAGATTTTCAGCACCCTTATCCACCTCACTGTCATAAGCCTTTGGTAGCCTCCTTATAAAACTGTCCGCCATACACTGCCTGCACACCTTTTCTATCTCTTCAAGTGAGGCATCTTTTTTGCCAAAAGCAATATTTTCTCTTATAGTGCCTGACTTAAGCCAAGTGTCTTGCAGTACCATACCGTATGAAGACAAAAGGCTGTTTCTTTTTATCGACTTTATATTATAATCATCTACCAGTATAGCTCCTGCATCCGTCTCATAAAACCTCATAAGCAGATTGATCAGGGTTGATTTTCCGCAGCCCGTAGGTCCCACCAATGTCACCTTCATACCGGACTTTATAGAAAGATTCATATCTTTTATAAAATCTTTGCTTTTATCATAAGAAAAAGCCACAGCTTCAAGTTTTATGTCACCGCTTATGTCATCTACTGCTTTGCTGTCTTCGTTGTCTTTTTCAAACTCTTTTTCATCTAAAAATTCATACACCCTCTTAGCACACACAAGGGCGTTTTGCAGCTCCGTAATTACTCCGCTTATTTCATTAAAGGGCTTACTGTACTGCTGTGCATAGGTTAGAAAACTTGTCAGATTACCTATGCTTATATTACCGGATATTACCAAAAAAGCCCCTACTATACTGATAAGTGCGTATATAAAGGCATTGATCGCTCTGGTAGAAGGATTGGGCACTGAGGAGAAAAATATTGCATCCAAACTGCTTTTTCTAAGCTCTTCATCGGCGCTTATAAATTGCTCATACTTGTAATTTTCTTTATTAAAAAGATAGATGCTTGACATACCGTAAATGTTTTCTCTTGTCATACTTAATATCTTATCCCTCTTATTTGCCTGAGTTATAAAAGCGGAAAAACTTTTTTTTGATACAAATCTTGCAACAAGCATTGATAAGGGGGTGAGGAAGATTACAATTAAGGTTATAACAGGATTTATATAAAACATAAAAGCTATTGTAAGTATTATGGTCAAACTTCCGGTAATAAACTGTAAAAACATCATATATAACCCCTCTGTCAGTATGTCCACATCATTTATTATATGTGAGAGGATCGTTCCCTTGGGGTTAGCGTCTATATAAGTAAAGTCCAGTCTTTGAAGTTTATCAAACATTTTATTTCTAAGATTTCTTGCCACTTCACAGTTTATAACTTGGTTCAGTCTGTTTAGGGCAAATTGTGATATGCCGTATATGACTATGGCAATAAATATATAAATAAGATTTTTATAAAGATTTGTAAAGTCAACAGATTCCTTTAATTTAATGCAGTCTATAGCCCTTCCTATGTATAAAGGAATAAAAAGATTGCTGAGCACTATAAGTATGGCACATACCAATATAAATATTATATGCCACTTAAATTCAAATAAGTCTTTTATAAGTCTTTTGACGGTTTGTTTCATACCAATTCCTCCGCTGCAAGCTGGGTTGAACATATCTCCTTATATAGTTGAGACTTTTTAATAAGCTCCTTATGAGTACCGATGGCTTCTATACTGCCCTCATCAATTACTATAATTTTATCCATATGCATAATACTGCTCACTCTTTGAGAGATTATTATAAAATTCATATCTTCTATTTTTTCAAGCGACTTTCTTAACCTAAGCTCGGTAATATAATCAAGGGCTGAGCTTACATCATCAAGTATAAGTAACTTGGGCTTATGATAAAGAGCTCTTGCAATAGAAAGTCTCTGTTTTTGACCTCCTGAAAGATTCTTTCCGCCCTCTTCAAGCAGGGTATCATAGCCTTTTTGTTTTGCCTTTATGATATCCTTAGCCTGTGCCGCCTCTATGCAACTTTCCAAATCAGCCTCATTTGGCTCCTTGCCCCAAGTTATATTTTCTTTTATGCTACCTTTAAATAAATGTATCTGCTGCTCAGCCATACCTACAAAATTCAGTAATGCTTCCTTACTGTAACTTTTTATATCCTCAGAGCACAGTCTTATACTTCCCGAATCGGCATCGTAAAATCTTACTATAAGTCTTGCAAGGGTACTTTTTCCCGAACCTGTAACTCCTATAATTCCTATATTCTCGCCCTTTTTCATAGAAAAGCTTATATTTTCCAGAGTTGATTTTTTATCGGGATAAGCAAAGCTTACATTGTCAAATTCAAGCAAAGTATCCCCTTTTTTAATATCTCTAAGCTCTAAACCACCATACTCTATAGAGGTCTTTGTTGCAAATATTTCGTCTATTCGGTCTGCACAGGTACTTGCTTTTGATAATAAAATAACCAGTTGTACCAGTTTTATAAGCTCTATTAATATTTGAGACATATAATTAACCAAGGCAACGACCTGTCCGGCGCTAAGTATTCCCGTATATACATTAAAAGCGCCTTTATAAAGTATAAGTATTATAGCCAGGTTAACTATAAGCAGGGTAATAGGATTAAGTATGGCATCCAAGGCTCCTACACTTAATTGTGAGTCAAACAGTCTGTCGGTAAATACCCTGAACTCCTTTTTTTCTTCTTCCGTTCTTAAAAATGCCCTAAGCACCCTTGCTCCGCTTAAGTTTTCATCCGTTCTTGATAAAACAAGGTCGAGATTTTGCTTTACAACAGCATTTCGCTTAAGTATTCCCTTCATTGCAAAGTATATGATTATAGAAAGTACTATGATAACTCCCACAAAGATAAGAGCCTGCTTTGCATTTATAAAAAAAGCCATTATCAAAGCTCCAAGCACTATGAAAGGCGACCTTAATACAAGTCTGAAGAACAGGTTAACTCCGGTCTGCACCTGAGTGGTATCCGCTATTACCCTGTTGACCAAGGTGTCGTTTCCCACCTGTTGCAAATCTTTAATTGAAAGTGTATTAAGGTGCTTAAATATGGCATTTCTTAATTCCGTACCGAAGCCCACCGATGCCTTGGCTGCAAAGTACTGCCCTATAATAGAAAATATAAGACCGGCTATGGAAAGTCCGCACAGTATCAGTCCTCTGCTTAATATAAAGGCGGTATCAGCCCTTACTATACCCACATCTATTATACTTGCAACAACTATTGGAACTAACAATTCAAAACTTGCTTCAATAAGTTTAAATAAAGGCGAGAGCCATGTCTCCAACTTATATTTTTTCAAATACTTAATTAATTTTAACATATTTACCTCTAACTGCTTTAAAAGTTATTACTCTGCTTACTTTAATCTAATTAACTTCTCCCTGTAAAGATATACCATATCAGCTTCTTGTGCAAGCTCCTTTGCCTTTTTTCCGTAATCATACAAATAAGCTCTCTCCTCTTTTGACATAGGTACAAGTATTCTTGAGATTTCAAGCAGGGTTTTTATCTCCTTATCATCTGTCTTATGAAGTTTTTTTACTTCTTTTTTAGCGATTTCAATTTTTTCTTTATCCTCAGCTATTATTAAAATCATATAAAGCTCTATTCCTCCGCTCTTAAATTGCAGTGCAAACGTAAATAAAAGGTATGCTTATGCTACAAATAATATTGATTTTTACATACACAATTATTCACAAAGTTACAGTTTGGGTAGGTCATTTATCTTCGGCAAAAACTTTATATCCCATATTACACGGATTAAAAGACCTCTGAACTATATCATCAATACTTTAAGTTATATTTTATATTCCATACTCAAATCACAACTTGCCGCAAAAGTTATGCCTCCGTAACTTTCTTTTCTTATGATAATATCTTTATACACCGAAGCTGCCGACCTTTCGCATACATTGTCAACTCCTACCTTGGATTTTACAAAGCTTGAACTTGTAAATTCACCTTCCACTTGTAATAATTCTTCACTTGTAAATGTTACAAATTCGACTCCAAGGCTTTTTGCAAGTTCTGTAATAGCCTTTTCTTCTTTTTTAATATCTATGCTTACAAGCTTTTCTATAGCTTTTTTATCCAAATTGTGCTTTGCAAGGAAGGTATCAAAGCTTTTTTTCATATGCTCTACATCCGTATACTTTTTGCAGCCTACACCAAGAACTATGTTTTTAGGCACTAATCTAAGGCAGGGTTTTTTGGTAAAATCCTGATTTGCTTTTGTACTTATACATACATTGATATCCTGCTCTTCATTGAGTTTTATATACTTTGGAAGTGCTTTATCAAATTTATAGTCGGTAAACAAGCCTATATTTTTATTATCAAGTACAGCCGCACTTATGTCTTTTGCAAGCTTTCTGTCCGTGATTGCCAGTTTATTTTCTACCGCCCACTCATCCACTGCCCAAAGCTTTCTTACATCTGTAGCTGTGGTAATAACCGGTGTTGCTCCTATAAGAGCACTTATTTTTCTTGACAGCTCATTAGCTCCGCCTACATGACCTGACAGTATAGGAATTACAAACTCACCCGCCTCATCAAGACTAATTATTGCCGGATCGCTGAATTTGTCTCTTAGAAGCTTGGATATCAGCCTTACCGTTATGCCTATAGCTCCGATAAATATTATTGCTTTTACCTTATAAAACCTTTCAAAAAGCCACTCGTCCGTACTGCATTCAATACTGTTTAACAAAACTTCGTCTTCAGATACAAATTTTTTATAAGTATATCCTTCTACCTGCTCGCTTTTTGACAGAGCCGATACAAGTTTTTTATTTAATTCGCTTCCCCCTTTGGTAAAGCTGAATATGCATATATTCTGATTTTTTTCCATATTCTCTCCGTTAAAAAAGCTGCTGCATTAACTTATACAAATGCAACAGCTCTTAGTTACTTATATTTTAACACTAATTCTTCTTAACATCTAAATTGATCTGCTCTTTATCGGCATCATACTTTTCATTAAGTTCTGCAAAACTTGATACTAAACCTGCAAGGTTTTGTATATTACTCGGTATGATTATCTTGGTAGCTTTGCCGTCAGCCGCACTTGTAAAAGCTTCCATACCCTTAATAGCCAATACCGCATTGGAAGGATTGGCTTCATTTAAGAGCCTTATACTCTCCGCCTTTGCTCTTTGTATAGATATGATAGCCTGAGCCTCACCTTCTGCCTTCTTTATAGCAGTTTCCTTGGCTGCCTCGGCATTGAGTATCGCCGCCTGTTTATTACCCTCTGCAACAAGTATGGCACTTTCCTTCTTAGCCTGAGCTTCCAAGATGTTGGCTCTTTTTTCTCTCTCCGCCTTCATTTCTTTTTCCATGGCTATTCTTATATCCTGTGGCGGAATAATACTTTTAAGCTCCACACGATTTACCTTTATACCCCAAGGGTCTGTAGCATCATCAAGCTCTTTCCTCATAGTGGTATTAATAGTATCTCTTGATGTAAGTGTCTGGTCTACCGTCATATCACCTATGATATTTCTAAGTGTTGTAGCTGTAAGGTTTTCTATAGCAGATATAGGTCTTTCAACACCGTAAGTATAAAGCTTGGGATCTGTGACCTGATAGTATATTATAGTGTCTATCTGCATGGTAGCATTATCCTTGGTTATAACCGGCTGCGGCGGAAAGTCTACAACCTGCTCCTTAAGTGATATTACCTTAGCTATACTGTCAAAAAACGGGTTGGTAAAGTTAAGTCCCGAACTTAAACACTGAGAATATTTACCAAGTCTTTCAACCACATACACCTTAGACTCGGGTACTATTCTTATAGACTTAAAAGTGATTGCTAAAATTATTACTATTAGAATAAAAGCGAATACCGCTATTCCGATTCCCATATAATGAGACCTCCTTAATCTTTAAGAATTATTTTATTTCCGTCAAAACTTCCTATAGTAAGTATATCACCCTTATTATGATCTTCTTTGCCTATAGCCGACCATATTCCGCCTTTGTACTTTACTTCATAAAACCTTCTTCCCTTATCAGCTCCGAGAGTATTTACTATCTCCACCTCTTCATGCCTTAAACTGTCTTTAGGTTTAAGGTATCTTTTAGCCACTTTTCTGAGTGATAAAAGTAAGATAAAGGAAATACAGGCGAATATAAAGGTCTGCACTCTTAGATCCTTAACAAAGGGAGCTATAAATACCATAATAAGTGCGGCTATAGAAAACCATACGGATACTAAACTGGGTATAACCAGCTCTATAACCAAAAATACGGCAAAACATATACTCCACAACACATATTCCATATAATCCTCCTTATCTTAATTAAAACTTTAAAAATCTTTGCTTTCTACAATCAAAATCATGCCATTCTTAAAGTCTATATTGCACTCTTTATCAATAATCTCATTGCTTATAGTAAGGCTTGGGGTTTTGTACTTGTCTAAAACAACATTCTTAAGCGGATATTTGACACCGCTTATGGAAAAGTCCTTAATAACCCCTCCCATGGGAAACATTGATAAGTATTTACCCCACATATCATCCTTATATATGATTTGACTTTTTCCAATAAGATATAACTTATTATATCTGTCTAAAAGCCTTATATATACACCCTCTTTATAATACTTGTAAAGAAGGTTTATATTCGCCAGGCTGTGATCCATCCTTCCACCGAAACAACCGAGTATAGTAATATTCTTAAAGCCCTTCGATACACAAATCTCAACTGAAAGCTCAGTATCACTAAAGTCTTTTTCACTGCTGTATCTTGATATCTCTATAGTGCTTGAGTACTTTTCCAAAACCCCTTTTTCCAGACTGTCAAAGTCTCCAAGTATAAGATCGGGGCTTATTCCAAGCTCATCTAAAATCTTAAGTCCCGCATCGGCAGCAACAACTATATCAACTTTTTTTCGCTTATCCATTAAAGCCGATAACAAATCTTTGTCAATATCTCCACCCGATATTATGTAAGCTACACCTAACATACTTTAGTCAACTTCTTCCATTATGCCTTTGAATAAATTAACGTTTTCTACTATGTCTCCGTTAAATATAGCCGAGCCTGCCACTATATTATCAGCTCCGGCTTCAAGAACTGCAGGAAGTGTCTCCGCATTAACTCCTCCGTCTACCTGTATGCTGAAATCAAGTTTATTATCCTTTTTTATATGACGTAATCTGGCTATTTTTTGTACCGTATACGGTATAAATGCCTGACCGGCAAAGCCCGGATTTACACTCATCACCAAGACCATATCTATAAAGGGCAGAATCTCATCAAGCATAACTATAGGAGTAGAAGGATTAAGTGCCACTCCGACAGCAACCCCGAAACTTTTTATATGATTTACAGTTCTGTCAAGATGTTTGCAGGCTTCCGCATGCACGGTTATTATGTCGGCTCCCGACTTGCACATTTCCTCCACATACCTGTCCGGCTCTTCAACCATCATATGCACATCAAGTACAAGGTCTGTATGCTTTCTAAGTGATTTTATATAAGGCATACCAAAGGATATAGAGGGTACGAATGCTCCATCCATAACATCAACATGTAAATTCCTTATAGACATTTTTTTTAGTAAGTCAAGCTGAGATTTGATATTGCTAAGGTCAGCTGATAGTATAGAAGGTGATAATATCTTCATTTAATGTCTCCTCTTCGCTTTTAGTTCTTGATATATCTTTGTATAATTATCATATCTTATTTTAGATATTTTACCACAATTTAGTGCATCTTTTATCTTACAATTTGGCTCTGTTATATGTGAACATTTGTTAAACTTACAATTACCTGAAAGTTTTGCTATCTCATTATAATAGCCTTCCAGGTCTCCTTCATCCATATCGCCGATTTCTATAGAGCTAAATCCCGGTGTATCGTATATATAGGTATCCTTATCTACACAAAAAATTTCAGAATGCCTTGTTGTATGCTTGCCTCTTTCGATTTTTTTACTTAAGGAACCTACCTCCATACGCTCTCTTTCACACATTCTGTTAATAAGGCTTGATTTACCTACACCGGACACACCGGCTAAAGCGGTAGTCTTGCCCCTAAGAAAGTCTATAAGCAAATCGTACTCATTTATATCGGAATCTTTTTCGGATATAATAAAGCTTTTAATTCCTATGTTATTGTATATTTTAATATATTCTTTAGCTTCATCAGTAATAATATCCGACTTTGTCCATATTAGAATAAAATCAATATCATACTTTTGCATATTGATAAAATACTTGTCCATAAGATAGGGTCTCGGTTTTGGAGAGGCTGTTGACTGTACTACGGCAATAATATCAACATTACTTACAGCCGGTCTTATAAGTGTATTCTTTCTTGGAAGTATCTTAGTTATATGTCCCAAAGCTTTTTCTTCATCTATTATGTCTATATCAACAAAGTCTCCGACCAAAGGCTTTATATTATTATTTCTAAATAAGCCCTTAGCCTTACATTCATAGACTTTTGATTCGGCATTTACATAGTAGAATCCGGCAATTCCTTTTACAATCCTTCCCTTCATCCTATTGAACCTTAAAGAACTCTACCGTATAGGATTTAAGTACACTGTTGCTGTTCGTTTCCACTACCTCTACCTCTCCCTGGTCAACACCGTAAGCTCCTTCTATGGACTTGAACTTAACCGGCAGTATGGTATCTCCGGTAAGTTTTCTGGGTTCCATCAAAGTAGTATAAACCACCTGACCTGATACGTTTTGTTTCAGCCTTATCATAATCTTTACACTGGTGGTCGAAGATGCCGGACCTATCAAATCCGCAATATTATAAGTCGTATCTATTGAAGCTATGTACTTATAAGCCTGCGTTGCCTGTGTAGCAGCCTGTGTTGTCTCAGGTGGCGGTCCGGCACTTACAGAATAGCCCACACTGCTTCCCGGCTCCACCTCGGAGTCAGCTTTTACATCCTGAGATATTATATATCCTTTTTCTACCGAAGTGCTGTTTACAGTCTTTACATCACCGACAGTTAAACCTGCTGCCTGTATAAGGGCTACCGCACTTTCTTCATCCTTATTGACCAAACTTGGGACTTTGATTTTATTCACTTTTTTACCCTTACTGTTATAAAGGGTTACGGTATGTCCCTCTTCCGCTGTCGAAGGACTGTATCTTATAAGCATATCCTCTTCAATATTATCGCTAAACTCATCTACAACACTTACCTTTAAGCCCTTTCCCTCCAGTATTTTAGTAGCCGCTTCCGTACTTATACCTGAAAGATTAAGCTTACTTAAGTCAATAGGCTCTTTGCCCAAACTGATTACTACTTCAACCGTATCACCCTTGCTTACCTTTGCCTTAGGATAAGGTGCCTGAGATATTATGTAATCCCTGCTTATTTCATCATCATATTTACTTGAAGCTACCGCCATCTTAAGTGAAAGGCTTTCAAGCCTTGTTTTGGCAACCTCCTGAGGAAGTTCCGTTATGTTCGGTACCTCTACATCCGCCTTGACACTTGTCTCACTTTCAGCACTGCTGCTTTCGGTAGATATTACATTCTTACTTTCCTCATTTTTAGGAAATGGAGTCCAACCCGAAAATCTTATTATAAAAAATAAAATCACTACAACTATAATAACCGCTATACCTGCTCCAAGTGCAGTCATTATAGAGTCTATTTTTTTATCTTCTTTATCAACATCTTTATCTTTTGTGGCAGTTTTTTTCTTTTTCTTGTCCTTTACCTCTTCTTCAAATTCTTCTTCCTCTTCTTCCCTTTCTTCCACATAAGAATCATCGGTTCTGTTTAAAGGTACTGCATTATCTCTTCTTATGCTGTTGATAGAGACTATATCACTTTTGTCTATCATCCTTGTCTGCGAGTCTACTTCTGCACTGGTATCATTTCTTTGTATAAGTAAATTTTGAAGCTCTTTTATAAGTTCCTTCAGGTTTTGATATCTCCTATCCGGACTTTTTTGCATACACTTAAGCACTATGGTTTCCAGTTCGGGACTTATTTTTGAATTATATATGGAAGGAGGTGTTACAACTTCTTCAACATGTGCAAGTGCAACAGCTACCGCATTCTCTCCGTTGAAGGGAACTCTTCCCGATATCATTTCATACAGGCTTACACCAAGAGAATATATATCGCTTCTTATGTCGGTATATGTACCCTTTGCCTGCTCGGGAGATATATAATGAACCGATCCCAGTGCAAATGCATTAATAGTTTCTTCCGTAGTAGCCTTTGCTATACCGAAATCAGCCACCTTTACAGTTCCGTCCACCGAAATTATAATATTTTGCGGTTTTACATCCCTGTGTACTATATTTCTTTCATGTGCACATTCCAGTCCCTTAGCCACCTGTAGCGCTATATTTATGGCTTCTTTTATATCAAGCATGCCTTTTGAAGCTATATAGTCTTTAAGTGTGATTCCTTCTATAAGCTCCATTACTATAAAGTGCATATTATTTTCATTAACCACATCATAAATATTAACTATATTGGGATGCGAAAGACCTGCAGCCGCCTGTGCCTCTATGTTGAATTTTTTTACAAAATTGGCATCCCTGCCGAACTCTTCTTTAAGTACCTTTATTGCAACATAGCGATTTAACTTGTGGCACTTTGCCTTATATACCTCAGACATACCGCCGCCACCTATTCGCTTGATTATTTCATATCTGTTTTGTAGAAAGGTCCCTGCTCTAAGTAACATTAAGCCTACACCTCCCTTTCATAATTTATGAGTATAGCCGATATATTGTCGGTGCCGCCTTTTTCATTGGCTGTTTCAATTAAAGCATCGACTGCCGAATCAAGACTTTTACTTTTACTTATTATATCATAAATTTCTTTATCATCTATCATATTACTTAAACCGTCAGAACATAGTAATATTTTATCGCCTTCTAAAAGTTCAACCTCAAATATATCTACCTCAACTTCTTTTTCTATGCCGACAGCCCTTGTAATATAGTTTTTATTAAGTTTATATTCCCTGCTCTCTCTTGTAATATGACCTTTTGCCACTTCATTTTCAACAAAAGAATGATCCCTGGTTATTTGTATAAGTTTGTCTCTTACAAGGTAGAGTCTGCTGTCTCCTACATTAAAGGCATACAAAGTATCGGCACTTATACCTGCCGCTACAACGGTACTTCCCATACCTTGAAGTTGTTCATTATTTTTTGATAATTCATAGATTTTTATATTGGCATATTCTATTGCCTTTCTTATAAGACCTATAGTTCCCTCATCATGATTATCTATGTACTCCTTCACATATTGAACCAAAGCTTTGGCTGCATAATCTCCCGCCTTGGCTCCACCCATACCGTCAGCTACTATGTATAAGTTAAACGGTACTTTTGTAAACTCATCCAAAGCCATTACCACATCTTGATTTATACTTCTTACTCGACCTCTATCAGTACGTGCCACTGATTTCATAAGTATTTAATACCTCCAAAGTTTTTATAAGTTATCTATGCCATAAAGCTTCTTCTAAGTTGCCCGCAGGCACCGTCTATATCTCTGCCCATTTCTCTTCTTACGGTTACCTGTATACCTGATTTTTCAAGTACCTGCTTAAATGCAAGCACATTCTTATGAGCGGGTTCTTTATAATCCCTTTCCTTTATTGGGTTAATAGGAATAAGATTTACATGAGCCTGCATATTTTTAATAAGCCTTGAGAGCTTAAGTGCCTCTTCTTTAGTATCATTTACCCCGGCTACAAGTCCGTACTCAAAACTGACTCTCCTTTTTGTTGTATCAAAGTAATACCTGCAAGCTTCTAAAACCTCTTTTATACTGTATTTATTTGCTATGGGCATAAGGCTTTTCCTGGTTTCATCATCTGCCGCATGGAGTGAAAGTGCCAGAGTTATTTGCAGTTTCTTATCTGCAAGTGCTTTTATTTCGGGAACCAAACCGCAGCTTGATACCGTAATATTTCTCTGGCTTATATTAAGTCCCTTTTCGCTGTTTATAATTTCTATAAACTTAAGTACATTATCAAGGTTGTCCATAGGCTCGCCGGCACCCATCAGTACTATATTGGATACTCTTTCACCTGTAGAAAGACTTATCTTATAAATTTGATCAAGCATCTCCGACGTACTTAGGTTTCTAAGAAGTCCGTCCAAGGTTGAAGCACAAAATCTGCAGCCCATGCGACAGCCTACCTGTGAAGAAATACATACCGAGTTGCCATGTTTGTATCTCATAAAAACACTTTCTATAATATTGCCGTCAGGTAGCCTGAAAAGATACTTTCTTGTTTTATCTATAGCCGATTCCTTATAAAGTATTTCTTCTACATTAAACAGTATACAGTCTTCCTTAAGCTTAAGTCTTAATTTAGCGGATATATTGCTCATCTCATCTATATCTTTTATATTTTTCTTATGTATCCACTCAAATATCTGACCTGCTCTGTACTTTGCCTCACCGATGCTTACCAAGTATTCTTCCAGTTGGGCAAGGCTATAACTTTTAATATCTATCATTCTAAGTCTCTTTCATACGCACTTATAAAAAAACCGTCCGAACCGTGTCTGTTTGGAAGTAGCTGTACATAGCCCTTTTCTTTTGTATCACAGTCCATAGTACTTAACTTGGCACTAAGGTTTAGGGGTCTGAAATCTTTGTGCTTTTTTAAAAAATAGTCTCTGTTTTGTAAGTTTTCTATGTCAGTCACAGTACAGGTACTAAAGACAAGTCTTCCGCCTTTTTTCACATACTGTGAAACATTATCAAGTATTTGTCTTTGAATTTTACTCAAAGCAATTATTGCATCATAACTTGTATTATACTTTATATCCGGTTTTTTGCCTATAATTCCAAGTCCGGAACAGGGAAGATCCGCTATGACAACATCTGCCGAGTCTACAAGTTCAGGTTTTAATACACTTGCATCTGCCAAGCCTATATGGATATTTTCAAAAGCACATCTTTTTTTATTTTCCTCTATAAGTTTAAGCTTAGCCTCGCTTATATCAAAGGCAAGCACCTTACCGCTTCCCTTAAGTATATCGGCTGCATGTAAGGACTTTCCTCCCGGAGCGGCACAGACATCTATAACTGTATCGTGCATCTTAATACCTGCAAGCCTTGCAACCATGGCAGAAGAAAAATCCTGTATACAAAGCTTTCCGCTACTTATTTCTTCTATTTCACTGATAGAAGAAAAATCACTAAGATAAAGTATGTCCTCAAAAAGGGGAGAGGCTTCCACACTTATACCCCTAAGTTCAAGGGCTTTTGTAATACTGTCCGGATCTGTTTTGGATAAATTAACTCTTACACAAAGTTTTTTATCTTCTAAAAAGCTTTCAAGTATTTCTTCTACTTCCGCCTTACTATAACTTTCACTAAAAAGCTTTACTATCCATTCAGGCATTGAGTACTTTGTTGACATATCCGGATAGCTTATATTTTCTTTGTTCTTTACTACCGTTCTTAAAAGTCCGTTGGTATAAGGCTTTAATCCGACCATACCTCTTTTTTCAACGAGCTTTAGAGCTTCATTGCAAGCCGCACTGTCGGGTATCTTATCCATATACATGATTTGGTATATGGACAGCCTCAGTATTTGAAGTATTACATTCTTAATCTTGGAGACTTTTACCTTACTATATAAAGAGATTATATAATCTATACTTAGCTGTCTTTCCAAGGTACCGTGAACCAGTCTTGATACAAAGGCTCTATCCTGTTTATTTAAGTTTTTGTATTTGCTGAAAGCTTTATTTATTACATTATGGCTGTACTTTTTGTTTTCATTGACATCTATTAAGATATCCAAAACCACAGCCCTTGTATTCACACTATTATCGGACTTAGGCACGCCTTCTTCTTCCTCCGAATAAAATAAGTAGTCTTAAAAGCTGTAAAATACTTGATATTGCAGCTACCAGATAGGTAAGTGCAGCCGCATTAAGAACCTTCCTTGCTCCCGCCTCTTCATCCTGCCTAAGCATTGACCAATCTCTTAACTGAACCAAGGCTCTGTGTGAGGCATTGTACTCTACAGGAAGTGTAACTATCTGGAAAAGTACCGCAAACATAAAAAGTACTATACCTATTTGTATAAACAGCCCTCCGGTATGCCCGAGGAAAATTCCAAGCAGTATCATAGGCCAAGCCAGAGTTGAACCTATATTCGCAACAGGAAATAAAGCCGCTCTGAACCTAAGAGGCATATAGCCTACATTATCCTGTACGGCATGACCGCATTCATGTGCAGCTACACTTATAGCAGCTACTGAAGTTGAATTATATATACCGTCACTTAAATTAACCGTTTTATTTCTTGAATTATAATTATCGGTAAGCGAACCTGCTATATGTCTTACTTCCACATCATATATTCCGTTGTCCGCAAGCATCTTTCTTGCAACATCCGCCCCTGTCATATTCATACTTGAAGCTATCCTAGAATACTTGGCATAAGTGGAGTTAAGTCCTGCCGATGCCCACATTGCAAGTCCTACTCCTATAAGTACCAAGATATAAGTATAATCAAATCCATATCCGTAAAGCATATTCTTATCCTCTCTTTAACCAATCTTCTTCAGGCTTAAATCCTCGCAGAAATTCAGATGACTGCATGGCTTTTTTGCCTGCAAGCTGTAAATTCAATATCTCCAGCAATCCGCCCTTACATACTACGTAAAGATTATTCTTGGTGCCGATAAGTCTCCCGTAATCTCCCTTTTTATATTTTATATCTGTCACATCAGCTTTGCTTACTTTTAAGAGTTTGATATTCTTTCCTCTTAAGCTGCTGTATGCTCCGGGCCATGGGCTTAAACCTCTTACAAGCCTTTCTATATAATCCCTGTCCTTTGAAAAATCTATATTACCCATACTTTTTTGCAATACACTTGCATATTTTGTATCAGTATCTTCCTGCTTTACCGGCACTATAGTATCCAAGCTTTCTATAGTATCTATTATAGCCTTGGCTCCAAGCAGGGCAAGTTTTTCAAATAAACTTCCGCCGGTTTCATCATCCTCAATATTTATCTCATATTTTTTTAATATATCTCCGGTATCCAGTCCGCTGTCCATAAGCATGGTAGTTATACCTGTCTTTTTACAGCCGTCTATTATAGCCCACTGTATAGGTGCTGCTCCTCTGTATGAAGGAAGTAAGGATGCATGTATGTTAATACAGCCGAGCCTTGGAAGATCGAGTATTTTTTGGGGCAATATTTTCCCATAAGCTACAACTACATATAGGTCAGCTTCTATGCTTTTTAACTTTTCATATACTTCTTCCGTATTTAATGTAGCCGGCTGAAATACTTCTATTTCATTTGCAAGGGCTTCTTCTTTTACAGGGGTAAAGCTCATCCCATAGCCCCTGCCTTTCGGCTTATCCTCTTTTGTAACAACCAGAGCAATCTCATGTCCGTTTTCTATAAGAGCCTTAAGCGGCTGCACTGCAAAATCGGGAGTTCCCATAAATACTATTTTCATATTTCAATGCTCCTATTCTATGCTTAGGGTCTATTGTAAACTATGTTATTCCACTGCTTCTTCATCTCTTTTGATACATTTTTCAAAAACTTTCAAGGCTCTATTGCAAACTATATTATTCTGCTACTTCTTCATCCGCTTCGGAGTCCATCAACTCGCCCTCTACCAAGTCTACATACAACTTTCCGTCCAAGTGATCACATTCATGACAAACAGCCCTTGCAAATAAATCCTGTGCGTCAAGCTCAAATTCTTTCATGTCAAGATTGTATGCCTTAACATGTATACTCTGCGGTCTTCTTACCATACCTGTCTTACCCGGTATACTAAGACACCCTTCCAAGCCGAACTGCTCGCCTTCCCTTTGTGTTATCTCAGGATTGATAAATACTATAGGATTGCCCTCTTCCACCTCTACTACCATCATTCTTTTAAGTATACCGACCTGAGGTGCCGCAAGTCCCACACCCTTGGAAAATCTCATGGTCTCTATCATATCTTCTGCCAAAATACGTATTCTGTCTGTAACGGTCTCTATCCTCTTACAAGGTTTTAATAAAATATCATCTCCCATAAATCTAAGATTTCTTATTGCCATTTTTAATCTCCATTCTATGTAAAATCATATAGGATCGCTATATCAAGTGAGCTGTTAAGCTCATCCACTATCCTGTCCGTTATAATTTTAATTTCACTTAGTATATCATATTGGTAGTGCTTTATATATAGTATTTTTCTGTAATAATCATAAAGCTTATATACGCTCGGGTTTACCGGTCCTGTAATTATAGCCTTGTATTCCTTTACAGCCACGCTGAGCCTTACAATAAATTTTTTTTCAAATTCCAATAACTTTTCCTCAGACAGTGCGGCAAATTGAATTGAAAGTATATGTATTGCCGGAGGGTAAAGTAACATCTTCCTATAGGCTATCTCCGCCTTATAAAAGCTTTCATAATCCTGAGTTGCCGCCGCCTTTATAGCATAGTGTTCAGGCTTATAACTTTGAATCACCACATCCGAATGCCTCTCTCTTCTTCCTGCCCTTCCTGCCGCCTGTGTAAGTAAGGCAAAGGTTCTTTCGGAGGCATTGTATGAGGAGGTATATAAAGATATGTCCGCTGCCATGATACCCACAAGTGTTACCTTACTGAAATCATGCCCCTTTACTATCATTTGAGTGCCTATAAGTATGTCATATTCTCCATTTTCAAAACTGCTTAAAATCTTATCCGTATTGTTTTTTTTGTGTGCATTATCCGTATCAAGTCTAAGCACTCTGGCACTCGGGAACATCTTGGCAGTCATACTTTCAAGTCTTTGCGTCCCTATACCGAATCCTGCCAGGTATTTGGAATTACAACTCGGACAAGTAAGGGGTAAATGCATACTGTAGCCGCAGTAATGACATCTTAATATGTTATCTTTATGTAGGGTCATTGAAACATCACAATGCACACACTTTATCGCATCACCGCAACTTCGGCATGACACAAAGTTTGAATAACCTCTTCTGTTAATAAATAAGAGTATCTGCTCCTTTTTCTTTAGCCTATCCGCTATCATTTGACTGAGTTTCCTGCTGAATATTGATTTATTGCCCTGTTTTAATTCTTCTCTTAAATCTACAATATGCGTATCGGCAATACTTGAGCCTTCCCTTGCTCTTTTGCTGAGCCTGAAAAGTTTATACTTTCCCTCCAGTGCCATAGTATAACTTTCTATGGATGGAGTGGCACTTCCAAGCACCAAACTTGCATTATGCAATCTTGCTATTTCAACTGCCACCCTTCTGGCATCATACCTTGGCATATTTTCATTCTTATATGCTCCGTCATGCTCTTCGTCTATAATTATTAAACCTATATTCTCAAAGGGAGTAAAAAGAGCGGTTCTCGGTCCTATCATTATATCCGCCTTTTTATCTGCCACCTTTTGAAACTGGTCATGCCTTTCACCATAAGAGAGGCTTGAATTAATTATTGCCACCCTGTCTCCAAAAACCAGGGATAACTGCCTTATCACCTGATATGAAAGCCCTATCTCGGGTACGAGGAAGATCACCTGCTTTTTCATAGAGAGAATGTGTTTTATAAGCTCTATATAAACTACCGTCTTACCGCTGCCGGTAATGCCAAACAACAGGTAATTTCTTTCTCTTTCTTTGATATCGTTTTTAAAACTTTCAACTATAAGGCTTTGCTCCTTATTAAGCTCTATATCATAAGCACTTTCTTTTGATACGAATTTAGGTTCTCTGTATAATCTCGTACTTTCAAGTCTTATATAGCCTTCCGACTGCATTTTGCTTATATTTGCCGGACTTATTTTAAGTACCTTCTTTACATATTCAAAGGTCAGACCTTCGTTATCCTTAAAAGCTTCTATAAGCCTTATCCATGAAGTCCTTCTCTTTTTTTTGAGTAAGGCTGTAATTTCATCTGATTTTGAAGTATCAAAATTCCTGTATACATAGCTGTCTACTATCGCAGCTACCTTCTTTTTTACAGGAAGTACAGTACTTATAGCCCTTGACATGGTACAGCCATAGTATCTGCTCATCCAAAGTGCCAACTTTACAAGTTTTATATCTGCTGCTCTTTGGCTTTTTAATATGCCTTTTATATACCTTAACTTATTATACTCTATGTCCGTACTGTCGGATATTTCTACAACATAGGCTTTCCTGCTTATTTTAGAGTTACCGAAGTCAACCTCGACTACCTGTCCTAACTCTATATCCGCTTCAAGTTCTTTAGGAATTATGTATGTAAATAATTTATCCACTTTGTGATGGGATATATCCAAAATAAGCTTTGCAAACCTCTCTTGCATAATTACTTCCTATCTGTTATATAGTCTACACTGTCAAAAAGTTTCATGCTGTTAGAGCCTTTAAAAAGCACTACATCTTCGGCTGCCACTGTCTTTTTCAAAAAAGTATTAAGCTCTGCTTTGTCATCAAAATGCAAAGCCTTACAGACACTAAAATGCTCTCTCACATAATCATGTATATTCTTTGCAAGTTCTCCATAGGTAAGCAACAGATCCACACAGGCATTTTCTTTTATAAACTCGGCTACCTGCCTATGTAAGTTTACTTCATCTTCTCCAAGCTCTCTCATATCCGCAAGTACGGCTATTTTTCTTTTTGCCTTCATATCCTTTAATATAAGCAGAGCTGCCCTCATAGAGTCGGGGCTTGCATTGTAACTGTCATCTATAATGGTTATATCTTTATACTTTATAATTTCCTGCCTATGCTTGAATCCTCTAAACTCTGAAAGTTTTTTACTTGCACTTTTAAGATCGACTCCATAAAGCTTAGCTACAGTAAGGGCTATTACGGCGTTAAGCACCTGATGCATACCCTGTGTATTAAGCTCAACAGCTACTTCTTCACCGCCTATATGTGCGGTAAACTTCGGGCAGGAGTCTACAAGCTCTATGTGGCTTGAATAGTTTTTACTTAGACCGGTATCCGACATGGCAAAATACTCAACATCCATGTTTTTGCTAAGCTTAGCGCCTGCAAGCATATCATCTTCGGCATTAAGAAAAAGCTTAGCCCCCTCCTTCATTCCGTCAATGATATGAAGTTTTTCATCTCTTATAGACTCTCTGCTTCCGAAGTTTTGTATATGTGCCACACCTATATTATTAACTACCGCAACATCCGCCTTAACTATTTCGGAAATACGATGCATTTCTCCAAATTCACTTATACCCATTTCTATAACTATAACATCTGCCGACAAATCACTTTCCAAGATAGTTTTAGGTACACCGACCTGACTGTTTTGGTTAGCCGGAGTCTTATAAACTTTTTTTTGTGCCGAAAGAGCAAGACTTATCATCTCCTTGGTAGTAGTCTTTCCTACACTGCCGGTTATGGCAACTATAGGTATATTTATACTTTCCCTATAAGCTTTTGCTATATCCTGTAGTGCCTTTACACTGTTTTCTACCAAAATGATGCTCATATCTTCGGGTACTTCAATATCCTCTTTTTCACTGAGTGAGACCCTTGTTCCGCTCTCATACACCTTTTTAATAAAATCATGTGCATCGACTTTTTCTCCCACTATAGGAACAAATAAAGCTCCTTCCTTAGCCTGTCTTGAATCAAGGCAGATACTTTGTACTTCTATATCATTTTTCTTACCCTTTAATTTACCTGCTGTGGCTTTTAATATAAAATCTATATTCACATTCTTCATTATACTTCTCCCACTGCTTCCTTGATAACTTCGCTATCTAAAAAATGATGCCTTACTCCTTCTATTTCCTGATAATCCTCATGCCCTTTTCCTATTACAGCTATGATATCGCCCTCTTTTGCATTCTTAACCGCATAATATATGGCTTCTTTTCTGTCAGGAATTTCTATAAAGTCCTTGCTTACCTTTTCTATACTTGACCTTATGTCCGCAATAATATCTTCAACCCTTTCAAACCTTGAATTATCGGCAGTTATTATACTGAAATCAGCCTTTCTTCCGGCTATATCTCCCATAGAGTATCTTCTGTCCTTGGAGCGGTTTCCTCCGCAGCCAAAGACTACTACCAATCTTTTCGGCTTATAATCTCTAAGTGTATCAAGTAAACTCTCCATGCTAAGTGCATTATGTGCATAGTCTACTATGACCTTGCAAGTTTTAGAATTATGTACCACTTCCATTCTTCCTGCCACATATATATCTATAAGCGAGTCTTTAAGCACCTCATCTTCCACTCCGATAAGATGAGCCACTGCCGCCATGCCTAAGGCGTTGATTGCATTGAACTTTCCCGGAAGTGCCACCTTCATATCTAAGTTAAGTTTATTTTTTATACGAAGTTCAATACCTATAAATCCGTCTGCAAAAAGATAAGCTATATCAGAACAACAAAAATCAGCATTTGCACTTTCTCCGTAAGTATAGAGTCTGTCCGCTTTTGAATTTTTGATTATATAATCGGAATGCTTATCATCTATATTGATAAGTGCAGTCTTGGTTTGAGAAAAAAGCTTTGATTTATAAAATAAATACTCCTCAAAGTCCTTATGCTCATCCGGTCCTATATGGTCCTTTGAAATATTGGTAAATACCGCATAATCAAACTTTATTCCATAAACTCTATCCATCATTATGCCTTGACTGGACACTTCCATAATAAGGTACTCGCAGCCCGCCTCACACATATCTTTAAAAAATCTGTGCAGATCAAAGGATTCCGGTGTAGTATTTAGTGTCTTAAAGAGCTTATCTCCTACAAGCACACCGTTGGTTCCTATTACACCTACCTTATGTCCGGCTTTTTCCAGTATAGTCTTTAACATATAGGTACTTGTGGTCTTTCCCTTGGTTCCCGTTATGGCAATAGAAGTAAGTTTTTCTACAGGGTATCCGAAAAATGCAGCTGATAAAAGTGCCAGCGCCTTTCTTGAGCTTTTTACCAGGATAACTGTAACTTCCTTTGGAAGATCCTTTATGTCTTCTTCTATTACTAAAGCCTTGGCTCCTGCTTTTACTACTTTATCAATATCTTTATGTGAATCGAATTTGGAGCCCTTCATACATACGAATAAAGAATTGCTACAATCTTTTCTTGAGTCATAGACCAGATTCTCTACTTCTATTTCCCTGCTTCCCTGTAGCAGAGTATACTCCAACCCTTCAGTTTCTAATATAAGTTTCATAACTACCTCGCAAACCTTAAGTTTCTAATATAAGTTTTATAACCACCCGGAAAAACTTAAGTTTCTAAACATAAGTTTTATAACTATCCGGAAATACCTACAGCTTCAATATATTTATCAAATTCTTCCAAGGTCATAAGCACCTGTCTGGGTTTAGTTCCCTGTTCTTTTCCTACCACTCCGGCTTCATAAAGCTGATCCATAATTCTTGCAGCCCTGTTAAAACCTATTCTGAATACTCTTTGCAGATTTCCTATTGATGCCTTTTGTGATTCTATTATAAATCTTCCCACCTGCACAAATAATTCATCAAACTCATTGGCAGCAGCTGAAGAATTCTCGGCTATACCCTCTTCCATATTGTTTATAGCACTTTCATCAAAACCTACATCGAGTCCTTGCTCTACCAAAAAGTCCACTACATTTTGTACTTCCGTATCTGAAACGAAGGCTCCCTGTACTCTGATAGGTTTTGGCAGCGACTGCGGTGAAAAGAGCATATCACCCTTACCTAAGAGTTTTTCCGCACCGACAGTATCCAGTATGGTACGGGAGTCTATACCTGAAGAAACCGCAAAGGCTATTCTTGAAGGTATATTTGCCTTTATAAGTCCGGTAATAACATTTACGCTAGGTCTTTGTGTTGCTATAACCAAATGTATACCGCAGGCTCTTGCAAGCTGTGCAAGCCTGCATATAGCATCTTCAACTTCATTTTGTGCCACCATCATAAGATCTGCAAGCTCGTCTATGATTATAAGTATCTGCGGCAATTTTTCAAAATCAGGCTCTATGGTGCTTAACTTATCATTATAGCCTTTTAAGTTTCTTACCCCATGCTCGGCAAACTTTTTGTATCTGTCAGTCATCTCCTTGACCGCCCAGTTAAGTGCACCGGCAGCTTTTTTAGGATCTGTTACCACAGGTATCAAAAGATGCGGTATTCCGTTGTATACGGAAAGTTCCACCACCTTAGGATCTACCATGATAAGCCTTACCTCCTGCGGAGTATACTTGTAAAGAATACTCATGATCAAGGTATTGATACATACCGACTTACCTGCACCCGTAGCACCTGCTATAAGAAGGTGAGGCATAGTTGCAATATCACTTACTATAGGTTTACCGGCTATATCCTTCCCCAGAGCGAAGTTTAACTTTGCCTTGGTATTTTTAAACTCTTCCGACTCAAAAAGCTCTCTTAAACTTACTATGGTATTTTCTTTGTTAGGTACTTCTATACCTACTGCCGATTTACCCGGAATCGGAGCTTCTATTCTTATGTCACTTGCTGCCAAGTTAAGCTTTATATCATCCGTAAGCCCTACTATCTTACTTACCTTAACCCCCGGCTCCGGCAAAATCTCGTATCTGGTAACAGTTGGACCTATACTTATATTGCTCACCTGAACCTCTATGCCGAAATTATGTAAAGTCTCCTGTAATTTGGCTGCGGTAGCCTTAAACTCTTCATTGGATTTTGAAGAATTCTTAATAGGAAGGTTTAAAAGATTGGTAGGCGGATAGACATACTGCTTAGTTGGTTTTGTAATATCACTTCTTATAGGTACAGGCTTTCTGCTGTCTTGTGCTTGTATCTTTTTATGCTCATAGGTTTTTATGCCGCTTACTCCTGTGTCGACACTTCTTTCAATAATTTTCCCGGATGAGGTTGCTATGTTTTCCAAATTAGGCTTTAATGACTCACTTTCATAAACCTCTTCTTCATCATAGTCCAAAATCTCTTCATCACACTCAGTAGCATCCAAATCGGATGTGCTTTTGCCTGATACAATTATCCTATCACTTTCACCTGTATTTGTTTTAAGCGCCGGAGTATCAAACCTGCCTTCATAAGCATCTTCGTTAACAAGCCCCTCATTCATCATAGTATCGGCTGTAAGCTCAAGTTCCTTTTCAAAATTACTTTCAGGATTTTGTGTACTGTCCTCATATAAAATACTATTTAACCTGTTTAGTATATCTTCATCCATATCTTCAGGTTTCTTTTTTATAATATCTGAGAGATTTTGTACTTTTGTAATATTTTTTCCGGATAAGGATGACTTCTTGTTTCTTTTAGTCCTTGATAAAGATAGATTATCTTTATTTCTTTTTCTTTCTCTTTGGGAAATCTTTGTAATATTGTCGGCATTTACAAACTCATCCTGTATTACATATCCGTCCTGCATATAGGCTTTGTTCTGTATCAAAGACTCGTCCTGCACCACATATCCGTCTTGTATAGGATACTCGCCTTGCATCAAAGACTCACCTTGCGTCAAATATTCACCCTGAGCACTAAATTCTTCATTTTGTGCATAAGCGTCATCCGTATACTCATCTGCATTTTGAATATGCATATCATCTGCAATATCAAGTGTAGTTGTAGTAAAATCTATCTTCTTTCTCGGTTTTGTAAATTCTTCTTTTTGCTCATCTTCGTCAATATATATATCTTCTTTTTGTGCTTGTCTTATTTTCTTTTCCTGTGTATCGGATTTTTTTCTTGTATCTCTTTGGGCTTTTTTCACCTTACGTTTTGCTATATCTTCTTTAGTTTGTTTGTATACCTTTTTACTTCCAAGCTTTACAAAACTTACAAAAGAACGTTCGCTTATGTAGACCAAGGCTATTATTATTATCATACATAGGACTACAAAAGCACCTATTGAACTGATTATTGATTTCAGTGAGCCGCCAAGCAATCCCCCCAGCAGACCTCCTCCATTTTGTGCATGATATACTTCTCTGAGAGCATCCAAAGAAAAGGCACTATTATCCATAAATACATGCACAATACTGCTTACAGAAATCAGGACAACTATTATCGCAAGTGATTTTAAACCGGATTTTATATTTCCGTTGTTAGATACAAGAATTATTCCAATCAATAAAACTACTATCGGGAACAGATATCCTAATGTACCAAAACTTCCAAGTTGAACTCCCTTAAGAAGATTTCCCATTCTTCCGCCAAGTCCAAAATTACTTAACATTAATAGAATGGAGAATACAAAGAGTGTAATAATCATTATTTCATCTCTAAGTATTTCTCCACCTTTTAATTCTACCGACTTTTTGGCTTTCACAGTTTTAGTATTCTTCTTTTTGGGGCTTTTTTTTGTACTACGATTTGCCACAAATAACCTCCCGACTGCATCAAGCTTTTTTCATACTGTTATCTTTCTTTTATAGGAAGATAGCTTTTTAATTCCCCTACATACTTTGTAGCCGGTCTTACTATCCTTCCGTCATATAATTTATTTTCCAAATTATGTGCAAGCCATCCTACACATCTCGCACAGACAAACAGCGGTGTGAAAAGATCCCTTGGAATACCCATCATATCATAGGCAAAACCGCTGTAGAAATCTACATTGTTTGATATGGTTGTTCCTTTTCTTTCAAAAACTATATCCTTAACCAATTTTTCAAATAAAACATAAAATTCATATTCCTTGGTTCTTCCCTTTTCCTTTGCAACCACCTCACAATACTCTCTTAAAAGTTCCGCTCTCGGGTCGGATATAGTATATACCGCATGTCCGAAACCATAGATAAGCCCGGTTCTGTCAAAGAACTCCTTGTCCAGGATTTTTTCTATCACAGTTCTTATTTTTTTCTCATCTGAAGTATAGCCTATCTCAGCTACTATTTCCTCCATCATATTACTTACCTGTATGTTGGCTCCTCCGTGCTTAGGTCCCTTTAATGAGCCTATGGCTGCCGCTATTGAAGAGTATATATCCGTTCCGGTAGATGAGACAACTACATTGGCAAAGGTTGAGTTATTACCTCCGCCATGGTCAGCCTGCAATACTAAGATTGTATCCAAAAGTGCGGCCTCTTTTGCTGAAAATTGTCTGTTCTCTCTTAGCATATACAAAATATTCTCAGCTATAGAGTAGTTTTTCATAGGGTAGTGTATAATCAGGCTCTCTCTGTTAAAATAATGCATCTTTGACTGATATGCATAGCACATGATTGAAGGGAGTTTAGCCGCTATATCCAAGCCCTTTAATAAGGTTGAATATACTTCCACATTATCAGGGTCATCATCATAATTATACAATGTAAGTACGGCATGCTGCAATTTATTCATAAGATTCTGTGCCGGCATACGCAAAAGATTCATCTCCAAAAAATCATTCGGAAGAGCATACATATCTCTCAGTATATCATTGAAATTATCAAACTCTCTTTTAGAGGGCAAAAATCCGAAAAGTAATAAAAACATAACCTCTTCATAACCGACTGCATCTTTTGCTCTGGCAGCGGCAATATCCACTATATCATAACCACGATAGTAAAGACGACCCGGAACATTAGTCTTTACTCCGTCTACATAATCATAACCTACTACATCGGACACCCTTGTAAGTCCTACTCTTACACCGGTACCGTCTTCATTTCTAAGACCCTTTTTCACATTATATTCTTTATATAATTGATTAGGAATATCCGTATAGTTTTGACTTTTTCCAAATGATTGTGCAATAAAATTATCTTTCATCTTTTTCCCCTTTACCAATGTAATACTTATTAAATGCGGCTGTCACATTAAGAATAACATATACAAACTGCTGCAATAGATAAATCAACATACTGCTGTATAAAATATTATTTTTTATGCGACAGCCTCACTGTCAAACATTACACCTAAACTTAATCTCCGATAACATTTCTAATGGTAGTAGGATTTCTATAATTCCAGGCAGAAATCTTAATACCGCTCTTTCTACTTGCCGCATGTATAACCTGACCGTTTCCTATATACATGGAAACATGGTTTATAACACCTCTTCTGTTAGAATAGAATATAAGGTCTCCCGGTTTCATCTGTGATGCATCTATCTTTGTTCCCATCTGAGATTGAGAAACAGAGTAATGTGGCAGTCCCACTCCGTACTTACCAAGTATCTGCATAGTAAATCCTGAGCAATCGCAGCCGTTGGTAAGACTTGTTCCGCCCCATACGTAAGGATTTCCCAAAAATTGCATCGCATAGTTTGCAATTTCATTTCTCCTTGCCATAATTGCATTAGCCGCATCTTCTGCCGGAGTAAACTTTATCGCCTCATTAAGTGCATATCTGACATCAACAAACTCCGTTGATAAAAATGCATTGTTATTGTCCTCAAGCTCTATTTCTACCCATCCGTCCGATTGAGAAACTATTGGATATTTCTCACTATTGGATATGGTCGTAAATATTTTTGAATTTGTATTGGGCTCTGACCTTGCATAAAGTGCATCTGCTGTAACTACAGCCATAAGTTCAGCCTCTTCCAAAGCAGCATCTTTAGCCGCCTGACCTGTAAGTATGTAATCACTTTTAACATAACCGGTAATAGGTCCCGACCTTATTTTGTACCAACCGTCCAAAGTCTCGATTATATCTCCTGCCGCCTTACTGGTAAGCTTACCGATGATCTTACCGTCTTCTTTGGGTTCTTCTCTTATATTAAGATAGCCTTCAACATTGGAAATAGCCAAATTATCATAGAGGTTGAGTACCATGCTTCTTAAATCAAGCTTTCTTGCCTCATTAAGAGCATATTTTATCTCTAAAAATTCCTTGGATAAATACCCTCCTTCAATCTTGACCCACTCTCCCGCATCTTCAAGTATTTCATATCTTTCACCCTTATATGCGGCACCGACTATCTCCGAATCTGTAGATGCCTCACTCCTTATATTAAGCCTCTCGGTTTGTATTATAGCTCTTTCTTTTACAAGTTCCAAAGCCTGCTGCTTTGCTGCATCTTTAGTGGTAATATGCTCTGCAAAGACATAACCTTCAAGCCCTCCCGACTTTACCTTATACCACTCTTCATTGGCACTTTCTATAATATCCACGGCACTTCCGCCATAAAGCTTTCCTATGATTTTTGCATTCTTACTCGGCTCTTCTCTCATGTAGAGATAACCGGTTACATTGGTAAGTCCCAAATCACCATAGGAATTTACAGCATTTTCTATTGCTGATTGTACCGGATCCACATAGGGCTCGGTACTGCTTTCTACAACCGCTGTTTCACTCTGCTGTGAAGAATTTGGTACCACGGCTGTATTTTTTTTTCTTGTCATGGCAAGACCTGCACTGATAACGGTTATCAGTATTACAACAGCTCCGGCTACGACAGCCACCTTCTTATATGTTCGGTTTCTTTTATTTCTAACCTTATTCAATACATTTAAGAAGTTTTTTTCTTTCTTCCTCATCTAATAATCTCCGTATAATTTTCATATACTGTATTTTGCAACAGTTCCCTATGAAAACTAATATTATATTACTGTAAAATAGTGTACTGTCTAAATGCTATTTAAACTGATTACTGTTTTATATAGGTTGTAAAGTGCTGAAAACACCTAGTGTATAGTATCATTGACATTTAATTAATATCAGCAATAGCAGAGTAGCTCTTAATTCTCTTTGACTATATATGTTACAATCTATTGATAAAGCAGTAATAAAGCCGGATATCAATGCTACATTACACCGGATAGGTTACAGTTTAAAATCACAGGTCAGTACAACAGTTTAGCCTTGCTTTTATTATTTTGCAAAAATTAACAAAATCTATAACTTTAAACTAAACTGCTACTTTTATATTAGTTTTTATGACTGGGGTATTGCGTATTTTCTTAATTTCAAATAATACAAGATCAAATCACAAGCCTCTTCAAACTCCAAATCACTTGTGTTGATCGGCAAATCATATCTTGACATATCAAGCCAATCCTCACCTGTATAATACTTATAATATGATGCTCTTCTTTTGTCTATCTTTGATATTTTTTCCAGAGCCTCTTTAGTCTCAAGTCCGTCCAGATCCATTATACGTCTTATCTTGGCTGTAAGATCCGCATATACAAAAATACTTATATACTCCGGAAAAGCGCAGGAATCAAGTACAAAATCCGCACATCTTCCTATGAATATACAGCTTTCCCTATTAGCTATATTCCTTATAACCTCTGACTCAAATCTGAAAAGATTGTCCGGAGAAGTTATATTATCACTAATTGAAGGTTTTGACAAATTTACCTTTGTAGTTCCCATAACCTTCTGAAAAAAATTGTTTCCCGGTTTTTCATCATGCATTCTGAAATACTCTTCTGCCACTGCTGAATACTCAGATGAAAGTTTTATAATTTCATCATCATAATAAGAAATCCCCAGTCTTTTTGATAATATTTTCCCTATACTTCTTCCACCGCTTCCGTACTCTCTGTTTATAGTTATAACAATCTTTTGCTTATCCATAAAAACCTCCTATTTTGTGAGCATCATTCTGTCATTGGCAAATTCTTCGTTGCTTGCCTCTTCAAATTTTTTAAGCAATGCCTCTACTGTTAATTTCTTTTTCTCTTCTCCTTTCACATCGTATATCAGCCTGCCCTCGTGCATCATAATAAGTCTGTTACCCATATTTATAGCATCTCTCATATTGTGTGTAACCATAAGCGCAGTGAGCTTTTTCTCCTCTATTATATCCTTGGTTATATCCAGAACTCTCTTGGCAGTCTTAGGATCAAGTGCTGCTGTATGTTCATCTAAAAGCAGGAGCCTTGGGTCAACCAAAGTTGCCATAAGCAAGGTTACTGCCTGTCTTTGTCCTCCTGATAAAAGTCCCACCTTACTTTTTAACCTTGTTTCCAATCCCAGTCCCAGTTTCTTTAGCTCGGATTTATAAAATTCCCTTTCTTCCGATTTTATTCCCCAGGCAAAACCTCTTCTCTTACCTCTTCTAAATGCAAGTGCAAGATTTTCTTCTATTTGCATTCCTGCCGAAGTACCCTTCATAGGATCTTGAAATACCCTTCCTATGTACTTTGACCTTTTATATTCGGGGAGTAAAGATACATTAACATTATCTATATTAATAACTCCTGAATCTATAGGATAAACTCCGGCTATCATATTAAGCATGGTAGACTTTCCCGCACCGTTACCTCCTATTACTGTAATAAAGTCTCCCTCTTCTATTGTTAGACAAAGTCTGTCCAGTGCTTTTTTTTCATTTACAGTGCCTTTATTAAAAGTTTTACTTACATTTATAATTTCCAACATTGAATTTACCTATAAACCTTCCATATGTTTTATTAGCAAACTTCTATATGTCTGCATGATAAGATTTTCTTACACGCATTCTCTCAAGTATTACGGGCACTGCCAATGCTATAAATACTATAATTGCAGACACCAACCTCATGTAATTGGCATTAAGACCGAGTCTTAAAACTATGGCTCTGATCCAAAAATAAACTATGGTACCGAAAACTGCCGCTGTAAGTTTTACTGCGAAATTGATATACCTGCTAAGCAACACCTCTCCTATAACTATAGCTGCCAAACCTATAACTATAGCACCGGTTCCCATATTAATGTCCGCATACTTTTGGCTTTGAGCCACCAGCCCTCCTGAAAGCCCCACGAGTCCGTTACTGAGCATAAGTGCAATAAGTTTACCCCTGTTAACGTCAAATCCCAAAGCTCTGATCATATCCTCGTTATTTCCTGTAGCCCTAAGTGCACTTCCAAGCTCCGTACCGAAAAACCAATATAAAAGTCCTATAATCAAAGCCGCTGCTATAAAACCTACTATAAGATTGGCATTCGCTCCGGCATTCGGTCCTGACATATTTAATAACTTGGATACCGCCGTAAATACATTAGGTGCCTTATTAAGAGATATATTGCTTACACCTACCAGTGCAAGATTAACAGACCAAAGTGAAATTTGTGTTAAAATTCCTGCAAGTATGCTCGGTATATCAAATACTGTGTGTATTATACCTGTTACAGCACCTGCAAAAAGCCCCGCAATCCCTGCTGTAAGTAAAGCCAGTATCGGATTTATATTATACTTGACGATCATAAGAACACATATACAACCGCCAAATGCAAAACTTCCGTCAACCGTAAGGTCGGCAATGTTAAGAAGTCTGAAGGTGATAAATACCCCAAGTACCATAATTGCCCATAACACTGCCTGCCCTGTAGCTCCGAGCATGGATGGGAACAAACCCGATAAAAATTCTACGAACATAAAAGAATGCCTCCTAAATATATATTTGACTTTAAGTCTATCTTTATCATTACTTACTTTTAATACAATACCTGAACATAGATTAAAAGTATTTGCAAAAATCGTCAATGAATTTAGATAATATTCTACAAATGATATGCTGATTCTGCAAGTAAAACAGTAAGCTGAAGAATTGATGCTTACATTAAAACAGGATAGTCAATATATTGACTATCCTAGAACTATTACATTTTACTACTTATCTGCCTAAACTTCAATAATATTTATATTTTGATAATATACTATCGTACTGATTTGGTTACAGCTCAGGTAGTTTAGATATATATGTATAATATATCAAATAACTTGCCTCTTTTTATGATTACATACATCAAAACCCCTCAGTGTAGCCGCACTACACTAAAGGTTTTGCTGTACACAGTCAGAAAAATACTCATCGTTTTTGGTATACTTATTTTGCGAACGATGTACTAATTTTTTTCAATTTTAGATACATCTATACCAAGCTCTTTAGCTGTTTCCTCGTTGACAGAGAACTTAAACTTTGCTTTGTCAAGGTATTCTATAGGCATATCCGCAGGATTCTTACCTTCTTTAAGTATAGCAACAGCCTGCTTACCTGTAAGTTTTCCAAGTTCATAATAATCTATACCGTAAGTAGCTAAAGCCCCCTTTTCAACATGTGCGGACTCTGCACCTATTACCGGAATCTTATTTTCATTGGTAATCATAGTAACTGTACTCATACCTGATGCAACTGTATTATCGGTAGGAATATAAAGTGCATCTATACTTCCTATCATAGACTCAACTACTGACTGTATCTCGCTTAAGTTTGATACCGTATACTCAACCACTTCCATACCAAGAGCTTTTGCCGCTTCTTTTGCAAGATTCACCTGTATAACGGAGTTAGCTTCTGCCGTACTGTAAAGTATACCTATTTTCTTAGCATCCGGCACCAATTCCTTTAATAAATCTATCTGTTCTTTAACAGGAGTAAGATCGGAAGTACCGGTTATATTTCCACCCGGTTTTTCATTACTTTCTACAAGTCCTGACTCCTTAGGATCTGTTACAGCAGTAATTACTATAGGTATATCTTCAGTAACACCTGCCGCTGACTGCGCCGCCGGTGTTGCAATTGCAAAAATCAAGTCTTCTTTATCGTTGACAAATTTTTCAGCTATAAGCTGTGCGGATGAAAGTTCTCCGCCTGCATTTTGTTGATCCGCACTATACTGTATACCTGCCTCATCAAGTGCCGCTATAAATCCCTCGTTTGCCTTATCAAGCGCCGGATGTTGTACTAATTGCAATACACCTATTTTATAACCTTTAGCTGTACTGTCTCCCGCCTCTGTTGAAACCTGTGCACTAGTATCTGCACTTGCACCTGCACTTGTATCTGTACTTGCAGCATTGTTCGAACAAGCTGAAAGCATAAGTGTACAGGCTGATAAAAACATAAGCTTAAGTAAATTTTTCTTCATAATGATCCTCCTTTTACTTGTATAGCATCTCTTAACAAATTTTCATTTGTTTAGTAAAGTACTATAAACTATTTTTTTAATATCGTCAACACTTTATTACTTTAAAGTATTACCCCTTTAAATGGTGGTTTGTAGGGGGGGTGGCAGCATAAACAATTATAATAGTTTGTGATTATTAGTTTATAAAAAACTCCGTATAATT
>ERZ773009.198-NODE-198-length-43450-cov-9.624795_pt1 | contig 43450 bp, 43 predicted proteins | sample MGYA00580663_ERZ773009 | MGnify/ENA primary metagenome ERZ773009 (study PRJEB29015, sample SAMEA2737969) | human oral metagenome | biome: human oral; feature: human-associated habitat; material: dental | place: China | collected 2026 ... | reverse complement strand
CTTGGCAATTTCCCATTATATGATAATGGTTTGGCGTGGTTAGTGCCGGCGTTAGGCGTGATGTTCTTAACCATGTTGGTAGGTAAAAGCGCGAAGAAATAAGGGATAAATTTTTAGCTGAGGAATATTTCTGCAAAAAAGCCCTTGCATAGCAAAATTTTCTTGGCTATATTCTGTTCATCTTTTGATTAAAAAGGATTCATTATGTACTTAACTAACGCATTACACCATCATCACCGTTTACCTGAATAATCTTTCGGGCATTTGGCGTGTTCGGGAGATAACTTCCGAGTACGAGTGAAATGCAGACATAATCAATCACCGTTTAAACAACCCCTCGGAAGGCAACTTTCGAGGGGTTTTGCTTTTTTTAGGTTTTAACAAAATGAGGGCAATAACATGACTGATAAAAAACGTTTACGCATCGCCATGCAAAAGAAAGGGCGCTTAAGCAAAGACTGTGCGGAATTGCTGAGCCAATGTGGCGTGAAAATTAATTGGAACGAGCAACGCCTTATCGCTTATTCAGAAAATATGCCTATTGAAATCCTGCGCGTGCGCGACGACGACATTCCCGGCTTGATCTTCGACGGCGTGGCGGATCTTGGCATTATCGGCGAAAACGTGCTCGAGGAAGAAGAATTGGGGCGTTTGGCTGCCGGAGAAACGGTCGCTTATAAAAAGCTGCGCCAGTTAGATTTCGGCGGTTGCCGTTTATCTTTAGCAATTGATCGCGATCAGCAATATAACGGCGTACAGGATTTCGCCAATGCCCGCATCGCCACCTCCTACCCGAATCTACTCAAACGTTACATGAAAGCACAAAACGTGCCGTTCAAAAGCACGTTGCTGAACGGCTCAGTGGAAGTCGCCCCCAGCGCAGGGCTTGCCGATGCCATTTGCGATTTAGTGTCCTCCGGTGCAACCTTGGAAGCGAATGGTTTGAAAGAAGTGGAAGTGATTTACCGTTCCAAAGCCTGTTTAATCCAATGCGCCGAACCTTTAAGTAGCGAGAAACAAATCCTGGTAGACAGACTGCTCACCCGCATTCAAGGCGTGCAACAAGCCGCCGAATCCAAATACATCATGTTACACGCGCCGAAAAATAAACTCGAAGAAATCACCGCACTTTTACCCGGCGTGGAAAATCCAACCATTCTGCCGCTGGCACATGACGATTCCAAAGTGGCTATGCACGTGGTTAGCCAGGAAAATCTATTTTGGGAAACCATGGAACAGTTGAAAGACATCGGCGCCAGTTCGATTTTGGTGTTGCCGATTGAGAAGATGATGGAGTGATTTGTTATTTTCTTTGCGTTGCCAAAGAAAGCCACCAAAGAAAAACAACGTTGAATAAAAGGAAGGTTTTGTATTATGGAAACACTAAATTGGAATAATCTTTCTGCAACAGAGCAACAACAAGCTCTTACCCGCCCTGCAATTTCGGCCTCAAATGAGATTAAAAGTGCGGTGGAAAATATCGTTAAATTTGTGCAACAGGATGGCGATAAGGCACTGTTTGAACTCACGGAGAAATTCGATAAAACCAAACTCGACAGCTTGATTGTCACGCCACAACAAATTGCGGAGGCGACAGCGCGTATTCCTGAGCCGTTGAAGAAGGCGATTCAGAATGCCAAGCGCAATATCACAGCCTTTCACGAAGCACAGAAACCACAGGCGGTGGATATTGAAACCCAGCCCGGCGTGCGTTGTCAGGTGGTGACGCGTCCGATTAATCGTGTCGGCTTATACATTCCGGGCGGTTCCGCGCCGTTATTTTCTACGGTGCTGATGCTTGCCATTCCGGCGAAAATTGCAGGTTGTAAGAAAATCGTACTTTGCTCGCCACCACCGATTGCGGATGAAATTCTTTACGCTGCCAATCTGTGTGGTGTGCAAACCATTTATGCGGTGGGCGGTGCGCAAGCGGTGGTGGCGATGGCGTTAGGTACGCAAAGTGTGGCGAAGGTGGATAAAATTTTCGGGCCGGGCAATGCCTTTGTGACGGAAGCCAAACGCCAAGTCAGCCAAATGATTAACGGTGCCAACATCGACATGCCGGCGGGACCATCGGAAGTGTTGGTGATTGCTGATGAACAGGCGGATCCTGAATTCGTTGCCTCCGATTTGCTTTCACAGGCAGAGCACGGCGCAGATTCGCAAGTGATTTTGGTGACACCGAGCGAAACGCTGGCAAAACAGACCGCACTTTGTGTGGAACGACAGCTTGCCCAACTGCCACGCGCGGAAATCGCCCGCAAGGCGTTGTCCCACAGTCGTATTCTGATTGCCGAGGATTTGGCGCAATGTGTCTCCATCAGCAATGAATACGCGCCGGAACACTTAATCGTGCAAACGCAAAACGCCCGTGAATTATTGCCTCAACTGGATAGCGCCGGGTCCATTTTCCTCGGTGCTTATTCGCCGGAAAGCATGGGCGATTACGCCAGCGGCACCAATCACGTTCTGCCAACTTACGGTTACACACGTACATATTCCAGCCTTGGTTTGGCGGATTTCAGCAAACGGATGACCGTGCAGGAACTCACCCCGCAAGGCTTCAAAGACTTAGCGGAAACCGTGGAATTGATGGCGCAGGCAGAACAGCTGGATGCGCACAAAATGGCCGTGAGTTTGAGATTGAAAAAACTTTTATAAAAATGACCGCACTTTTCCCCTCGCCCGTTTATGGGAGAGGAAGATACTAAACAGGAAAACAACTATGACAATCACAACCCTATCCCGACAAAACGTGCAAGCCTTAACACCGTACCAATCCGCCCGCAAACTGGGTGGCAACGGCACGATTTGGCTGAATGCGAACGAATATCCCACTTCGCCGACGTTTCAACTTTCGGGCAAAGATTTAAACCGCTACCCCGAACCGCAACCGCAAGCGGTGGTGCAAGGTTATGCCAATTATGCGGGCGTACCGCCTGAAAATGTGTTGGTGACCCGTGGCGGTGATGAAGGCATTGAGTTGGTTATTCGAGCGTTTTGCGAACCGAATCAAGACGCTATTTTGTTCTGCCCGCCCACGTATGGCATGTACGCCGTGAGTGCCGAAACAGCAGGTGTAGCCTGTAAAACCGTGCCATTAACGGCAGATTTTCAACTGAATCTTGCCGAAATTAAACAGCAACTAGAGGGCGTGAAAGTCGTCTTTGTGTGTAGCCCAAACAACCCGACAGGCAATTTACTCGAACGGTCGGATTTGCTCGAGCTTTTACAACTCACTGTCGGCAAAGCCATTGTGGTGGTGGATGAAGCCTACATTGAATTTTGCCCTGAAGCGACGCTCGCAAAAGAACTGAAAAATTACCCGCACTTAGCCATTATCCGCACCCTCTCCAAAGCCTTTGCCTTGGCAGGATTGCGTTGCGGTTTTGTATTAGCCAATGCGGCGTTAATCCAAATTCTCAGCAAAGTGATCGCCCCTTATCCCATCCCGGTGCCAAGCGCCGACATCGCGGAACAAGCCTTGCAGGCGGAGAATATCGCCCTTGTGCAAGCACGCGCACAGGAGATCTTAACCAACCGCCAGTGGCTTGCCGAAGCCTTAGCAGGTTTGCCACAAGTGGAAAACGTGTACGACAGCGAAGCCAATTATTTGCTCATAAAATGCCAAGATGGCGAGCGGGTATTCAAGGCGTTGTGGGAGCAAGGCATTATCTTGCGCGATCAAAACAAAGCGTTAAATTTGCAAAATTGCATTCGGATTACCGTGGGGACGAAGGAAGAATGCGAGAGCGTAGTGGAGGCTATTGGGCAAATCTAACGCTCCACGCCTAGGGTAACAAGTTACCCTAGGTTAGTTATAGCTGTACTCCTTTGGAGTACAAACCAGCTTGCCCCAAAGGGGCAGAATGATACGTAACCTAGGGTAGCTTGGCTACCCTAGGCAGACAGAGGAAGAATATATGCAACCCACCCTTTTCATCGACCGCGACGGCACGCTGATTGACGAACCGAAAACTGATTTTCAGATCGATAGTTTGGAAAAACTGAAATTTGAGCCGAACGTAATTCCTGCTTTGCTTAAGCTCAAAGGCAAATACCGTTTTGTGATGGTGTCCAATCAAGACGGGCTAGGCACGGATTCCTTCCCGCAAGAAGATTTCGACAAGCCGCATAATGCCATGATGGCGCTGTTTAAATCACAAGGTATTGAATTTGACGATGTACTGATTTGTCCTCACAAACCGGAAGATAACTGCGCATGCCGCAAGCCGAAAACCAAGTTGTTGAAAAAATACATTCAAAAAAACTTGTTCGATCCTGACCGCTCTTTTGTGATTGGCGACCGAGCTACTGACGTACAGTTGGCGGAAAATCTCGGCATTCGCTCACTGCAATATCACCCTGAAAAATTAAACTGGGATCTGATCGCAGAAAAACTGCTCGGTGAACCTGTCAGCAACATTGGCAACCGCCCGCCTCGCTACGCAGAAGTGGCACGCAAAACCAAAGAAACGGACATCAAGGTTCAAGTATGGCTGGATGAAACTGGCGTGAACCAAATCAGCACGGGCGTGGGCTTTTTTGACCATATGCTCGATCAAATCGCCACTCACGGCGGTTTCCGCATGAATGTCAGCTGCAAAGGCGATTTACACATTGACGAACACCACACCGTGGAAGACACCGCTCTTGCCCTTGGTGCCGCCTTAAAACAAGCCATCGGCGATAAACGCGGCATCGCCCGCTTTGGTTTCGTGTTGCCAATGGACGAATGCAAAGCGGAATGCGCCTTGGATTTATCCGGTCGCCCGTGGATTAAATTCGCTGCCCGCTTCAAACGGGATAAAGTGGGCGATTTTAGCACCGAACTCACCGAACACTTCTTCCAATCTCTTGCGTTCTCACTGCTTGCTACGCTGCACTTAAAAGCCACAGGCGATAATGATCACCACAAAATTGAGAGTTTGTTTAAGGTGTTTGGACGGACGTTGAGACAGGCGGTGAGAATTGAGGGGGAGGAGTTGCCGAGTTCGAAAGGCGTGTTATAGAATTACACTTTCTTTATTCTAAAAGGAATTTTGCTGTGAAAAATAAAACATATGAAATCAAGATATTAGATTCTACATCTGGTATTTATGAGATTTTAATGGAAAGAGTTATGCCAACATTTCATCTTAAATCCGAAAAGGTTAATATTATTATAAAACCTAATAAAAATTTAGATAAGGAAATTGTCTTTATTGACTTAAATATAATTAGGCTTCTAAATTATAAAGGTAAAGATATTAATAAAGTTAAGTATAGGGATGTAATTATAGATAAGATTTATAAAAAGAAAATTACCCCAATGTTATATTTGGTTGAGGCTTCTTTTTATAAAGGTATTAATAAAGATACGAATGAGTATATAAAACAAGAGTATGAGTATTTCTTAGATGTTGTAAAAAATAACTCTGAGGCTATTCCAGATGAGTCTTTTAGACTTGATTATATGATTGATTTACTGATTGAAATGATGGTTGGAGATTCTAATAGTAACTATGAGTTAAATTTTAAATTCTTAGAAAAATTATATAGAGAAGTTTTTCTTGGTAAAGAGAATAATTTAGTAAATAACATGGGGAATGTTAAGGTAACGAATAAGGCATTTAACAAGTTTAAAATGATAAATATTGAGGGTGTTGATAGGATTCTTCTGATTTGTAGTGCATTAGCAATATTTTCTGTAAATAGTGATGAACCATGTTTTTATGATGTTTTTAGAGTGAAAAGTAATAAGTCTATAGAAGAGCAAATAAAAAACACTTTGGGTGATATAAGAAATATACGATATTTGCTGTATGCGACATCATTTTTACATAATGATGCAATATTTAGATTTATAACAAATGACAATGCTTTATTTAGAGTAATAAAAGAACTAGATATTGAGTTAGATACAAAAGGGAACGAAATTACTTATAAATTTCATGGTCCTGATTATGATCAAATAATTAATAAGAACTATAAGAGCAATAAAAATCTTTATAGTGATTTTATAGCATATATGAATACTATTTTAGGAAAATAAATGACAAACATCACCATCATCGACACCGGCTGCGCCAACCTTTCCTCTGTCAAATTTGCCTTTGACCGCTTGGGTTATCGCGCTGAAATTACGCGGGATATTCACAAAATCCAAGCTGCCGATAAATTGTTGTTGCCCGGTGTGGGCACGGCGATGGCTGCGATGCGGAATTTGCAGGAGCGTAACCTGATTGACTGCATCCGTAACGCCACCCAACCGATGCTTGGTATTTGCTTGGGTATGCAGCTGATGACCGAATTTTCTACCGAAGGCAATGTGTCGACGCTCGGCTTAATGCGTGGGCAGACGGAGCTCATCCCTAATAGCGGCTTGCCGTTGCCGCACATGGGCTGGAACAAGGTGCGTTACACGCCAGACCATCCGCTATTTGCCGGGATTGAACAGGACAGCCATTTTTACTTCGTACACAGCTACGCAGTGCAACCCAACGAAAATACCATCGCGACAAGCTGTTACGGCGTGGATTTCTCCGCCGCTATCGCCAACAAAAATTTCTACGGCGTACAGTTCCACCCTGAACGCTCAGGCAAAAATGGGGCGATGTTGTTGAGGAATTTTGTGGAGAAGGTGAAATAATCCGTTCCCCAAAGGGGAACGATAATGCTTAACCGTGGGTAATTTATTACCCACGGTTTAAAAATGCGATCTAGCTCGAAAAATAAAATAGCGTTGTTGCGATTTCTTTCCGCCTAGGGTAACAAGTTACCCTAGGTTAAGCATAATTCTACCCTGTTAGGGTAGTAGTTAGAGGAAAGAATGAGTTATACACGTTTGTTTTATCATATTATTTTTCGAACTAAACACGGTGTTCATGCTATTAATGAGGAAAATGAACAGGTTTTATTCCGTTATATTTGGGGATTTGTAAAGGAACATAGTTCTATTTTATATCGAATTAATGGGATGCCAGATCATCTTCATTTATTTGTAGAGCTACACCAAACAATTTCAGTTGCTGAATTTGTGCGTAAATTAAAGAAAGCAACACATCTATTTTTAGACGCAAATAAAGACTTATTTCCTGATTTTACAGCATGGTCTGTTGGATATTGTGCATTAAGTTATGGTGAATTAGAGAAAAATAAGATCATCAACTATATTAAAAATCAAAAGGTACATCATCAGACAAGCGATTTTAAAAATGAAATGAAAACATTATTTCAAAATGAAGGAATTAAATTTAATCCCACGTTTTTTGAAGATAATCTATAACTGCCCTAACGGGGCAGAATCATACCTAACCTAGGGTAACTGGTTACCCTAGGCACATAAGACAGCCCAACAGGAGGATAGAAAATATATGCAATCCATCATCATCCCCGCCCTCGATCTTATCGACGGGCACGTTGTCCGCCTGCATCAGGGCGATTATGCGCAGCAGACCACTTACAGCGATAATCCTATTGAGCAGTTCGCAAGCTATATTCAACAAGGCGCGCAGCAGTTGCATTTGGTGGATTTAACCGGCGCGAAAGATCCGTCGAAAAGACAGACCGCACTTATCGGCAAGATTATCGCCACCACGCAAAGCAAGATTCAGGTAGGCGGTGGGATTCGTACCGAACAGGACGTTGCCGATTTGCTGGCGGTGGGCGCGAACCGTGTGGTGATTGGTTCTACGGCGGTGACACAACCCGACATGGTACAAGGCTGGTTTAACAAATATGGCGCGGAGAAATTCGTGCTGGCGCTAGACGTGCGCATTGAAAACGGACAGAAATTGGTGGCAATTAAAGGCTGGCAGGAAACCAGTGCGTTGACCCTCGAAAATGTCGTAGAAAACTACCGCACTTTTGGCTTGCAGCATGTGCTTTGCACCGATATTTCCCGCGACGGCACGCTGGCGGGTTCCAACGTGCAGCTTTATCGTGAAGTGTGCGCTAAGTTTCCGGACGTGCAGTTCCAGTCTTCCGGCGGCATCGGTTCGTTGGCGGATATCGAGGCTCTCAAAGGCTCAGGCGTGGCGGGCGTGATCGTGGGGCGCGCGTTGTTGGAAGGCAAATTTAATGTAGCGGAGGCAATCGAATGTTGGCAAAACGGATAATTCCTTGTTTGGACGTGCGCGACGGGCAGGTAGTGAAAGGCGTGCAGTTTCGCAATCATGAAATCATCGGCGACATCGTGCCGCTGGCGCAGCGTTATGCGCAAGAAGGCGCGGACGAGCTCGTGTTCTATGACATTACCGCCTCTTCGGACGGTCGCACCGTGGATAAAAGCTGGGTTGAACGCGTGGCGCAAGTCATCGACATTCCGTTCTGCGTAGCGGGCGGCATTAAAACCATCGCGGACGCGGAGCAGATTTTTGCTTTCGGCGCGGATAAAATTTCCATCAATTCTCCCGCTCTTGCTGACCCTGATTTGATTTCCCGCTTGGCGGAACGTTTTGGCGTACAGGCTATCGTGGTGGGCATTGACAGCTGGTTCGAGCAGGAAACAGGTAAATATTGGGTAAACCAATACACCGGCGATGAAAAACGCACCCGACAAACCAATTGGCAGCTGTTAGATTGGGTAGCCGAAGTGCAACAACGTGGCGCAGGCGAAATCGTGTTGAATATGATGAACCAAGACGGCGTACGCAAGGGCTATGATTTAGCGCAACTGAAACTGGTACGCCAAACTTGCCACGTCCCGCTAATCGCTTCCGGTGGCGCGGGCGAAATGATGCATTTCCGTGATGCTTTTGTCGAGGTGAATGTGGACGGCGCTTTAGCCGCGAGCGTGTTCCATAAGCAGATTATTAATATCGGTGAATTGAAGGATTATTTGGCGCAAGAAGGCGTAGAAGTGCGACGGTAACACAAAAAAGTGCGGTCGTTTTTGGACGTGTTTTCATATTGATTTTTATTTTCTTGTCTTTAATATACTTCTTGCTAGTTGGTTTTTTGTTAGAAACTAAGGAGACAATTTCCATGAATGAAAAAGAAAAATATCATTTTAAAATTCTAAAACGAATTGCATCAGAGGATAGTACTGTATTCGATAAAATAGCACTAGAATTTGATTTAAATGAGAACCAAATTAAGAACCTTATTGAGTTCCTTGATGGACTTGAACAAAAAGAATTTCATTACAGTGAATTGGAAGAGGGATTGAAACGTATTTCAGAGTCACTAAATTGTAAGAGTATTATTAAATATTTACATGAGAATAAGCAATATCGTTCTGTAGTCCATTCATATTTAAAAAGTATGAAGAATGTTATTCAAGATCTTTCTATGGACTATGCTCCTATTGCAAAAGAGCTAGGTATTTAGAGTAGGAATATAAATGAAAAAACAAGAAATCAACTGGCAAAAAATCAATAACCTCCTCCCCGTTATCGTGCAACACGCGACGACGTGCGAAGTGCTGATGCTCGGGTATATGAATCCGGAGGCGTTGGAGAAAACCTTGGCGGAGAAGAAAGTGACGTTCTTTTCCCGCACGAAGAATCGACTGTGGACGAAAGGGGAAACCTCGGGCAATTTCTTAAATGTGGTGGATATGAGTTTGGATTGCGATCAGGATGCGTTGTTGATTTTGGCGGATCCTATGGGGCCGACTTGCCACACGGGCACGGAAAGCTGTTTTAGTCAGTTACAAAATGAACCGAACTGGATCTTTTTTAGTAAATTGGAAAAACTGCTGAATACGCGTAAAGGGGCAGATCCGGAAACCTCTTACACGGCGCAATTATATGCGCGGGGTACGAAACGCATTGCGCAGAAAGTGGGTGAAGAAGGCGTGGAGACGGCGTTGGCGGCGACTGTGAAAGATCGTCATGAAACTATTTGTGAAGCGGCGGATTTGGCATATCACTTGACGGTGTTATTGCAAGATGCGGACTTAAGCTGGGCGGATGTGATTGGTAAATTGAAAGAGCGTCACGCAAAATAGTTTTCGTAGGCAACAAAAAACCACCTTTCGGTGGTTTTTTTATTTGGGCTTAATAATAAGAATGTTCGCCGCGTTGGTGTTCCGTCACATCTCTTGCGCCTTTTAATTCATCCGGGAAGAGGCTGATTAATTGTTTTTCTACGCCGTCCTTCAAGGTGACATCCACCATGGAGCAACCGTTACAACCGCCGCCGAATTGTAGAATTGCATAGCCGTCATCGGTGATTTCCAATAAGGTGATTTTGCCGCCGTGGCTTGCTAATTGCGGGTTGATTTGGGTTTGAATGACATATTCCACGCGTTCGATTAACGGCGCATCATCTGCCACTTTACGCATTTTGGCGTTTGGTGCTTTTAAGGTGAGTTGTGCGCCTAATTCTTCCGTAACATAGTCGATTTCTGCGTCTTCCAAAAATGGCAGACTGATGTCATCCACAAAGGCAGAAAAGGTGTCGTATTTGAATTCGGTATCGCTTGCTTCCACAGAATTTGGTGGACAGTAAGACACACCACATTCGGCACTTGGCGTACCCGGGTTGACGACGAAAATACGAATGTTGGTGCCTTCTTCTTGCTGATCTAATAAACGGCGGAAATGTGCTTGTGCTTCCGCTGAAATGGTAATTTGTTGCATAACGCTCCCACAATAAAACCTAATTAAATTTGTCGGATATGATACGCTTCATGCGGTTTTTTTTCCACCTTTTGGTGTAATAAAAAATGCCGCTGCCTTATTGTGTGTTTTATGTTCGGGCCAGCCCCCACACTTGAATATGTGTCACATTGGCTTTGCGTAATAGTTTAGCGATTTCGTTTAACGTCGCGCCGGTGGTGATCACATCGTCTATTAAGGCAACGTGACGATAAGGAAAATCTCGGGCTTTAGCGGATAGTTGAAAAGCATTTTTGAGATTTTGCCGTCGATCTTTGGCACTAAGGCCTCGTTGGGTTGGTGTGCGTTTGGTACGAGTAATTAAGTCGTTTTTGACGGGGATGTTAATCCATTGGCTCAGTTGACGCGCCAATAAATCTGCTTGGTTATATCCCCGTTGCCATTGTCGAACATGATGTAACGGTACGGGCAGGATCACCTCAGGCAAAGGCAATTGATGATTTCGGCGGGCCTCGCGGATGGCCAAATACAGCAGGCGCGCTAACGTGCGGTCGAGTTGAAATTGTTTTTGAAATTTAAACCGATGAATCAGCGTGGAAAGCGGTTCGTTGTAACGCCCGATGATGACCATGCGATCCCATGCCGGTTCCTGCTGTAAACAGTTGCCACAGTGTAAGGCATTTTCCATCAGTTCTGAACCACAGCAACCGCAATAAGGAAAACGCCGAATGGTTCGGTTACAACGGCTACATAAGCCATGTTTGGCTAGTTTAAGGGACGTATGACAATGTACGCAGCTGGATTGAAAAATGTTCACGAAAACGACCGCACTTGATTAAGAAAACCGGCACATCATAAAGTGAGGTGCTTTTTTTCGGTGTTTTTTTGCCCGATTTTAGGATCTGCCTCGCAAAAATGCTAAAATCAGGCAACATTTCTGCCAAACGTTGAATTTAAAGAGAAGAGAAAAGCATGACAATCCCGAATTATCGCGACCAAATTAAAGTCGTCTTTTTTGATATCGATGACACATTGTTTATGAAACAACGTGATTTTCTGCCGGCAACGGTACCTGTGTTTATGCGTAAATTGAAAGAAAACGGCATTATTCCTGCCATTGCCACAGGGCGTACCCGTTGTGCTTTTCCGCATAAATTGAAGCAGGTGATAGAGCAGGAAGGCATTGATTTATTTGTGACCATGAACGGGCAGATGGCAAGTTATCGCGGGCAAGTCATTGAGAAACACGTGATTCCAACAGAAAAAATTCGCCGTTTAGTGTATTTTTTTGAACAGCATAATATGCCTTATGCATTTGTGTCGGATCATACGGTAGCGGTTTCGGAGCGGAATTCCGTGGTGCAATTCGCGATGGATCCGATCTTGAAAGATTACATTGTGGATAAAACCTTTTTTGAAACAAATGATGTTGGACAAGTATTGCCGTTTTATCGCGCGGAACAGGATGAGTTGGTGCGGAATTCAGGCGTATTGGATGGCTTGCGTGTGGTGCGTTGGCATGAAGACTCCGTGGATTTATTTGATGCGGAAGGATCCAAAGCACGTGGCATTCAAGCGGTGGTCAAGCATTTGGGACTACAAATGGACAATGTCATGGCGTTCGGCGATCAGTTAAACGATTTGGAAATGTTAAGCACCGTGGGCGTAGGTGTGGCGATGGGCAATGGCAATGAAAAACTCAAAGCGATTGCCGATCATGTGGCGGAACCGCTTGATCAAGACGGCATTTATCGATTCCTTATCAAAGCCGGATTAATTAACGAATAAAAAATAACGCGCTGAAAAGCGCGTTTTTTATATCTTTAGTCAATCGCATAACCTTGTGGTGGTAAGCGGTTGCCGTCTAAATAGGCGTGATTGTCAATTAACCTCAGCCTTCCTTCAACAAACCACTTAATGACCAACGGGTAAAACCGAATTTCTTGCTCTTTCACCCGATCTTCAATGTCCGTGATGTTATCTTCGGGGAAAATCGGTACTTTGGCTTGTAGCACAATGGCACCGCCATCCACATCTTCATTGACAAAATGAATGGTCATGCCGTGTTCTGTTTCACCCGCTTCAATAGCGCGTTGATAGGTATGTAGTCCGGGATATTTTGGCAATAAGGAAGGGTGAATGTTGAGAATTTTTCCCGCAAAGCGTTGGGTAAATTCTGCCGTGAGGATTTTCATATAGCCGGCCAGCACAATTAAATCCGCACCGAGATTGTCGATTTCATCTGCGATATGGCGATCCATGGCGAGATTGTCGGCATAGTCACTACGTAAAAAAGTGCGGTGAAAAATACCCGCACTTTTCGCCCGTTGCAGTCCAAAGGCATCCGCTCGATTGCTGAATACGCCAACGACTTCACCGTCAATATAGCGCGATTCACAAGCATCAATAATCGCCTGTAAATTCGCGCCATAACCGGAAATAAGAACAACGATTCTTTTCATTAACGAATAACAACTTGCGGTTCGTTTTCATCAGCGAGATGTTGAATATCCCCGATGACCCAAGCAGTTTCTCCAGCCTGTTGTAGCAGACCTAATGCAGTTTCCACGTCTTCTTGCGGTAATGCAATAATCATGCCCACCCCACAGTTAAAGGTGCGGTACATTTCGTAGTCGGTGATATTGCCTTGTTGTTGTAACCAATCAAACACCGCAGGCCATTGCCAGCTATTTTCATTGATCACCGCTTTGACGCTGTTTGGTAATACGCGCGGGATATTTTCCCAGAAACCGCCACCGGTTAAGTGAGCGATAGCGTGAACATTTACGTGTTTGATTAATTGCAGAATGGATTTCACATAGATTTTTGTTGGTGCCAGCACATGATCGGCTAATGGACGGCCTTCCAACTGTGCTTCGGCTGGATTCACGCCGGCAACATCAATTACTTTCCGAATTAAAGAGTAGCCATTGGAATGTGGACCGCTAGAAGCGAGGGCGATTAACGCATCGCCAACTTTGACTTGACTGCCATCAATGATTTCCGATTTTTCCACCACGCCAACGCAGAAACCGGCAAGGTCGTAATCGCCTTCGTGGTACATGCCCGGCATTTCAGCCGTTTCGCCGCCCACTAAAGCACAGCCGGATTGTTCACAACCATTTGCAATGCCTTTAATCACGTTGGCGGCAACATCTACATCTAATTTGCCTGTTGCATAATAATCTAGGAAGAATAACGGTTCGGCACCTTGTACCACCAAATCGTTTACACACATTGCCACCAAATCGATACCGATACTGTCGTGACGATTTAAATCAATGGCTAAACGCAATTTTGTGCCGACACCGTCAGTACCTGACACCAAAATCGGCTCTTTATATTTAGATGGAATGGCACAAAGTGCGCCGAAACCGCCTAAACCGCCCATCACTTCAGGACGAGTGGTGCGTTTCACTTCTGGTTTAATGCGTTCAACTAATTCGTTACCTGCATGAATATCCACGCCGGCATCTTTATAACTTAAGGATTGTGTACTCACGATGGCTTCCCGTTAATGATGACTAAATTAATTAGGGCGCCATTGTACACGCTTACGCAAACGTTTGCGATACGTGTAAAGGATTTTTCTCCGAAAGCCGGCTTTCAATTAGCTATTGAATAAGAATTGTGCCAAAATGAAAAGTATAGGGATACTGCCGTTCGGCGTGAATAAGGAGTCTGATATGAAAAAAACGTTTGTATTTTTAACCGCACTTTTATTGGCTGCTTGCTCTTCCTCGCCTTCCACCAAGCCAGCGTTAAATTCTCAAGTCAACGCGAAAGCGCAGGGCGATGTGCCGCTTGTTCCGCCGAAAGAAACTAAAAACGGTTTTTTACAACTTGTACCGGGTATTTTTTATTACGTGGACACCAATTCCGTTTGGGTAGATAACAAGGACAAACGCCTGATTCATTTTGATGTGGTGATTAACTTGGATAAAGGGTTATATGTATTCAAAGATCATCCGACGCTTTATGCCAAATCTATGCGCCAATATAAAATTTTAAATTGTGAGAGTCACTATTTCACTCACGTGCGCAGCGATTTCTACGCTGATTTTTGGGGCGATGGTATTCGCACAGCGCCGAAACGTCAATCTCAACATACTATCGCGTTACAACCACAATCTTCCCTTTATACGTTAGGGCAAGTGATGTGTGCGAACATGTATCGTCGAAAATAAGAAAAGAAAAAGTGCGGTGAATGTTGATCGCACTTTCTGTCATCGAGATAACAAAAAAGCCATTTAGCATTCACTAAATGGCTTTTGTTTTTATGTTTTATTGTTTAGCCACAATCTTGCCGTCAACGTAATCCACGCTAATCGGTTTTTCCGGTAATAAACTACCGGAAAGGATTTGTTGCGCTAACGGGTTCTCAATTTCTTGCTGAATCGCACGTTTTAACGGACGCGCACCATAAATCGGGTCATAGCCGATTTCGCTGATGAAATCGAGGGTCGCATCCGTAAAGTGCAACACATAGCCACGGCTTTCCATGCGGTTGATTAAGCGTTTTAACTGAATTTCCGCAATAGCGCGAATGTTGTCTTTATTCAACGGATGGAACACCACGGTTTCGTCAATTCGGTTAATAAATTCCGGACGGAAATGTTGGCTCACCACAGACATCACTAACGCTTTCATGTCATCGTAGCTTTCTTCTTGGTTGCCTTGAATCAAATCGGAACCCAAGTTAGACGTCATGATCACCACCGTATTGCGGAAATCCACGGTTCTGCCTTGTCCGTCGGTTAAACGGCCGTCATCCAACACTTGCAACAAGATGTTAAATACATCGTGGTGTGCTTTTTCCACTTCGTCGAGCAAAATCACGGAATACGGGCGACGACGAACGGCTTCGGTTAAATAACCGCCTTCTTCATAGCCCACATAACCCGGAGGTGCACCGACCAAGCGGGACACGCTGTGTTTTTCCATGAATTCGGACATATCGATACGTACCATGGCATCTTCGCTGTCGAATAGGAATTTCGCCAAGGTTTTGCACAGTTCGGTTTTACCCACACCGGTTGGTCCTAAGAATAAGAAGGAACCAATTGGGCGATTCGGATCAGAAAGGCCGGCACGGCTACGACGAATGGCATTCGCCACAGCGTCCACGGCTTCGTTTTGCCCGATAACCCGTTTGTGCAATTCTTCTTCCATGCGCAAGAGTTTTTCTTTTTCGCCTTCCATCATTTTGGAGACCGGAATACCGGTGGCGCGGGAAAGCACTTCGGCGATTTCCTCATCGGTAACACGATAGCGTAATAGGCTCATTTCCTTGCCTTCGCCAGTTTCCGCCTGCGCTAATTGTTTTTCCAGCGATGGAATCACGCCGTATTGCAATTCGGACATTTTATTTAAATCGCCGGCACGACGGGCTTGTTCCATTTGGGTACGGGCGTTCTCCAATTCAGCTTTAATGTGTTGAGTACCTGAAAGCGCGGCTTTTTCAGATTTCCACACTTCTTCTAATTCAGCGTATTCCCGTTCTTTTTCCGTTAATTCTTTTTCTAACATCTCCAAGCGTTTGCGGCTGGCATCGTCATCTTCTTTTTGTAACGCCTGTTGTTCCAATTTGAGTTGGATAATACGGCGATCCAAGCGATCCAACGGCTGTGGTTTGGAGTCAATTTCCATCCGAATACTGGATGCGGCTTCGTCGATCAAGTCGATGGCTTTATCCGGTAACTGGCGATCGGAAATGTAACGATGAGACAATGTTGCCGCTGCCACAATAGCCGGGTCGGTAATTTGAACGTGGTGATGGATTTCATAACGTTCTTTTAAGCCACGCAAAATAGCAATGGTATCTTCCACGCTTGGTTCGCCTACGAACACTTTTTGGAAACGACGTTCAAGTGCGGCGTCTTTTTCAATGTATTGGCGGTATTCGTCTAACGTGGTCGCACCCACACAATGCAATTCGCCACGCGCCAAACTTGGTTTTAACAAGTTACCCGCATCCATGGCGCCATCGGTTTTACCCGCACCCACCATGGTGTGAATTTCATCAATAAATAAAATGACGCGACCTTCTTCCTGCGCTAATTCTTTCAAGACGGCTTTCAAGCGTTCTTCAAATTCACCGCGATATTTTGCCCCTGCGATTAACGCGCCCATATCTAAAGAAAGCACACGTTTATTTTTCAAGCCTTCCGGCACTTCGCCGTTCACAATACGCTGTGCTAACCCTTCCACAATGGCGGTTTTACCCACGCCCGGTTCACCGATAAGTACCGGATTGTTTTTGGTGCGGCGTTGTAACACTTGAATGGTGCGGCGGATTTCTTCATCACGCCCAATCACCGGATCCAATTTGCCACTTTCCGCACGAGCGGTTAAGTCGATAGTATATTTTTCTAAGGCTTGGCGGCTTTCTTCCGCATTTTGCTCATTCACGTTTTGTCCTCCACGAATATGATCGATGGCTTGTAAAATTTGTTCTTTTTTCGCACCGCACTTTTTCAGTACCTCGCTGACGGCGCCTTTTTCTTCCAAGGCAGCAAGTAAAAAGAGTTCGGAGGAAATAAATTTATCCTGCCGTTGTTGCGCCAATTTATCGCATAAATTCAAAAGGTTGAGCAACTGACGGGAAAGTTGTACATCACCACCGTTGCCGGACACTTGCGGAAGTTTGGCAAGTTCGTTGTTGAGTTCGTTGCGCAACGCGGCAACGTTCACGCCGCTTGCGGTTAAAATCGGCGCCACCGAACCGTCTTGTTGATTTAACAAGGCACTCAATAAATGCATCGGTTCAATAAATTGATTATCCTTGCCAATCGCTAAAGATTGCGCTTCAGCAATGGCTTGTTGGAATTTAGTGGTAAATTTTTCAATATTCATAGTCTTTCCTTCTTCGTTCCATGGATGTTCTGTTGAACATTTGTTCGCCAAATTTAAATAAGATCGTTTTGAGAGATTTCAAGAGAAAAAATGAAAAATTTAGTTTTGTCTATTAATTTTTTAGATTTGATAGGTTTTATTTGTTTGAACTTTTAGTACATCTTTGGCTCTAACAAAAGCGTTTATCATAGAAAAGTGCGGTGTTTTTTCACCGTCTTTTTATTTAGTAAAAAAAGGAAGAAAACATGAAATCATTAAAATCTTTGTTGGCGTTAGCGGTTGCTATTGCTGTTTCCTCTACTGCATTGGCGGAAGAAAATGTTTTATCTGAAGTGAAAGAAGGCGCAAAATCTGCATGGCAAACCGTGAAAGAAGACAGTAAAGCGGCTGGTACTAAAATAAAGAATGGTGCAGTGAAAGTAAAAGAGACGACGAAAGAAAAATTCGGCGAAGCCAAGGATGCAACCAAAGAGAAATTTAGCGAAGCTAAAGATGCAACAAAAGAAAAACTGACTGAAGCGAAAGAGGTTACTCAAGAAAAAGTTGCAGAAGGTAAGAAAGCGATAAAAGACAAATTACGCAATGACAAACCGGCGCAGGTGGAAGATAAATCTACCGCGAAAGAAAAAAGTGCGGTGGAAAATAAAGCAAAAATGACGCAAGGTAAAAAAGTGGATGTTAATACAGCAGATGTGGCGGCATTAGAAAGTTTGTCCGGTATTGGTGAAGCGAAAGCCAAAGCGATTATTGAGTATCGTGAGAAAAACGGTAAGTTTAAAAATCTAGATGATTTATCTAACGTACTGGGCATTGGCGATGCAACATTAGAAAAAGTGAAATCCCATGTGCGCTTTAATTAATCTTTAAGAATAAGAAAATAAAGGCATAGCAGGATAAAAACCTACTATGCCTACTTTGTTAATATTGGTAGCCTAGACCTGCACCACCGGAAATATCGCCGGCAGTATTTGCTGTACCGGTTAATTTGATGATTACTTTACCAGTATTAGACGTATTTGACCAACCGACAGCAAGAGCAGATTCATTTTTATAAGCACCTACAGCTACGGCCACCATTGACTTACCTGGTATATTGGATTGTGGTAATGAGATACCTGCAGCCACATTTGCACCAATTCCACGCATTTCCTTACGTGTATTGTTAAGCTTGCTTTCTATATTTCCTACTCTGTGGTTTACGGCGTCTAGCTGGCTTTTATTCACTGCATCAGTTGGATTTACTCCTGCGCTTACATTGGAAATCCGTTTGTTGCCAGCGTCTACACCGGTAGATGTTACTTTAGGACCATTATTGATGGTTAAACCATCAGATTTGATCGTTGTATTTCCTACTTCAACTTTTTCCGTAGCTTTTACTGTTTTGGTGGTTATTGAATTAACATCTACATTATCTTTAAGTGCAACTTTATATTCATCCGTCGTTGTTGTTGGGTTGGTTTCTTTTGTTACTTCAATATTCTTACCTGCAATAACAGGTTTTACACCATTAAAGCCTAGTGTTTCTAATACGCTGTACAACTGACTACCGTTAATTGCATCGGTACTTGTTGCCGAAATCAAACCGGCCGCTACATTTTGAATACGGCGCTCTTTGCCAACATCCCCAACGGAAACTACACCGCTGGCTGAGCCACCTGCAAACGACAATGTTTTACTGATACCGCCGAATGTAAATGTTTCATTAGCATAGGCATCAATACCTTTTGTTGATGCTGATTCTGATGCTGTCAATGTTTTAGTACCTTCACCTAACGCAATAGATTTTTTAATATTAGCTTTCGCGTTATGACCAATCATGACCACATCTTCAACTGTAGTTTCAAGTTCATCATCAGAAGAACCTAAGATGACATTATGGGAAACGCCGGTGATTTTATGTTTGTCACCAACAATAATATTTTTTTGGGAATTGGTGATAGTATTTTCTGAGCCAATAATGCTCACATTGCTTACATTACTTGCCGTATTTTTATGGCCGTTAAGCATATTTCCAGTACTTACATTGCCCTTAACACCCGTTAGCGTATTATTAGTACCTAAAAGTGCGGAACGAAATGTGTAATCTGCTTTGTTTCCACCGCCGAAAGCCATGGTTGAGCCACCGCTGTTACTACTTTTTATTGCATTTCTTAAGGCTTGGGAAAGTTCGTTTGCAGAATTGCCTCCTTCACTTGGTGCACCTGATAAAGATTGGATAGAGTTTGTGATTTCATTTCCTGCACCATACACTAACGCACCATTTGAATTAGCGACTCTATTAGCCAATCCTGTTACTGCATTAGCAATACCGGAGTAGTACCCACCAGAAGAAGACTCAATACTATTTAATGAACCGTTAATAGTTGCACCAAAGTTTTTAAGCCCGTTTGAAAAGCGTCCGCCAGTATAATCACTCGACATGATGTTATATACCCCGGTGCTGGTTGCAAAAGCACCGTTGATGAAGCTATTCGCCCCGATATTCGTTGTATAAACATGTAGATTAGATGCCCTAGATGCATTACTGTCCACAGTGACATCGCCTAGTGCCCCTCGGTAATTGTGAGAACCGATCATGGTACTACCTGTGCGGGCGAAAGTGTTATCCCCAATTGCCACACTACCAACGACTTTTGTTGGATCCGCTGGAATTCTTGCACTTGAGAAAATATTACCACTATATGTTGTTTGGCCAAAGCCAAAGGACGCCTCTTGACCACCCGCCATATTTTCTATTTTTGCGTTTTTACCAATCGCAACACTCCCCCCTTGGCTTGCATAATTGTTAATATTCGCGTCGTTACCAATGGCAATATCGCCAGTTGCATTGCTTGCGCCATTTGAATAACTTATGACTGCTTTTTTACCTATTGCTACATTTTCAGCCTTCGGTGCATTACTTCCGGTACCGTAAGCAACACCATTTCCCGCTCCTGTAACCGTATCTGCCGCATTAGCAAAACCGGCTGATAGAAACAGCGAAATAGCAACTTTTGCCATGTTACCAGTTAGGTTACCTGTAAGCTTTGGTGACGCGTCATTAGTACAGCTGTTTTGGTTGATTGCATTTTGTCTATTTTTCAAATTGTTATTCATTTTTCTCTCCCGTGAGTTGCTCAATATGTGGTCAATTTTACAACTATCATTGGTCATTTTCCACATAAATAATATGACTGTATTTTTTTTGTTTTATGGCTATAAGTTATTTTTATAATATATTAGTCTTTAGCAAGTTTGTACGGCATTGGCGATGCGACATTAGAAAAAGTGAAATCCCATGTGCATTTTCATTTGCGGGATAAAAAAGAAGGGCTGTATTGAACAGCCCTTTGTTTTTATTATTTTACTAATTGCACTAAAATACGGCGAATTGGTTCTGCTGCGCCCCATAATAATTGGTCGCCGACAGTGAATGCCGCCAAATATTCTGGCCCTAAGTTGAGTTTGCGTAAACGTCCTACCGGAATGCTTAATGTGCCGGTGACTTTGGTTGGCGTGAGTTCACGCAAGGTACTTTCTTTGTCGTTTGGAATCACTTTTACCCACTCGTTGTGTGATGCCAAAATTTGCTCGATTTCTGTCAGTGGAATGTCGCGTTTTAATTTGATGGTGAACGCTTGGCTATGGCAGCGTAATGCACCGATACGCACACATAAACCGTCAACCGGAATTGGATTGTCGCTTAACCCTAAAATCTTATTGGTTTCCGCATAGCCTTTCCATTCTTCTTTGGTTTGACCACTTTCTAATAATTTGTCGATCCAAGGGATCAAGCTGCCTGCAAGAGGCGCACCAAAATTATCAATAGGGAAATCCTTATCGCGCATTTTCGCGGTAACAGCGCGTTCAATATCTAAAATAGAGGAATTCGGATCTGCTAATAAGCCTTTCACTTCACCGTTTAATTCGCCCATTTGCACTAATAATTCACGCATGTTTTTCGCACCGGCACCACTGGCAGCTTGGTAAGTCGCAACGGAGATCCATTCCACTAAATCTTTCTCGAATAAACCGCCTAATGCCATTAACATTAAACTTACGGTACAGTTACCGCCCACATAGGTTTTTACACCGTTTTTCAAGCCTTCGCTGATAACGTGCTGGTTTACCGGATCCAATACGATAATCGCATCTTTTTCCATGCGTAGTGCAGATGCTGCATCGACCCAGTAGCCATTCCAACCGGTAGCTTTTAATTTTGGATAAACTTCGTTGGTGTAATCGCCGCCTTGGCAGGTGACGATAATGTCGAGTTTTTTCAGTTCTTCAATATCGAATGCATTTTTTAAGGTGCCTGCATTTTTGCCACCGAAAGTCGGTGCAGGCTGTCCAGCTTGGGAAGTCGTAAAGAAAACCGGATTGATATTTGCAAAATCATTTTCTTGCTGCATGCGATCCATTAAAACGGAACCGACCATTCCGCGCCAACCGATAAAACCAACGTTTTTCATAAGTTTGTCCTTCTAAATAAGATTGAAAATATGTTGTGTAAGCGCGTAATTAATAGCAAGAGAACGCAAATAAAAGCAAGTATTTTTCCGATATTTTTTAACTTTTTAAAATAATCCCAGAACTGACCGCACTTTTTCTTTTATTTATCTTGATGTTAAGGTCAAAAAACGGGGGATTGATATGAGCAAAGCGATTGAATTTATGCTATGTTAAATATCATTTTTATTGTTTTAATGGGTGGCTTTAATTTTATGGAAAAAATCATTATTGATGAAAATCAGTTTTTTAGAACGATTTCCCGTATTTCGCATGAGATCATTGAAAAACATCATACGTTAGATAATTTGGTGATTGTCGGTATTAAACGACGTGGCGCGGAAATTGCGGCGTTAATTAAACATAAAATTAAAGAATTAACGCAAGTTGAACTTCCTTCTTTTGATTTGGATATCACCTTTTATCGCGATGATCTTGAGCCAACCCAAGAAGAGCGGGTGCCGATTTATAGTGGCGCTTCCGATTTTATTAACATCCAGCATAAAGAAGTGATTTTAGTGGACGATGTGCTGTTTACCGGTCGCACGATTCGTGCTGCGTTGGATGCGTTAGTGGATTTTGGACGTGCAGCAAAAGTGGAATTGGTGATTTTTGTGGATAGAGGGCATCGCGAATTGCCAATTCGTGCGGATTATGTAGGGAAAAACGTACCAACCAGTCGTAGTGAAAATATTCAGGTACGTACCATGAAGTTTGACCAATGTTACGAAGTGGCGTTATTAACGAAATAAATTTGTGAACCTTTATTAAAATTGATAATCTAACCAGCAATTTCAACCCTATAACGGAATATTAACGAAGATGAATTTGAAGTCTGTTTTGTTTGTCGCACTTGGTTTTTTGGTATTTATTGCAAATGCGCAAGCTGAGGAAAAAGTGGTGGCGACAGTAAACGGCGTTCCTGTGTTGGAAAGCCAAGTAAAAAGTGCTTTAACGAAGAAAAGTAATCGCCAAGCAGCTTTAGATAAAGTGATTGACGATATTTTGGTTGCGCAGGCAGTAAAAGAATCCGGTGTCTCCGTTAATAATGCGCAAGTGGATCAAATTATTGAAGGCATCGCAGCGCAAAACGGTTTAACTTTCGGTCAGTTGCTTGATGCTCTTGATTATCAAGGCATTAGTTATGCGGCATATCGTCAACAAATTGCGCAACAACTGATGATGTCGGAAGTACGTAATCGCGCAATTAGCCAAAGCGTTGATGTCTCTCGTGAACAGGTTGAAGCATTAGCGAAAAAAATGTTGGCGGAGGCTAAGGCAAAAGGTAACGTGGCGAAACTGACGGATACCCAATACGAAGTGCGTCATATTTTGTTAAAACTCAACCCGTTATTAAACGATGCACAGGCCAAAGCACAGCTTGAACAAATCCGTGCGGATATTCTTGCCGGCAAAACAACGTTTGCTGATGCAGCATTAAAATATTCGAAAGATTATTTATCCGGAGCTAACGGCGGTAGCTTAGGTTATGCTTTCCCGGAAATGTACGTGGGCCCGTTTAATAAAGCGGTACGTACAACAAAACAAGGCGTGATTAGTGCGCCGTTTAAAACTGAATTTGGGTGGCATATTTTGGAAGTGACCAATACCCGTCAGGCGGACCGCACAGAAGATGCTTATCGTCAAAAAGCCTACGAGCAAATTGTCAATCAGCAATTGCAAGATTCAGCTCGCGACTGGGTACAAGCATTGCGTAAACGAGCGAATATTAAATACATAAATTAACGGAAATCCCGGCCCAATGGTCGGGATTTTGCTTTATAATACACCGCACTTTTCGTTATTTTTATAAGATCTTATTCAATGAATTCAAAAAAGCATTTAGGCCACACGGCGCGTAAACGGTTCGGGCAAAATTTCTTGCACGACAACAATGTGATTCAAAATATCGTGGCGGCAATTTATCCGCAAGCCAATCAATTTTTAGTGGAAATCGGTCCCGGGTTGGGCGCATTGACAGAGCCGGTTGCGGAGCAGGTAGATCGCTTGACTGTATTGGAGCTTGACCGTGATTTGGCGGAACGCTTACGCCATCACCCGTTTTTACATCAAAAACTCAATGTCATCGAAACCGATGCCATGCAGTTTGATTTTTCCTCCCTTTATGAACAAGAGCATTTGGCAGAGAAAGGTCAAAAACTGCGCGTGTTTGGTAACTTGCCGTATAACATTTCTACGCCGTTAATGTTCCATTTGTTTAAATATCATCACATTATTCAAGACATGCATTTCATGTTGCAAAAAGAAGTGGTGAAACGCCTATGTGCCGCACCAAACAGCAAGGCTTACGGAAGATTGACTATCATGGCGCAATATTTCTGCCAAGTCATGCCGGTGTTGGAAGTGCCACCAAGTGCCTTCAAGCCTGCGCCGAAAGTCGATTCTGCCGTGGTTCGTTTAATCCCGCATGCCACATTGCCGCATCCGGTCAAGGATTTGTATTGGCTTAACCGCGTCTGTTCGCAGGCATTTAATCAACGCCGCAAAACCTTGCGTAATGCCTTGTCCGGCTTATTTTTACCGGAAAATCTGATCGCACTTAACATCGATTTAAATGCACGAGCAGAAAATCTCAGCATTGCTGATTATGCCCGTTTAGCGAACTGGTTGGCGGATAATCCGCCGGCAGATGTGAGCAAAGAGGATGTGGTGGATTCGGAAGAATAAAAAGAGCGGTCAAAAATGGCGACATATTTAGTGGGCGACCTACAAGGTTGTTATGACGAATTGCAGATGTTATTGGATCGAGTGAAATTCGACCCAACACAAGATACACTTTATTTAACCGGTGATTTGGTGGCACGGGGCGATAAATCGCTGGAATGTCTGCGTTTCGTTAAATCCTTGGGAACTGCCGCTTACACCGTCTTAGGTAATCATGATTTACATTTAATTTCCACCGCACTTGGCATTAAAAAAATCAAACCTCGTGATCGTGTTACACCGATTTTTGCCGCACCGGATTTTTTTGAATTAATTCACTGGCTGCGCCAACAACCTTTGTTGATTCACCACGAACAGTTGAATTTCGTCATGACGCACGCCGGTATTTCGCCCGATTGGGATTTGGCAACCGCCAAAGCCTGTGCTAATGAGGTGGAGAATGTGCTGCGCTATGGTGATTATCGCTATCTCATTGAAAATATGTATTCGGAACAGCCTGATCGTTGGTCGCCAAATTTAAAAGGACTGGATCGTCTGCGTTACATCATTAATGCTTTTACTCGTATGCGTTTTTGCTATCGGGATCATCGTCTCGATTTTGCGTGTAAACAGCCCATCAAGGATGCGCCGAAGAACCTTGCACCCTGGTTTGATTTAGACAATCCGCTGTATCAAACCGAAAATATTGTTTTTGGTCATTGGGCGAGCTTAGTGGATGAAATCACGCCACCGAATATTTATGCCCTCGATACCGGCTGTGTTTGGAATAATCGCCTCACCATGTTGCGCTGGGAAGATAAGCGCTATTTCACCCAAAGTGCGGTTAAAAATTACAGTGATTTTTAGGAAAAATTATGAATTTCATTAATGCCGATGCGTGCGATCTCTTCAATATTCCATTCTTTCAATTTGCCCAAATGAAAAAGTTTTGTCCCGAAGATATTCCGCATATTAAGGCGGATTACAAAGCCCATTGGGATCGGTGGAAGGCAACGATTTTGCAGGTTGCTGCCGAACTCGGTACGCCCTTTGCCAAGCCGCACATTGAAAGTTGGACGAACGGTTGGCAAGTGCGTGGCCATTTCTTTGCCTATTTTAAATATGAATATAACCTCAATTCCGCCGCGATTTTGTCGGTGTTGCTGAATCGTCGCCGTTTATCGGTGAGTTTAGATTGGCATTGTTATCGCGCTGATCGGTCACAAATTAACGTGCAGCAATATAATCAATGGCTCGAACATGTTGATTTTGCCCACTTTGCCGAATTGGATATTTGGCGTGGTGATGAAAGCGAATACGATGATTTCCGTAAAGTCAGCCAGTTGAGCCAAAAGGACTTAACTTTGCGTTCTGACGAGGATTTTTGGTGCATTGGACGAAATGTGGAAAAAGCGGAATTGGATAAATTGGATGCGACGCAATTTATTGTGGAAAGCATTCGTGATTTATTGCCATTATATGAGGCTTGCCATCAAGTTAAGCCGTAAAAAATATCCGAAATTCCCACCGTACTTCCTGTTATTTTTCCCTATTTTACGCTATTCTATGGCGTATTTTGTAAGTTAAAACCCGCTAAAGTGCGGTCTATTTTTAAGGTGATTTTTTATGCAAGAACAATATCGTCCTGATTTGCTTGAACCGGAAGTGCAAAAATTCTGGCAGGACAATAAAACTTTCAAAGCGGTACAAGATAACAACAAAGAAAAATATTACTGTCTTTCCATGTTGCCGTATCCATCCGGCCGTTTGCACATGGGGCATGTGCGTAATTACACCATCGGTGATGTGGTTTCCCGTTATCAACGCATGATTGGTAAAAACGTGTTACAACCGATGGGGTGGGATGCGTTTGGTTTGCCGGCAGAAGGTGCGGCGGTAAAAAATAATACCGCCCCGGCAAAATGGACTTACGAAAATATTGAATACATGAAAAACCAGTTGCAACTGTTAGGCTTCAGTTATGACTGGGATCGCGAAGTAACCACCTGCCGTCCGGAATATTACAAATGGGAACAATGGTTCTTCACCGAGTTATACAAAAAAGGCTTGGTGTATAAGAAAACCTCTACGGTGAACTGGTGCCCGAACGATAAAACCGTCTTGGCAAACGAACAGGTGCATGAAGGTTGTTGCTGGCGCTGTGATACGCCGGTGGAACAAAAAGAAATTCCACAATGGTTTATTAAAATTACCGACTATGCCGAGCAATTATTGAACTGCTTAGACGATTTGCCACAATGGCCGGATCAAGTCAAAACCATGCAACGCAACTGGATTGGTCGTTCTGAAGGCGTGGAAATCACCTTTGATATTAAAGATACCAACGAAAAATTAGCCGTTTATACCACCCGTCCGGACACGTTCTACGGCGTGAGTTATGTGGCGGTAGCGGCAGCTCATCCATTGGCAACGCTTGCTGCGCAAAATAATCCTGAATTAGCAGAGTTCATTCAAGAAGCGAAAAACACGAAAGTTGCGGAAGCGGACATTGCCACCATGGAGAAAAAAGGTATGGCTACCGGTTTGTATGCGGTACATCCGTTAACCGGTGAACAAGTGCCTGTATGGGTGGCGAACTTTGTATTAATGCATTATGGTACCGGCGCCGTGATGGCCGTGCCGGCGCACGATCAGCGCGACTATGAATTCGCACAAAAATACGGTTTGGCGCTAAAACAAGTGATCGAACCGATGAACGGTGAAGAAATTGATTTAACCAAACAAGCCTTTACCGAACACGGCAAACTGATTCATTCCGCTGAGTTTGATGGTCTGCCATTTGATGCGGCATTTAATGGCATTGCCGACAAATTAGAAAAATTAGGCGTGGGCAAACGCCAAGTGAATTACCGTTTACGTGACTGGGGCGTTTCCCGTCAACGTTATTGGGGCGCGCCGATTCCAATGTTAACCTTGGAAAATGGCGATGTGGTACCGGTACCAATGGAAGATTTACCCATCATTCTGCCGGAAGATGTAGTGATGAACGGTGTGAACAGCCCGATTAAAGCGGATCCTGAATGGGCGAAAACGACCTATCAAGGCAAACCGGCATTAAAAGAAACCGACACCTTCGACACCTTTATGGAATCCTCTTGGTATTACGCCCGTTACACTTGTCCGGAATATCAACAAGGCATGTTAAACAGCGAAGAAGCGAACTACTGGTTGCCTGTGGATCAATATATCGGCGGTATTGAGCATGCGACCATGCATTTATTGTATTTCCGCTTCTTTCATAAATTATTGCGTGATGCAGGCTTTGTTACCAGTGATGAACCGGCAAATAAATTGTTATGCCAAGGTATGGTGTTAGCGGATGCGTTCTATTACACCAGCCCGACCAATGAACGTATTTGGGTTTCGCCAACCAAAGTGACTTTAGAGCGTGACGACAAAGGTCGTATCCTGAAAGCGGTGGATGAGGAAGGTCATGAGTTGGTGCACGCCGGTATGACGAAAATGTCGAAATCCAAAAACAACGGCATCGACCCACAAGAAATGGTGGAAAAATACGGTGCGGACACTGTGCGCTTGTTCATGATGTTTGCCTCGCCTGCGGAAATGACCTTAGAATGGCAAGAATCTGGTGTGGAAGGGGCGAAACGTTTCTTAGCGCGTGTATGGAATTTTGTGTTTGAATACAGCAAAAATCCGACAAAAACAGCCGTTAATCCAACCGCACTTTCCGGTGCGCAAAAAGCGTTGCGTCGTGATGTCCACAAAACCATTGCGAAAGTAAGCGATGACATTGGTCGTCGTCAAACGTTCAATACGGCGATTGCGGCAATCATGGAATTAATGAACAAGTTGACCCGCGCGCCGTTGGATGACGAACAAGATCGTGCTGTGATGGCTGAGGCCTTGAGCGCTGTCGTACGTATGCTTTATCCAATTACGCCGCACATTTGTTTCCGTTTATGGAAAGAACTGGGCAATCAAGACATTATCGACTTTGCGCCTTGGGTGGAAGCGGATCCTGATGCGATGATTGAAGATGAAAAATTGATTGTGGTTCAAGTGAACGGAAAAGTGCGTGGTAAAGTCACCGTGGCTGCAGATGCAGACGAAGAAAGTGTGAAAGCGATCGCCTTTGCCGATGAAAACGTCAAACGCTTTACCGACGGAACGCAAATTGTTAAGGTGATTTATGTTGCCGGCAAGTTGCTTAATGTTGTGGTGAAACCGCAGTAATCTAATCAAAAAAATGACCGCACTTGAAGCAAAGTGCGGTCGATTTTTAAGGTGATTTTTATGTTTAAACAGCTCAAAACCTTACTTCTTACCGCCAGTATCTTTGCTTTATCCGCTTGCGGATTTCATTTCCAAAACGGTGAATTGATTCCGCAAGAATTGCAAACCTTACACTTGGAAAGTAGCGATCCTTATAGTGACATGGCGGTGTCTATGCGTCGTCAATTACAGTTGAATAATGTTAATTTGGTAGAAGCTAAGGCGGGAGTGCCGGTTTTACGTTTGAATAAGACAACGACATCTGAGCATGTGGTTTCTATTTTTAAGCAAGGTCGTGAAGCAGAAAAACTCTTAGTTTTAGACGTGGAAGCCAGTGTGAAATTGCCAAACAAAGAGGCTTTCCCAATTTCGACTAAAGTGAACCGTACGTTCTTTGATTATTCACGTGCCGCCTTAGCGAAATCATCGGAGAAAGAGGTGATTTGGCAAGACATGCGCGAGCAAGCTGCTCGTCAGTTAATGAATAAAATGGTTGCCTTGCAACATCAAATCCAACCGAAATAATGAACCGTTTATTTCCTGAGCAACTTATTCCTTCGTTAGAGCGCAAATTAGCTGCGCTCTACTTTTTAGTGGGGGAAGATCCGTTATTAATTGAAGAAAGTCTGGATGCCATTCAACAAGCGGCAATGAAAGCGCTATTTGATGAAAAAATCCAGTTGGAAATTAATGCCTCTACCGACTGGAATGACTTGTTCGAGCGGGTGCAATCTATGGGCTTATTTTTCAATAAGCAGATTATCGTATTAGATTTACCTGAAAATTTGACCGCACTTTTACAAAACAAACTATCAGAGTTTATCTCTTTACTGACGCCTGATGTGTTGCCGGTGTTTCGTTTTGCTAAGTTGACCAAAGCTATGGAAAAACAAGCATGGTTTGTAGCGGCTAACCAATATGAACCGCAAGCTATCGTCATTAATTGCCAAACACCAAATGCGGAACAACTGCCTCGCTGGGTGGTTAATCGGGCAAAATCGTTGGGGTTAAGTATTGAGCAGGAAGCGGTACAGTTGCTTTGTTATAGTTATGAAAATAATCTCTTAGCACTCAAACAAACGCTGCAATTACTGGATTTATTGTATCCTGATCATAAATTGACGTTTGCTCGTGTTAATAGCGTGGTGGAGCAGTCCTCGGTATTTACGCCGTTTCAATGGGTGGATGCCATGCTGGCAGGGAAAGCAAGTCGCGCTTGCCGGATTTTAAATGGTTTAAAAGAGGAAGATGTTCAGCCGATTGTTTTATTACGCACGTTGCAGCGGGATTTAATGACATTATTGGAACTTAGCAAAACTGAGCAACGACCATCGCTTAGTTCGTTGTTACCCACATTCCAATTGCGCGAACACTTTGATCGTTTGAAGGTATGGCAGAACCGCCGGGCGTTGTTTACGCAAGCCGTCCAACGTTTAACTTACCGTAAACTTTATCTTTTCTGTCAACAGCTTGCGGAAGTTGAGCGTAGCGCAAAACAAGAATTTAATGATGATATTTGGCAGCAACTGGAAGTGTTGTCCATTGAGTTTTGTGCTACCTCATAATGCCTAATGGTTATTATTGTTTCTCTTTTATCGCTAAAATTCGTATAATAGGCCGTCGCCTGACTTGAGGCGATATTTTCAAACCATTATGGAGAAAAAAATGAAAAAACTATTAGTTGCAGTATTATTATCCGGTTTTGCAATGTCCGCATCTGCTGGCTTATCTAAAAGCTGCGAAGCATATTTTGCTGAAATCGATTCTTTTGTGAGTGCAGCACCTGCAGCACAACAAGCGATGTTGAAACAACAATATGATGCAAGCAAACAACAATTATCTGCTTTGCCAGAAGCTGCACAAGAGCAAGCTTGCTCCCAAGCAACTGAACAATTAAAACAAGTTAAAGCGGCAATGGGCAAATAATTAAGCTTTTTGTTTTTCTCAAAGACCCAACAATTGTTGGGTCTTTTTTATGGGCGAGAGTTAAGATTCGGCTAATAAACGTTGAATGAGTTTGGCATTTGCCGGAGGGAATTGACCGGCATCCAGTTCGTTTTGTGCCAACCAGAAACCTTCTTGTCCCTCACGCCCAAAGGGCTCGCCAACCCATTCTTCTACCAGATAAAAAAAGAAAGAAATTACTTTAGTTGGGTATTCAAATTCAAAACGCTCAAATAGCTGAGCCTTTAACACGACAATACCGATTTCTTCTTCCAGTTCCCGTTTTAATGCCTGTTCCGGTGTTTCCCCTTTATCAACTTTACCGCCAGGAAACTCTAGGGACTGAGCAAAGTCTTGCCCTTCTAGGCGTTGGGTTAAATAAATTTGACCGAATTCGTTACGAATAATCCCGGCTGCAACCTGTACAAGCGGCTTCCTCATTTTTCCATCCTTCACTGAATATTCATGAAAAAAAGTGCGGTTAAAAATTTAATTGTTTTTCTAACCGCACTTTTATTTATTTCCAATTAATGTCTGGCACGACTGCCGTGGCAATGTTTGTATTTTTTACCGGAACCACATGGACAAGGTTCATTACGCCCGATTTTATGGTGTTCTTCCACCTCATTTTGAGCGCCTTGTTCATCCTGTGATTCTTCATTGTGATACTGCATTGCTGCCGCCTCACGTTGCGCCAATTCTTGACGTAAACGTTCTGCTTCTTCCATTTCCTCTTGTGTGCGAACTTGAACGCGGCTTAAGGTGGTGATCACACTTAATTTCAAGGCATCCAACATTTCGGTAAACATTTGGAAAGACTCTTTTTTGTACTCTTGTTTTGGATCTTTTTGTGCATAACCGCGTAAATGAATACCACGGCGTAGGTGATCCATCGCAGATAAATGTTCTTTCCAAAGTTCATCTAGGGTTTGCAACATCACGCCTTTTTCAAAATTGCGCATGGTTTGTGCACCGGCCAATTCTTCTTTGCGTTTATATTCATCAGTAGCCGCTTGAATAATACGCTCACGCAAGGTTTCTTCATGCAGATGATTATCTTCATCCAGCCATTTAGTGATAGGTAAATCGAGCGCAAAATCTTGTTTTAAACGTTGTTCCAATGCCGGCACATCCCATTGTTCTTCCAGTGATTGTGGCGGAATATATTGATCGATAACGCTGTTGAAGACGTCCTGACGAATCACATCGATAGTTTCAGAAATATCGTCATTTTCTAACAATTCATTGCGTTGTTCATAAATCGCATGACGTTGGTCATTTGCCACATCATCAAATTCAAGTAAGTTTTTACGTCCATCGAAGTTGTGTGCTTCCACTTTGGCTTGTGCGGAGGCAATGACTTTTGCCAACAGCTTGGATTCCATGGCCTCGCCAGGTTGACTGAAGGCTTTGCGCATCATGTTAAGTTTGCCTTCATTGAGGTAAATACGCATTAACGCATCGTCTAAGGACAAATAGAAGCGGGAAGAACCCGGGTCCCCTTGACGGCCGGAACGACCGCGCAACTGGTTGTCGATACGGCGGGATTCGTGGCGTTCTGTACCGATAATGTGCAAGCCACCGGCTTGTTTTACAATGTTATGGCGTTCTTGCCATGCGGCTTTGATTGCCTCAATTTGTTCCGGCGTTGGATTTTCCAGTTTATCCACTTCCGCTTTCCAGTTACCTCCCAACACGATATCGGTACCACGACCCGCCATGTTGGTGGCGATAGTGACGGCTCCCGGATACCCTGCATTCGCGACGATTTCCGCTTCTTGTGCGTGGAACTTGGCGTTCAACACATTATGCTTAATGCCAGCTTTATTCAACGCATTAGAGAGTAATTCGGATTTTTCAATAGAGATTGTTCCCACTAACACCGGTTGGTTACGGGCCACGCAATCTTTGATGTCTTCAATAATGGCGTTGAATTTGTATTCTTCTGTTTCAAACATCACATCAGTGCGATCATCACGAATCATCGGACGATTGGTCGGAATGACGACGGTTTCTAAGCCATAAATTTTTTGGAATTCAAAGGCTTCTGTATCTGCCGTACCGGTCATCCCTGCTAATTTCTCGTACAAACGGAAGTAGTTTTGGTAAGTGATAGAGGCGACAGTTTGGTTTTCGCTTTGAATGCGAACCCCTTCTTTGGCTTCGATGGCTTGGTGTAAGCCGTCCGACCAACGACGACCTGCCATCGTACGACCGGTGTGTTCATCTACGATAACAATCTCACCATCCTTCACGATGTAATCCACATCACGTTCAAATAAAGTATGAGCGCGCAATGCCGCCATAACGTGGTGTAACAAAGAAATTTTAGACGGTGAATAAAGGGATTCGGTGTCTTTCATAAACCCATGTTCAATTAACCATTGTTCGCATTTTTCTTGCCCACGTTCGGTCAAGTAAGCTTGTTTGGTTTTTAAATCCAACGTGTAATCGCCTGTGCCTTGATATTCTTCGGTATCTTCTTTGTCTTGTTTAATTAAGACAGGAATCAACTTATCGATAGCAATATACAGTTCGGAGCTGTCTTCTGCCTGACCGGAAATGATTAACGGCGTACGCGCTTCGTCGATTAAGATGGAGTCCACTTCGTCCACTAACGCATAGTAGAGATCTTTTTGAAAACGCTCTTGCGGGGCGTGCGCCAAGTTGTCACGTAAATAGTCAAAGCCTAGCTCGCTGTTGGTAGCATAAGTAATGTCCGCTGCGTATGCTGCGCGTTTTTCTTCCGGTGACATACCCGGCACGTTTACGCCGACAGTCAGACCTAAAAATTCGAATAATGGACGGTTGGTTTCCGCATCGCGGCGGGCAAGATAGTCATTCACGGTAACCACATGCACGGCTTTGCCCGGTAACGCGTTCAAATAGCATGGCAACGTCGCGGTTAAGGTTTTCCCTTCACCGGTACGCATTTCCGCGATACAGCGACTGTTAAGCACCATACCTCCGATAAGTTGCACGTCGAAATGACGCATACCAAGCACACGTTTACTGGCTTCACGCACGGTCGCGAATGCTTCCGGCATTAAACTTTCCAAGGTTGCGCCTTGTGCTAAACGGTCACGGAATTCCGCCGTTTTTGCTTTGAGTTGTTCATCGCTTAACGCTTCGTATTCCGGCTCAAGTTTATTAATTTTGACGACGATTTTATTGAGGCGACGTAAAACACGGTCGTTACGGCTGCCAAAAATTTTGGTTGCAATAGTTCTAAGCATAATTTTTTCTTTTAAAAACAGATAAATGAAATCGTTTAATGATATTAAACGATGGCGTAAATTAGATAGTTGAGGTTAAATGAATGCCGGTCCGGCACGAATTGGCGCATGAGAAATAAACGGCGAACGCGAAAAGTGCGGTTCGTTTTGGGAGAGAATTTCAACCGTGGGTAATACATGTTGCGGTTGGTATTGTTGCTGGCGGGTCTGTCGTAATAAAAACACCGCCGTTAAAATTTGAGGCACATTTTGCTGTTGCGTATTTTGATAGTTTTCATTACCAACAGGGGCCTGATAATTTAGTTCCTGTGTAGCGGGCAAAACAAAAATCGCCAGCATGCCGAGAAGCAGTCGCGACCAAAAATTGTGTTTGCTTTTGTTGGAAATAATCATAAGGATTTCACTATCAAAAAATTGTCGGTATTGTAGCGGAATTTCGCTACAATGTCATAAATATTAGGGCGGAGAAGCGGAAAACAAGGCAATGCGTTATCAAAAACCGATCAATATTCAGACTTTATTGCAAGATTCGCCATTGGCGAAAATGATGCAAAAAGGCGTTCGATTGAATGAATTAAATCAGCAAATGAAAGCGTTCTTTCCTGCGGAATTTGCCGGGCTGTATCGTATTGCCAATATTGAGCAACAGAGTTTGCGTATTGAGGTGGCCAATGCCATGGTTCGGCAAAGTTTTTTGTTTCGCCAACAGGCATTATTGGGCGTTATTCAGCAGCATTTGCCGGAAATTACCGAACTCATTTTTTATATTAATCCTGAATTTCGTTCTGAGGCATAAAAGTGCGGTGTCTTTTTCAGGTGTTTTTACGGAGATGAGATGAAAATAGGGAAGTTAGCCAAAGCGGTTGGCTGTAGTGTGGATGCCATTCGATTTTATGAACAAAAAGGCATCATGCCACGCCCGTTGCGTTCTGCCGGTGGTTTTCGTTTATACACGGATGAACATTTGCAGCGCTTGTCATTTATTTGTTATTGCCGATCTTTGGATATGTCCCTGGACGAAATCAAATTGCTCTTGAGTTTAGACACCGCATCGGAACAACAAAAGACGGAAATTAATCAATTACTCGATCGGCATATTCAAGACATCGCCAAGCATATTCACCGATTACAGCATTTGCGCATGAATTTGTTACAGTTAAAACAGCAATGTGGTGAGTCAGAGCAGCAGAATTTACTGCAGATCTTGCAACGTAGTCATGCGAAGTTTAGACCAATAAAATAATTTGAAACGCCATAAAAAAGCACCGCACTTTTTCACTAAGTGCGGTGCTTTTTTATTTATTTTTTTAGCCGATAACTTGCGGGAGAACACCAGCTTGAATCAGGAATGGGATGACGATGATTAAAATCCCAATAAGCAAAGCAACGACCAATGCGACGTTTCCACCGGCAACACGATAAGGTAAATTTTTATGCTGTTTTCTTGTGCGCCATGCTAATCCAATAGGCAAAATGAGACAGTAGAAAGCACACAATAAACCGGCATAACCTAATGCCGCCAAGAAACCATTTGGATAGAACAGGGCGAACAGCAACGGCGGAATAAAGGTGGTGATGGTTAAGCTAATTCTGTTTGCCGGCATTTTGGCTCGTTTGAATAAATCATTGAGCCCTTCAAATAGACCTAATGCTACACCTAAGAAAGAGGTGATTAAGGCAAGCGAGTAAAAGACACTTAATATGTTACTCAAATTGCCGGTCAGGGCTTTGGTGGCATTAATTAAGCCGGTGAGCGTTGGGTTGTCTTTTAATACAGCGACAAATTCACGTTGGCTTAAGATGCCGTGAGTCGCGAGTTGCCATAATAAGTAAGCAACTAATGGAATGGATGTACCGATAATAATGGCGTTTTTGAAACGTCTTACATCACCATCTAAGTAGCTATTGATGCTCCCCATGACCACATGGAAACCGAAAGAGGTAAAGAAAATTGGTGCGGCGGATAAAATCAACGCATAATCCAATGGTTTTTCCATGAGGTTTTCAAGACTGATGCGTGGCAACATCATGGCTAATACAAGAATGAAGATGATGATTTTGCCGGAAAAGAGTAAGCGGGTAATCCCATCAACACCACTGGTACCAATGACGACAAAGGCACCAAGAAGCACAGTGAAAGCAAGAATGGACATTTTCAGCGTGTTGTCACTTGAGCCGAAGAGATCGGCCGGTAATACGTTAGCTAATAATGAACCGCCGCCGGTCATATAGGCAGCCGATAAGGCGTAAAGGAGAACAAATAAAGAGACCGTAGAAATGATGCGTCCCGGCATACCGAAGTATTTTTCTGCTAAGGTCGCAACACCGTCATCTTTACGCTGTGCGGTTTGATACACTTCCACGAACAACAATCCGCTGTAAGCAAGAAGTAACCAAAGCCCGAACAACAAGGCGGCAGTGAAGCCGAAGCCCATGCCGGCAGAGGTTAATGGCATGGCTAACATGCCAGCGCCAATAGAGGTTCCTGCGATAATTAAGGCACTGCCTAAGGTTTTATTTTTTAACAACATAAAAAAATCCTAAAAAGTAAACGAGTAGGTGACATAAAATAACCCTATACGACCTATAAATAAATAGCTTTTATGCAAAGTGCGGTCTGATTTTGGGAGATTTTTGAGAAAATTATAAATTTCGGTCATCAACGCCGATATGAAGGTAGTTTCCTTGTATATCACATAAGCTGCGAAATCCTACGTTGATAATTTGATATCGTTGCTGTGCCGGTGTCGTATATTGAAAATTTTCGTGATGATGGCCGTGATAAATTTGCGTGACGCCCATTTTTTCAGCCAGTTGATTGATGACGGCAAAACCTGACGGATGCGGTTTTGGTGCTTCATGACAAATCAAAATGTCGGCTTGCTGTTGCTCTAACACTTCAATATCAGAAGGGAAAATCGAGGTGCGGTGACGTAACGGCACACCGCCGCGCCAGATTTTTTCTTGTGAACAATATTGGCAATAATGAATTGGGTCAAAGAAAAGCGGTTTGTTTGGTGGCATCCAGATTTGTCCACGAAACACACCGCCAAGTCCTGCGATGCGTTTCCCTTGAATTTCTTGTACCCGACCATGTATGCTGCGCGTATGCCATTTTGTTCCCCAAAGGGATTCGAAGGCCGCAATGGTTTTACTGTCGTGGTTGCCATGAATAAACCAAAGATCCGCATATTGTGCCAGTTTTTCTAACGGTTCCGGGGTGGTGAGTTGTAAATCGCCCAGAATGACCAACGCCACATCCTTATGTTCTTTTATGAACGGATAAAGGTGGTCAAAACTGCCATGAGGATCGCCTGCAAATAAAATCATATTCTCTCTAATTTAAAAAATGGAATTCCCGTGCTCGCTATTGAGTTCGGGGAGTTCTTCTTCGTTGAGTATCTTTTCAACGATGGCTTTAACTTGATTGTAACGGTCTAAATAACTCGGTGATTCAATTTCAATGTAAGGTACTTTGTATTTATCTAACAATTTTTTGAGTAAATGTTGAAAACGTTGTCGTTGTTTTTGGCTGCCTAAACTGCGTAAACCATCGTCCACCCATTGGGTATTATTGTTTAGCAAAATGGTCACGTCAAAAGGGTATTCCTTGATCATAGAATCTAAAAACGGATGCGCTTTACCTTCATACTGAATACAAAATGCCTGTGTTGTAATAAAGTCCGTATCAATAATCGCCACTTTATGCGCATGACGCACAGCATAGTCAATGTAGCGTTGATGCCCCAAGGCCATTTGTGGATAGTCGGAATATTGCATTGCTTGTTCGTCACCGCCCAGTTGTTCAAAGACGAATTCGCGACCATATTCCCACGCAGACGTGGTGTTAAATACGGTGGCTAGTTTGCTCACCAATACGCTTTTCCCGCTGCTTTCGCCGCCCAAAATTGCAATGGTTTTAGAGAAGAATGGGCGTACTTCTTTCGGAATGAATTTCCAATAATGGAACGGTTTATTACGAATTTTTGTAGCAGATATATTAAAAAATTCTCGTTCAGGATCGACCAAAGAAACTTCTAGATTTAAATACTTTTCATAAGGTGCTTTGTCTTGGATTTCGCTACTGAATACGATACTAGGTTCAAATCCTTTTTCTTTAAATAATTCCTTCACGCGTTCAGCCCAAGCCGGCCAACCATTTGGATAACTTGGTAAACCATCTTCAATTAAGTGATGAATGAAAATTTGATTCTTTTGATACTTAAAAATTTGTTGCATCCAACGCAAGCGATCTTGCACTGTTGGCATGCGTTTCATTTTGCTGTCGTAAAAGAGTTTTAAATCGCGCTCTGTGTCACTACACACAATGACATGTACTTCATCGACCTTACTGAACGCTTCATAAATCATATTAATATGACCGGTATGCACGGGATAAAACTTACCGAAAATAACACCGACTTTTTTATGGTTAGGTTCCGTAATTTGTAGTGCACGATGAATCGCACTCAGCTTGTTTGCACTCGGGTTTTTAATCTTTCCGCTCACTAACTGATTGAAATAAGCGCGGGTGATATTGGCGCGTTGGCAAATATCATTGACCTTGAGGTTTAGTTGTTTACGTTTTTCTTGTAAATAGTAAAAAGCGGACATACTCATCTCCTTATGAAAGAAAGCATGGGCAAAAGTGCGGTCGAGATTTATCGTGTTTTTACGCAAGTAGTTTAATGATGAAGATGCGTTAATACAGGAATATGTTGTATAACATGCACTATTTTTGAGGAATCTGGCATAGATGCCTCAATTTGGTGAATGATTTGCGCTATTGTATGCAAATCAGCTCTAAATAAAAACATTTTTTCTTCATTTGCTTTGCGCTATACTGTGCCCGCATTCTCAGGGCAGGGCGAAATTCCCTACCGGTGGTAAATATGTTAAGACATAAAGCCCACGAGCGTTTGCCTTTATAGGCAAAGTCAGCAGATTTGGTGTAATTCCAAAGCCGACAGTAAAAGTCTGGATGAAAGAGAATTTTAGCGACTTAATTTATTAGGTTGCTCTTGTTGTTATATGCGATTTGTATTGGCAACACTCCCTCATCAGCCCTGGTTCTGGTATCTCAAGTTTTAACGAAGGAATTTACTATGAATCAGTCATTATTATCCCAATTCGGTACCGCAGAAGAACGCGTTATTAACGCGATCAATACCTTTAAACAAGGTCATGGCGTGCTTGTTCTTGATGATGAAGATCGTGAAAATGAAGGCGATCTTATTTTCCCGGCAGAAACCATTACTCCCGAACAAATGACGATGTTAATTCGTTATGGTAGCGGTATTGTGTGTTTATGTATTACGGATGAATTGTGCCAACAATTAGCCTTGCCACCGATGGTGTCTGATAACACCAGCGTGAATAAGACGGCGTTTACGGTGACGATTGAAGCGGCGAAAGGCGTGTCCACCGGTGTTTCTGCAGCAGATCGTGTGACAACGATTAAAACAGCGATTGCCGATGGCGCAAAACCGGCAGATTTACACCGTCCGGGTCATGTGTTTCCATTACGTGCGGCAAATGGTGGTCTGCTGGAACGTCGCGGGCATACAGAAGCGTCAGTTGAATTAGCTCGTCTTGCCGGCTTTAAACCAGCCGGAGTGATTTGTGAAATCACGAATGATGATGGCACGATGGCAAGAGCACCACAGATTGTTGAATTTGCGAAAAAGTTTGGCTATGCGGTAGTGACAATTGAAGATTTAGTGGAATATAAATTACAACAAAAATTGTGATGAATCTTTGATGGAAAGTGCGGTGGGTTTTAGAAATGTTTTTAAAATCCACCGCACTTTTGTTTTGGATTATTTTCCTTTTTTCACCCAATAGCGATAAGGCATTTGATCCGTTTCGCTATGTAGCAACGTATGATCCATGAATTGGCAGAAACTAGGAATATCACGAGTTGTTGCCGGATCATCGGCAAGCATTAACAGTACGTCGCCTTCTTGTAAATGGCGAATGTGTTTGCGTATCAACATGACCGGTTCTGGGCAACGTAAGCCAATCGTATCAAGTGTTTGAGTGATTTTGATATTATCCATCTTTGCTATTTATTAGGAAAAATTACGGGATATAATACAGAAAGTATGATACAAAATCAGCAAAATTCCTTAAGCGCATCAAACGTATGATTGAATACCGAATTCCAAAAAGTGCGGTAGATTTTTCCGAAGAAATTAAAAAAAGCCGCTTTATTACTTATTTGCAACATACGGAAGGCTTGGAGCAAGCAAAAGCGTTCTGGGCGGAAATTAAGGCATTGCATCCAAGTGCGCGTCATTGGTGTTGGGCAGCTGTTGCCGGTAGTCCGAATGATTCTCAACAATTTGGTTTTTCTGATGATGGCGAACCGAGCGGTACTGCCGGAAAACCGATGTTAGCCGCGTTGCAAGGGAGTGGATTGGGTGAAATCAGTGCGGTGACGGTGCGTTATTATGGCGGTATTTTGTTGGGCACCGGCGGATTGGTTCGCGCTTATAGTAGTGGGGTTCAACAGGCATTAAAATTGTTGGAAACTGATACGAAAGTGAATTATACGCATTATGAAGTGCGGTGCGATTATCCACAGATTAGCGGACTGCAGGCGTTATGCGAGCACCATGCGGTGTTGATTTTGGCACAAGATTTTCAGGCCCAGGTTACGTTACATTTGGCGATTCGCCCCGATAAATTCGCATTTTTTCAGCAAGCGTTAACGGAACGATTCGCAGGGCAGTTAGGTTTAGTAAAAATAGAATAAGAGAGATTTTTAGTGCATTTTTTATCCATTTTACGCATCGTCGGGATTTTAGTGATGTGCTTTTCCTGCACCATGTTATTGCCCGCATTTGTCGCGTTATTATACGGTGATGGCGGCGGTAAAGCCTTTATTCAATCCTTTGTGATGAGTGCGATTGGCGGTGCGATCCTTTGGTGGGCTTGTCATGAGCATAAGGAAGAATTGCGTTCGCGGGAAGGTTTTTTAATTGTTGTGGCTTTTTGGGTTGTTATGGGAAGTCTCGGTGCCATTCCTTTTATTCTCTCTGATAATCCAGATTTAACCGTATCCTCCGCCTTTTTTGAAGCTTTCTCCGGTTTAACCACTACCGGCGCAACTAATATCGTTGGGTTAGATAATCTGCCGAAAGCGATTTTGTTCTATCGCCAGTTATTGCAATGGCTTGGTGGGATGGGGATCATTGTATTAGCGGTGGCGATCATTCCTTTATTAGGAATCGGTGGTATGTCTCTTTATCGGGCGGAAATTTCAGGGCCGCTTAAAGAAGACAAAATGCGTCCACGTATTGCCGAAACCGCTAAAACTTTGTGGCTTATTTATGCTTCTTTAACGCTACTTTGTGCCTTTGCCTACTGGCTCGCGGGTATGTCACCTTTTGATGCAATTACCCACAGTTTCTCTACCGTTTCTATCGGTGGTTTTTCGACACATGATAGCAGTATGGCGTATTTTAATAGTCCTGCCGTCAACCTTATTACCGTTGCTTTTTTACTGATTTCTGCTTGTAACTATGCGCTGCACTTCAATGCGTTTTCTAATCTTGGTAAACGGAATATTTTTGTGAGTTATTTTCGCGATCCGGAATTTCGTTTCTTTATGTTTATTCAGATCGCTTTGGTGACGGTCTGCTTTTTTATGCTATTAGCCAATCATCATTTTGATGGGACTTTCAAGAATCTTGAACAAGCGGCCTTCCAATCCGTATCGATTTCAACGACAGCAGGTTACACCACATCTAGCTTCGACCAATGGCCATTATTTTTGCCTATTCTACTTTTATTTGCTTCTTTTATTGGGGGATGTGCAGGTTCTACAGGTGGTGGTTTAAAGGTCATACGTATTTTAGTTCTTTCACTACAGGGAAAACGCGAGCTTAAACGCTTAATTCACCCGAATTTAGTGTACCCCATCAAACTAGGTAAGCGTGTTCTGGATGAGCGGGTAATACAAAGTATTTGGGCATTTTTCTCTGCCTATTTACTGGTTTTTGTTGTGTGCTTACTGGGGGTTATCAGTTGTGGTGTTGAAATGTTCGATGCGTTTAACGCGGTTATTGCCTGTTTAAATAACCTCGGACCGGGTCTTGGTTCGGTGAGTAGCAATTTCGTCAGTATTCCCGATAGCGCCAAATGGATCCTTACGTTAACCATGGTGTGTGGACGCTTGGAAATTTTCTCACTATTAGTCTTATTTACACCGGCATTTTGGAAATCCTAATGAAAACACTTATCTTATATTCCACTCGTGATGGACAAACTAAAAAAATAGCCAACTACATTGCAGGAATTATTCACGAAAATGTTGATGTGAAGTCAATTACTGATATGTATGAGTTGGCTAATTATGATCGCATTATTATCGGAGCCTCGATCCGTTATGGGCATTTTAATAAAGCGTTTTATAAAACGTTGGAAAAACACACCGCACTTTTGAACCAAAAAACTACAGCCTTCTTCGGGGTCAATTTGACTGCACGAAAACCCGAAAAGTCGACACCAGAGACGAATATTTATGTGCGTAAATTTTTACAGCGTATCACCTGGAAACCGACAATGTCAGCTGTATTTGCCGGTGCGCTATTTTATCCACGCTACAATTTCTTTGATCGTATTATGATTCAGTTGATTATGCGAATTACAGGAGGCGAAACGGATCCAACGAAAGAGATCGAATATACGGACTGGCAAAAAGTGCGGTCATTTTCTGAGGCGTTTTTGCAGCTAAAATAAGCGAATTGTATCTTTTCTAATCTATCGATAAGAAAATGCAAAAATTTACTTGATCCATTTATCTTGAACCCTATAATACCGCTCCGCACCGCAAGGGAGAAAAAATAAATAAATTTTTTCTTGACGATAAATGGAAACTTTACTTATAATCCGCAACCTTGCTTATGCAAATGTTCTTTAACAATCAATCAGACAAACTGTGTGGGCACTTGAAGATTCGTTTTTATCATTAAAGATTTTAAAATTGAACTGAATAGTGCTACGAAGATTCGTTTATTTATATAGATGATTAATTAAGTCAGCAGTATTGAGCGATTAAACTTTTTGAACTGAAGAGTTTGATCATGGCTCAGATTGAACGCTGGCGGCAGGCTTAACACATGCAAGTCGAACGGTAACAGGAGAAAGCTTGCTTTCTTGCTGACGAGTGGCGGACGGGTGAGTAATGCTTGGGAATCTGGCTTATGGAGGGGGATAACGACGGGAAACTGTCGCTAATACCGCGTAGAGTCGAGAGACGAAAGTGCGGGACCGCAAGGCCGCATGCCATAGGATGAGCCCAAGTGGGATTAGGTAGTTGGTGGGGTAATGGCCTACCAAGCCGACGATCTCTAGCTGGTCTGAGAGGATGACCAGCCACACCGGGACTGAGACACGGCCCGGACTCCTACGGGAGGCAGCAGTGGGGAATATTGCGCAATGGGGGCAACCCTGACG
>ERZ773009.197-NODE-197-length-43832-cov-7.545675_pt1 | contig 43832 bp, 35 predicted proteins | sample MGYA00580663_ERZ773009 | MGnify/ENA primary metagenome ERZ773009 (study PRJEB29015, sample SAMEA2737969) | human oral metagenome | biome: human oral; feature: human-associated habitat; material: dental | place: China | collected 2026 ... | reverse complement strand
ACTATATCGATCCAGAACTCTTGGAGAAATTCACAGAAGAAACAGGAATCCAAGTACAGTACGAGACCTTTGACTCCAACGAAGCCATGTATACCAAGATCAAGCAGGGTGGAACGACTTATGATATTGCTATCCCAAGTGAATATATGATCAACAAGATGAAGGACGAAAACCTCTTGGTACCGCTTGACTATTCAAAACTTGAAGGTCTTGAAAATATCGGACCAGAGTTCCTCAACCAGTCCTTTGACCCAGGCAATAAATTCTCCATCCCTTACTTCTGGGGAACCTTGGGAATTGTCTACAATGAAACAATGGTAGATGAGGCGCCTGAGCATTGGGATGACCTTTGGAAACCAGAGTATAAGAACTCTATCATGCTCTTTGATGGGGCGCGTGAGGTATTGGGACTCGGGCTTAACTCGCTTGGTTACAGCCTCAACTCCAAGGATTCACAGCAGTTGGAAGAGACAGTAGACAAACTCTACAAATTGACTCCAAATATTAAGGCCATCGTGGCGGACGAGATGAAGGGTTACATGATTCAGAACAATGCTGCTATCGGCGTGACCTTCTCTGGTGAAGCCAGCCAAATGCTAGAAAAAAATGAAAATCTACGCTATGTGGTACCGACAGAGGCCAGCAACCTTTGGTTTGACAATATGGTCATTCCCAAAACAGTCAAAAACCAAGACGCAGCCTATGCATTTATCAACTTTATGTTGAAACCCGAAAATGCTCTCAAAAATGCAGAGTATGTCGGCTATTCAACACCAAACCTACCAGCTAAGGAACTGCTCCCAGAGGAGAAAAAAGAAGACAAAGCATTCTATCCAGATGCTGAAACCATGAAACACCTAGAAGTTTATGAGAAATTTGACCATAAATGGACAGGAAAATATAGCGACCTCTTCCTACAGTTTAAAATGTATAGGAAGTAGGAGCTAAACGGATGAAAACGAATCAGTCAGCTGGTTCGTTTTTTTATGTAAAAGGAAATTTTTATAACGGTATCTTTTTCTATGATAGTTGCTTATTTGCCTGTCTAGTAGTATACTAAGTTTAACCTTACAGAAAGCGGTAACAAATAATGAAAATGTCTACTTTTTTCAAAAAAAGTTATTGGCCAACATTAATGATTTTTAACCAAACATATATACTATTCTATCTAAAGGATGGTTTGGATCGACAATACCTAACAACTGATTCCATATATTTGGTGATAGGAAACTTTATATTTTGGAATATTTTCGTAGCTATTTTTAGCAATTCGAAAATGTGGGATAAAAGTTGGGATAAAAAGAGTGATAGCAGTAAGAAAAAATATATCCTGAAAAAGTAAGAAGAGATGTAGGGAATGGGTTATTTAAATGGGGATCATTTCCAGTTGACGCAAGCTTAAAAAAACGATATAATAAGAAAGTTGAGAATTGATTTTCAGTTGTCTTAGTCCAGAGAAATGGCGGTGCTGCGAGCCATCTAAGCTAGGAAGTCATGCTACTCAATCATACAATTGCATAAGAATAAGAGAATGACAAGTTCATTGAATGAAGGTGGTACCGCGGTTTTTCGCCCTTCGTGATATGAACTTGTCTTTTGATTTTTTGGATGTGTTGATGAAAACATTTCTTGTCAAACAAAAGTTTCGTCTTGGAGGCGAGCGCTTTGCTATCAAGGATGACAGGGGAGAAATCGCCTATCAGGTAGAGGGATCATTTTTTAAAATTCCCAAAACCTTTACTATCTATGATGCATTTGGTAACCAAGTCAGTGAGATTAGTAAAGAGATTTGGACTCTACTTCCTCGTTTTGAGATTCAGCTTCAGGATGGATCGAGTTTTGTAATTCGTAAGAAGTTGACCTTCTGGCGAGATAAGTATGAGTTTGATAATCTGGGGCTTCGTATCGAGGGCAATATCTGGGATTTGAATTTCAAACTACTGGATGATCGTGATCAGTTGATTGCGGAAATCAGGAAAGAACTCTTTCATCTGACCTCTACCTATACCGTAACGGTTCTGGAGGACGCTTATGCAGATCTAGTCATTTCCCTCTGTGTCGCTATTGACTATGTGGAAATGCTGGAAAGTCAATCAAATTAAACAAGCAATAAGGAGACAATATGAAACAACTATCTAGTGCACAAGTACGCCAAATGTGGCTTGACTTCTGGGCGACTAAAGGTCACTCAGTAGAACCATCAGTGAGTTTGGTTCCTGTAAATGATCCAACTCTTTTGTGGATCAACTCTGGGGTAGCAACCCTTAAGAAATACTTTGATGGAACCATTATCCCTGAAAATCCACGTATTACTAATGCCCAAAAAGCGATTCGTACTAACGACATCGAAAACGTAGGGAAGACAGCACGTCACCATACCATGTTTGAAATGTTGGGGAATTTCTCTATTGGGGATTACTTCCGTGATGAGGCTATCACTTGGGCTTATGAGCTTTTGACAAGCCCTGAGTGGTTTGACTTCCCAGCTGAAAAACTGTACATGACCTACTATCCAGACGATAAAGATTCTTACAACCGTTGGATTGAAGTGGGAGTGGATCCAAGTCACTTGATTCCTATTGAGGACAACTTCTGGGAAATCGGTGCTGGGCCTTCTGGACCTGATACAGAGATTTTCTTTGACCGTGGAGAAGCTTTTGACCCAGAAAATATCGGTCTTCGCCTTCTTGCAGAAGATATTGAAAACGACCGTTATATCGAAATCTGGAACATCGTTTTGTCACAATTTAACGCGGATCCTGCTGTTCCTCGTAGCGAGTACAAGGAATTGCCACACAAGAACATTGATACGGGCGCTGGTTTGGAGCGTTTGGTAGCCGTTATCCAAGGGGCTAAGACAAACTTTGAAACAGACCTCTTCATGCCAATCATTCGTGAAGTTGAGAAATTGTCTGGTAAGGTCTACGACCAAGATGGCGACAACATGAGCTTTAAGGTCATTGCGGACCATATTCGTTCTTTGTCATTTGCCATCGGTGATGGTGCCCTTCCAGGAAATGAAGGTCGTGGTTATGTCCTTCGTCGTCTTCTCCGTCGTGCTTCTATGCACGGTCAAAAATTGGGCATCAACGAGCCTTTCCTTTACAAACTCGTTCCAACTGTTGGAAAAATCATGGAAAGCTACTACCCAGAAGTGCTTGAAAAACGTGACTTTATCGAAAAAATCGTTAAGAGCGAAGAAGAGTCATTTGCTCGTACTCTTCACTCAGGTCAACATTTTGCCCAAGGCATCGTAGCTGACTTGAAAGAAAAAGGTCAATCTGTTATCGCTGGTTCAGATGTATTTAAACTTTATGACACTTATGGATTCCCAGTTGAATTGACTGAAGAAATCGCTGAAGAAGCTGGTATGACTGTCGACCGTGAAGGTTTTGAAGCAGCCATGAAAGAACAGCAAGAACGTGCGCGTGCATCTGCTGTCAAGGGTGGTTCAATGGGGATGCAAAATGAAACCCTCCAAAACATCACTGTGGAAAGTCGCTTTAACTATGAAGCATCACAATTATCTTCTAAATTAGTAGCGATCGTGGCTGACAATGCAGAAGTAGAAGCTGTTTCAGAAGGAACTGCCTCACTTATCTTTGCGGAAACTCCATTCTACGCTGAAATGGGTGGACAGGTAGCTGACCATGGACAAATCTTGGATGGGTCAGGTAAGGTCGTAGCCACTGTGACCAATGTTCAAAAAGCTCCAAACGGACAAGCTCTTCATACGGTTGAAGTCCTTGCACCGCTTGCCTTGAACCAAGAATATACCTTGGCAATTGATAGCAATCGTCGTCACCGTGTTATGAAAAACCACACTGCGACTCACTTGCTTCACGCTGCCCTTCATAACATCCTTGGAAACCACGCAACACAAGCAGGATCTCTTAATGAAGTAGAATTCCTACGCTTTGACTTTACGCATTTCCAAGCTGTGACTGCTGAAGATTTGCGTGCGATTGAACAGCAAGTCAACGAGAAAATCTGGGAAGCCCTTGACGTTAAGACAGTTGAAACGGATATTGACACTGCTAAGGAAATGGGAGCCATGGCCCTCTTTGGTGAGAAATACGGCAAGGAAGTTCGTGTCGTGACAATTGGTGACTACTCTATCGAGCTTTGTGGTGGTACCCACGTTGGCAACACTTCTGAGATTGGTCTCTTCAAGATTGTCAAAGAAGAAGGTATTGGTTCAGGAACTCGCCGTATCTTGGCAGTAACTGGTAAGGAAGCCTTTGAAGCCTACCGTGAACAAGAAGATGCTCTTAAAGCTGTCGCAGCAACCTTGAAAGCACCGCAAGTCAAGGAAGTCCCTCACAAGGTAGAAGGTCTTCAAGAACAACTTCGTCAACTTCAAAAAGAAAATGCTGAATTGAAAGAAAAAGCCGCAGCTGCAGCCGCAGGCGATATCTTCAAGGACGTTAAGGAAGCAAACGGTCATCGTTATATCGCTAGCCAAGTATCTGTATCGGATGCTGGTGCCCTTCGTACTTTTGCAGATAACTGGAAACAAAAAGACTACTCTGATCTTCTTGTCCTTGTTGCTGCTATCGGTGACAAAGTCAATGTCCTTGTAGCAAGCAAGACAAAAGACCTTCATGCAGGAAACCTTGTCAAAGAATTAGCACCAATCGTTGATGGACGTGGTGGTGGAAAACCAGACATGGCCATGGCAGGAGGAAGCAACCAAGCTAAAATCCAAGAATTGTTGGATGCAGTAGCAGGTAAATTGTAATTAATACTCAATGAAAATCAAAGAGCAAACTAGGAAACTAGCCGCAGGCTGTACTTGAGTACGGCAAGGCGACGTTGACGTGGTTTGAAGAGATTTTCGAAGAGTATAAGTAAAGATCTATCCATTTGGGTAGATCTTTTTGCATACACAAAAAAGCCAAATCCGATTGGATCTGGCTTGATGCTTATAAGCTATTAGATAGTATTGGATGCCCAGACACTTACGGATCTAGCTGAAACTGGGAATTGTCCATAACCTTCCTCATCGATTGTAACTTGACCTTGGTGGTTTTCAAGTAGATCTACAAAGGTTTGGTTAGCCCACTCTTGGCCGACAAACATTGACTTGCTCTTTTCTTGGTCATTTGAAATCAAGACTGCGATTGGGGATTGGTTTTCAGCACCTGAACGTACCCAACCGATACAGTTAGCATGGTCAAAGTAGTCTTTTTGTTCTCCATAGGCCAAGTCTTTTCGGATGGCTAGGAGGCGGTCAAGGACTTCTTTGAAATCTTCTTGAGCATACTGCCCTGAAATCCCATAGTAATCTCCATAAAAGACACATGGAAGGCCATCTTGGCGTAACAGAATGAGGGCATAGGCTGCTGGTTTGAACCACTCTTCAACAGTCGATTCAAGAGCCTGACCTCGTTGGGTATCATGATTGTCGACAAAAGTCACCGCCTTGTCAGGTTTGAGTTCAACCAAGCTATCTGTGAAAATGCCACGAAGGTCATAGTCTGCGCCAGCTTGACTGGCTTCAAAGAGATTCTGGTGGAGACGAACATCGACAAGGTCAAAGCGTTCTTCCGTTTTTTCAAGATAGTCCAGATTGGCTTCCTTGTCAGGATTCCAGAATTCACCAAAAACATAGAAATCTTGACCATATTTTTCCTTCATATCACGGATGAAATTGCGCATAAAGAAAGAATCGATGTGTTTGACTGCATCCAAGCGAAAACCAGCTACACCAGTCGTTTCCATGAACCAGTCTGCCCAGTTATAGAGATTTTGGATGACCTCAGGATGTTTAAAGTCTAGGTCAGCATACATGAGGTAGTCGTAATTTCCGTTTTCGTTATCGACTAATTCCTCATTTGCCCAGCCCTTGTTATCACCTTGGATGAGATAAATGCCAGATTTACGACGTTTGGCATCGTAGTCTGTACCTGTGAAGTGGTACCAGTGCCAGTGGAAGTCATTGTAGGTATCTTGGCGGCCATCGAAGGTAAAGCTAGTCCAGCCATTGATAGTGAAGGGTTCTCCAAGTTCAACTGTACGGTCTACAGGATCCACTTCGATAACCTGAAAGGCTTCCATATGATCGGCTGCAGCCTTGTGGTTGAGCACCACATCGGCCATAGGCTGGATTCCCTGCGCTTTTAGAGCTTGAATGGCTTGAAGATAATCTTCTTTAAAACCATACTTGGTGCGGACAGTTCCTTTTTGATTAAACTCTCCTAAGTCAAATAAGTCATAGACACCATAGCCTACATCTTTTTCATTGGTTGCCTTAAAAGCTGGTGGCATCCAGACATGGCTAATACCGAGATCAGCTAAGTGTTGAGCATCTTCAGCTAGACGCGTCCAGTGCTGGCCGTCGTGGGGGAGATACCATTCAAAGTATTGCATAAGTGTTTGATTTTGCATGATTTTTCCTCTTACTTGTCAATCTTGTTCTTTATTCTATCATAAAGTATCTCTTGACTCAAACGTTTGCGTAATACTAAATAATAAGTTTTTGACTATTTTATATAAAATGTTGATTTTTAAAATGAAAGCGCTATAATAATAGTAAATTACATAGATAAAGATAGGAGTCAGCCCATGATTGAATTTCAAAATGTTAGTAAGTTGTATGGTGATAAAGCGGCTTTGAGCAATCTCAATCTGCAGATTGAAAATGGAGAGATTATGGGCTTGATTGGCCATAATGGTGCTGGGAAATCGACCACTATAAAATCCCTAGTCAGTATCATTTCACCCAGCAGTGGTCGTATTTTGGTTGACGGTTTAGATTTATCGGAAAATCGCTTGGCTATCAAACGAAAGATTGGCTACGTTGCAGACTCGCCTGACTTATTTTTACGTTTAACGGCCAATGAATTTTGGGAATTGATTGCTTCATCCTATGATTTGAGCAGCTCTGACTTGGAGGCTAGTCTAGATAGGCTATTGAAGGTTTTTGATTTTGCTGAAAACCGTTATCAGGTTATTGAAACCCTTTCTCACGGAATGCGTCAGAAAGTCTTTGTCATCGGGGCACTCTTGTCTGATCCTGATATTTGGGTCTTGGACGAACCCTTGACTGGTTTGGATCCCCAGGCTGCCTTTGATTTGAAGCAAATGATGAAGGAACATGCACAAAAAGGTAAGACAGTCTTGTTTTCAACCCATGTCCTCGAGGTAGCTGAGCAAGTCTGTGATCGGATTGCAATCTTGAAAAAGGGGCATTTGATTTATTGTGGTAGTGTAGAGGACTTGAGAAAAGACCACCCAGACCAGTCTTTGGAAAGTATCTACCTTAGCCTTGCTGGTAGAAAAGAGGAGGGTGAAGATGCGTTTCAAGGTCATTAAAAAATTAGTTGATATCAATATCCTCTATTCATCTAAAGAAGCGAATCTGGCTAATCTACGAAAGAAGCAGGCTAAGAACCCTGGGAAAAAAGTAAATGTTTCCGCTAGAGTCCTAAGTTCTTACATTTTTTCTAGCCTCTTGATGCTACTTTTGTTTATAAATATAGCCTTTCATTTTCCTTTTGAGGAAATGCCAAGTCTTTTTAGTACCATGGTTGCTATTTTACTGGTGCTTGCCTTTTCAACGGCTTTCACTGCCTTTTACAATGTCTTTTATGAGAGTAAGGATTTGGCCTCCTATAGTCCCTATGCCTTTAAAGAATCAGAGATTATAATCGCTAAAGGACTGTCTGTCCTCTTGCCAGCTCTAACTGGAATTGTACCAACCCTAGCTTATTTTCTAGTCCTCTACATTAGGTTAGCTCCTTCTCTTTGGCTGGGCTTGCCTTTGATGCTGCTGTCCTTGGCCTTATTATTTGTCTCTGTTACTTTAGTGATGGTAGGGGTAGTGCATTTCTTGGCTCAAACTACCGTTTTTAGAAAGTATCAGTCTATTTTTGCCAATGTGATGATTGGGATTGGGGTTCTCATACCTTTATTATTTGTCTTCCTTCTACAGTCGACTTCTAGAGATATAGTTGACAGAGTTAGAGATATTCCATTTCTCCTTTATCCTATTCATCTCTTTTACAAAATAGCAGTGGAGCCTTTTTCGACAGAGGCCATACTGGGTCTGCTCGCTTGGATAGCTTTAACTGTTTTCTTGCTTTATCTGACCAAAAAGAAGGTTTTTCCTCATTTTTATGACGTGATTCTGCTTAACAGTGAGGAGAAGGTCAAAAAAGAACGTCGCAGTAAAGAGGGGATTTCAAGAACTAAAAAGGGATTTTTCCGCATGGTTTTGCGCTACAACCTCTCCCTCTTGGGACAGGGGACTGGCGTGATTACAGTACTTTTTACAAGTGCGTTCCTTCCCTATCTCATGATGATTGGTCCGATTTCCACAATCCGAGATTCTCAGTTAGTTCCAGACGTTCATCCTCGATACTGGTTACCCTTGTTTTTCGTGGGAATGTTTATAGCAGTTGTCAATAACAATATCACCAGCCTTCCTTCAATTGCCTTATCCTTGGAGAGGGAAAATGTTGATTTTCTGAAGAGTTTACCCTTTGACTTTGCTCGTTATGTGAAAGTGAAATTTTGGATTATCTTTGCTGTCCAGTCCTTTTTACCTATCTTGACTTTACTTGGTCTTTCCCTTTATTTAGGATTGCCTATCCTTTCGATGATTTACCTTCTTGTGGCATGGGTTCTTGCCAGTGTCAGCCTTTCTTGCCACCATTATTTTAAAGATATGAAAAATCTGTCAACCAATTGGAGTAGCATTACGGACCTGGTGAATCGTTCAAAAGGTATAGTCACAATGGTTTTGATTATTATTTATAGTGCTATCTTATTGATTTCAACTATTGTGAGCGTATACTTGCTTCAGTCTCTTTCCCCTGTCCTTGCCATCAGCTTGGGAGTAGGAGCTCTTATCCTCCTGCTTGGTCTTGCTATATTTAGCTATCATTACTACCTGTCACGGATATTGTTAGAGATAGAAAAAAGATAAGGTTGTTGGTCGCTTACTTGATAAATTTTATAAAAAGAAATGCTCCTCCAAAGGTAACCTGACACCCAGCAGTTTAGTGATTAGGTAATATTAGCGAGTCAGATTATCCGGCTCGCTTTTTTCGTTGTTTAGTTTTCCGATGAAATTGTAGTAAATATCTATCTGAATGATTCGATTGCGTTTCGTTCCTGTTGGTTTTTGTATCACAATCTTATCAATCAGCTCATTTATGATTTCAACGGTTAGTTCTGGAAGTTCTGTATATTTGGAAATTCTCGCCATAAACTTAGAGATACTGTCTGGTTTTCAAAATGACAATTTAGTTTTAACTTTTACGACTGATTCCAACGATATTCTAACATTTGAATATAGTGCTTTTCATTTAACCGACACCGCCAAGGCTCTGATAGAGATTTTAGATATTGAAACAGATGATGAATTTTTTAGAGAGCTAGCGAATAGCTATAGAGAGAAGTTATCTGAGTCTAGTGTTAAGATTTCAGTTGTAAATGTTGAGGTATTGAGTTGACTTTAACTGATTTAATTCAGTGGTGATATGTGGTATAATTGTAGGTATGAAATCAATACTTAATAGTAAGCAGGCTTTACGCCCTTTTACAAAATGGACTGGTGGAAAGCGTCAGCTTCTTTCCGTAATCAAATCTCTTATGCCAGAATCTTATAATCGTTATTTTGAGCCGTTTGTTGGTGGTGGAGCTTTGTTTTTTGAACTTGCTCCTAAAGATGCGATCATAAATGATTTTAATAGTGAATTAATCAATTGTTATCAACAAATTAAAGATAATCCTTCTGAGCTAATTAAATCGTTATCTAAGCACAAGGAAAGCAATTCGAAGGAATACTATTTGAACTTGCGTTCTGCTGATAGGGACAGCAGAATTGAAAAAATGAATAATGTTGAGAGAGCTGCTCGCATTATGTATATGCTACGTGTAAATTTTAATGGATTATACCGTGTAAATTCAAAAAATCAGTTTAATGTCCCGTATGGTCGCTATAAAAATCCCCAAATTGTAGATTCAGATTTGATTGTATCTATTTCTCAATATTTAAATGAGAACACTATTCATATTTTAAATGGAGATTTTGAAGAAGCCGTTAAAGATGTTGAAGCTGGGGACTTTGTTTACTTTGACCCACCCTACATTCCACTTTCTGAGACAAGCTCTTTTACTTCTTATACACACGAGGGATTCTCTTACGAAGACCAAGTTCGTTTGAGAGACACTTTTAAAAAGCTAGATGAAAAAGGCGCCTACGTTATGTTATCGAATTCTTCTAGCCCATTAGTTGGAGAGTTGTATAAAGATTTTAATATACATAAAGTCTCTGCTACCCGGACTAATGGAGCTAAATCTTCAAGTCGTGGAAAAATTGATGAGATTATTGTAACCAACTATGATAAATAACGAATATAAGTATGGAGGTGTTTTAATGACAAAGCCATACTATAATAAAAACAAATCAATTCTTGTACATGCCGATACTTTTGAGTTCCTTTCGAAAATGAAACCTGAAAGTATGGACATGATTTTCGCAGATCCGCCTTATTTTTTGAGTAATGGAGGTTTCTCTAACTCAGGAGGTCAAGTAGTATCAGTTGATAAAGGTGATTGGGATAAAATATCTTCGTTAGAAGAAAAACATGATTTCAACCGACGTTGGATAAATCTTGCTAAAAAAGTCTTAAAACCTAATGGCACAATTTGGATTTCAGGTAGTTTTCATAATATTTATTCGGTTGGAATGGCTTTAGAACAAGAAGGATTTAAGATTCTTAATAATATTACTTGGCAAAAAACTAATCCAGCTCCAAATCTTTCTTGTCGATATTTTACGCATTCTACCGAAACCATTCTTTGGGCTAGGAAAGCTGATAAAAAAGCTCGTCACTATTACAACTATGACTTGATGAAAGAAATAAATGATGGTAAACAAATGAAAGATGTCTGGACTGGTCCGCTCACAAAGCAAACTGAGAAATGGGCTGGTAAGCATCCTACGCAGAAACCTGAATATTTGCTGGAACGAATTATTCTAGCTTCCACTCAAGAAGATGATTATATTCTGGATCCTTTCGTTGGTAGTGGAACGACAGGTGTGGTTGCTAAAAGATTAGGTAGAAAATTTATAGGAATTGACGCAGAAAAAGATTACTTAAAAATAGCCAAGACAAGATTAGAAAAGGAAAGAAACGAGGGGATATTATGAAACTAAATGATTATCTAGAATTATCGTCAGAAGAAAGACTTAAAGAATTTTTATCAAGTTTATCTGTAACAAATCGTACACCTGAATATTATGTCAATTGGGAGAAGGTTAATCGTGAGACTAAACAGTTTGAGTTAGAGCTAAACACCCTTAACTACCTGATAGGTAAAGATTCTATTTATAACGAAGCTCTATCTCTGTTCACTAAACAACCCGACCTACTTAGGGCAATTCCAAGTTTAATTGCTAGCCGTGATAAAATTTTAGATATTCTTTCTATCGATGAGCAAGATAATATGAGTTTTGAGCGACTCAATTTTTCGAAAATTGATACTAACAAGATTAAGGAGTATGTTGATTTTACTGAAAAATCTGGATTATTGAATTTCCTTCAAAACAACGCTAACCGTTCGTTAGTGGATTATGTTTATGGGGTGGAAGCTGGATTGGATAGCAATGCTAGAAAAAACCGTAGTGGAACAACTATGGAAGGTATTTTAGAACGTCATATTGATAAAATAGCAAACGAATTAGAATTAGAATGGAAAGCTCAAGCTACAGCTCCATTTATCAAAGAGAAATGGAATATTATAGTTCCTGTTGATAAGTCTGAACGACGTTTCGATGTGGTAGTATATTCCAAAAAGAAACATAAAGTTTGGCTAATTGAAACAAATTACTACGGTGGCGGAGGCAGCAAACTTAAGGCTGTAGCTGGCGAGTTTACGGAATTGAGCCAATTTGTAATAACTTCGAACGATAATGTAGAATTTGTGTGGGTTACAGATGGACAAGGTTGGAAAACCGCTCATTTACCACTTTCAGAAGCTTTTAATCATATCACAAATGTATTCAATTTGTGTATGCTAAAAGAAGATTTTTTGTCTGAACTATTTCAAAAATAATATTATAAATTAGGTTTTAGAAAAATCTAGAAGAACGCGAGGTGTTGATTGATAAAAAAATTTTTCTTAGGAATGAATTATCGTAGAATTATTTTATATACATCAGCTATACTAACTGTAGTTAGTTGGTTATTTAGAATTAATATTTTACAGCCTTATTCACAATATGAATTGATTTTTTCATTATCTACGATAATGCTTTTCTACTTTTTTGAAGATAAGAATAAAGATGAATTTTTACTTATAGCAATATTTTATGTATTAATTCGACCATTATTGAGATGTCTAATTACTTTAGTCAATATTGACCCGAATATACTGCTAATAATTAGTGTGATATTAATTTCTGTGAGTTGGCGTATAGATTCTATTAACAAGAGCGACAGAGAAAAAGTTACTCCAAAATTAAACTCAGATTATTTTAATTTAGTTTATATAAATTCGGCGAAATCTTACGAGATTGCTACTTTGATTGATAATACTGTAAAAACAACAATTCAAAAAGAAAACAGTAATACTACGAATAATAAAAATTCCTTTAAAGTTGGTACGAAAAATAGTTTACCATCTAGTTATGAAAATAGTCATGAATTAATCACGGGAAGTAAGATTAGTGAGAGTTTCGAAATTAAAAATACTAAATCTACTATTTTTAGAAAAGTCTATGAAATGGCTAAAACTTTTCAAATTAGAAGTTCAAAACCCGGGGATCTGGTAAAATTTGACAACATTTCACTGACTCCTGTAAATGCGCAGGATATCCCTCTTATTCTACAAGTTTTACAGTCTAGCAAACTAGATAATCCTACTACAGAAGGGATTGAGCTAAACATGTCAAACTTACTTTCTACTTTTTTGACTGATTATACGATTGACTATGGTTTTAAGATAGGTGAGGAAAATTTCTTAGTTCGTTTTCCTTACGGAGAAATTGAAGGCTTTGAAAATGGATATAGACATAGTGACTTCCAGCTTGGTCAACTTTGTTTAGTAGGAATAGACCGAGGCAAAATTAATTTTTCAGAAGTCGATACGATGTCAACGAAATTTTTAGAGTTCATGAGTGAGCAAGCTAATAAAAATAATACAGCGAAAATTGTAAAAGATATTATTCAAAAATCTTCAATTCCAGAATCTAGTTCTATTGATAAATCTGAGTTTGAGTTCGATTTCAATTATAAAAAACTAGATGGAGAGTACCACTTAATAGATGTCATTGCGGTTGTTCAAAAAATCAATGTGGAGAAAAAAGATGATTTACCTATATGACCCAACAAGAATTGATGATTTAAAGGCTAACTTTTCAGAGAACAAAAAGATTGATATTACCCATATCTTATCTCACGATTTTACTAATCTCGTTGAATTAGAAGATATTTGTAGCGAGGTATACCCTTTTAATAATTTGGTTATAGATTTATCTGCTTTAATGAATCCAAGCGCGTACAATAGCCTGTATATCGGTAAAATATTCCATTTACTAGATAGGGCATTCAACTCCCCTATTTTTTGGTTGAATAAATCAAAATATGAAATTATGTTAAAAGAGTTGCCGTTGTTGTTTGATGAAACAGCTATAAACGAAGATTTTGCTAATCCAAAAGTTCAAAAACTTAATCTTGATGAGGTAGCGAAAGATTATAGTGTTAATGAAATTAACGATAAAGTACAAAAGGCTGTTGATAAACTAGTTGGTCACAGCTTATTTAAGGCTGATTTTGTAAAGAAGTATGAAAATTATAAATTACTAGAAAAAATTAGTGTTCGAAAGATTTTTTCCGTATTTCTGATAGGCGAATCTGGAATTGGAAAAACAGAATTTGCGAAAATCTTATCAAAATCACTCTATCCAAATGGAGAGCTCATCAAAATTAACTTCGGAAATTACTCAACGGAGGGAGTGTTAAATAGTTTGATTGGCTCTCCGCTTGGATACATCGGAAGCGATGAAGGTGGTGAGTTAATTAAAAAAATTAATTCATCAAAATCTAAAATTATTTTGATTGACGAATTTGAAAAAGCAACACCATCTGTATTCAACTTCTTTTACGAGCTTCTAGAAGATGGTAGTTTTACAGATAGGCATGGGATTGTTCATGATTTAAGTGGTTATATGATTATTTTTACTTCTAATATGACTCCAGAATATTTTACTCAGCATATTCCCAATTCACTTAAGTCTAGATTTGATTTAACTAGCGATTTCCAAATTCCAAGTATTGAGGAAAAACAATTATTTATCAAAGTAGAAACCAATATTCTAGTGAATAAACTGACTGAGTATTTTAAAGTTTCTTATAAAGTTACCGAAGAATTGATGGAGAAAATATTAAAATTATCGTCAGAGGATAATTTGCGTCATATTAAGAGACTTCTTCAGGATATAATTACAAAAGACTTTAGAGAGAAGAAGCTAGATAAACGGTCTTAATAGTATCGAAATCATATTTATTTGGATACTTCTCAATTTCAAAAACTTTAATTCCTATAATGTGTGTGATCCAAGTATTTTTGATAGAAATATATTTAGATTTCGAAATAGAATTATTCAAATAGGTGAAATTTTAATTATTGTTGCTTCTATAATATTATTTATTGATAGTATATTTAGTTTGTAATAATAGACTGAGCAAAAGTCTTTAAAATCAGGAAAACGCATAATATCAGGTGTATAAAAACTTGATATTATGCGTTTTATTTATGGGAAGATTGACTCCATTTTCTCTTGGAATTGGGTTATTGCCCAATTCCCTTTTATTGTGATTTTGATTCGGTTTCTGCCGACTCTGGATGGAGTTCTTGGTAACTTGGTGCCTTGAAAAGGTCAGCACTGGTCTTACCTTGTCGTTGGCTAAAGAGACTGGTTGATTGACTACCTTTTTCCTGTTCAATCTTTTGCAGAATTGGCAAGGAATTGAGGTAAGAAATACTTTCTGTATCAACTTTTCCAAGATGATCTGCTTGGTAGAAACGTATCAAATCGCCAGTTTGAATCTGGTCGCTGATTTTCAGCTGTTGGCTGGCTGCCTGCCGAACGATTTCTAGTTCAGTCTGAGCTTGTTCATCAAGGTTACTGATTTCAAGACCGCTTTCAGTATAGTAGGTTCGTCCGTCATAACTGGTGTATTTAGGTGTGACGAAGGAATTGGCAGTTCGAAAGGCAATGATTTCTTGATGATCTGGAGACAGAAGGTCTTGGCCGACTTGAAGGAGGGAATTGGACTCAATACCAAGGAGGTGTTCGAGAGTCGGTAAGATATCGATTTGTCCACCGTAGGTATTGATGATTTGTCCTTTTTCATAGCCAGGCATGAACACCATAAAAGGCACTCGTTGCAACATAGCATTGTCGTAATTCGACCAGTTCTCAGAAGTCTTGCCAATCAAGGGAGCCAGGTCAGGATTGCGGGAGTTAGAAATTCCATAATGGTCTCCGTAGATGACGATGATGGATTTTTCATAGAGGCCACTTTCTTTGAGATAGTCAAAGAAGGCCTTGATGGCGCTATCCAGATAGTTGGCTGTTTGGAAGTAGCCATTGATGGTTTCATCTTTGGTTTTAGCCAAGGGGAAACCAAGCTCATCGCCTGTCAGATTGCTTGCATAGGGATAGTGATTAGACACCGTGATATACTTGGCATAAAAAGGCTGCTGCAAGTGCTCTAGATACTGGATAGAATCTTTCATCATGATTTTATCATTTAAACCATATTGGAAAGAGTTGCTACTGTCTTGCTTAGTAAAATAGGAAGCGTCAAAGAAGTATTGGTAGCCCCATTGTTTGTAGGTTGTATTTCGATTCCAGAAGGTCCCGATATTACCGTGAAAGACAGCACTCGATTGATAGCCATTTTTTGATAGGATAAAAGGCGCAGCTTGCTGGGTATTGGTACCACCGTAATTGACCATAAAGGAACCTTGGTCAAGTCCAAACAAACCAGTCTCCAGCATGGTTTCCGCATCTGAGGTCTTACCAGCCTTGACTTGGTTAAAGATATTAGAAAAGGCTAGGGTTGATTGCGAATGGTAGAGGGAATTAAGGAAGGGAGTGACTTCATGCTCAGTTCCATCTATGTTGAGTTTATAGTCCAGTAGGAATTGCTGGAAACTTTCCAAGTGGAGATAAATCACATTTTTCCCTTTGGCCAAGCCAAAATAGTCTGGATTGGGCTTAGCAGAATGTTCTTGAATATAGTCTGTGATAGGTTGAAGGTCAGTCTCAGAGGCCTTGGCACGTTCTTTGTTGGCGCTATAGGACTGGTTGGCACTATAGCCTAAAAATGCTGGCAAACTAAGGGCACGAACAATATAATAATTAGAAAATCCTCGTGACAGGAGATCGGGACGCTCAATTTCAGCCAAGAAAAGGTTAGCTGAAAAGAGCAGGGCCGAGAGAGCAGTGATGGCAACACTGGAGCGGAATTTGAAAGGTCTCCTATCCAACTGGATGAATTTTTTATAGAAAAGGAAAGCCAGCAGTGGGAAATCCATAAAATAGATGAAATCCCAAAAGCGCAGTAACTCTAGTTCCGCAGTACCAACAGATACCTTGCTGACCACTTTCATGGTATTGGCCGTGATAAAGTCGCTAAATTCTCGATAGTAAAAGACATTGGAATAGAGCCAAATGAATAAAAGGCTATAAATAGCTATACTCAGGCCATAAAAGATCTTGGTTGACCGAGCATAGAAGGCTAGAGCCAGCAGGAGGAGTCCCAAAGGAAGGGGATTGAAAAAAGCGATAAAGGCAAGGTAATTCCCTTGCAACTTGCCCAATTGAATATCTAAATTAAAGTCAACGGTATAGGCTAATAAGGTTTTGAGCCAATAGAGGATTAAAAGGGTTAGGACAAAACCCAGTCTGGTACCCATGGCTTTTTGGATTTTGCTAAAATTGATTCTCACACAATTACTTCCTAAGTTTTTATTAGTATTAGTATACCATTTTTTAAAACTAGAGTAAAAAAGCAAGGGTAGTTTCTTTTTTGAGAATTGTCACAAAATTTGCTATAATAGGGACTATGAATAGAATAAGAGTCAACAAACGGGTTGAAAAAAAGCTTTCCAAGGGGCTTGTTTTACTAGAAGCCAGCGATCTTGAGAATATCAGTCTCAAGGATCAGGAAGTAGAAGTTCATAGTCAAGATGGAAACTTTCTTGGTACTGCCTACCTTTCTCAGCAAAACAAGGGCTTGGGCTGGTTTGTGAGCACAGACAAGGTGACCTTCAATCAAGCTTTCTTTGAAGCACTGTTTAGACAAGCTAAAGAAAAGAGAAGTGCCTACTATCAAGATGATTTGACTACTGCCTTTCGTCTCTTTAACCAAGAGGGAGATGGCTTTGGCGGTCTGACAGTGGACCTTTATGGCGACTATGCTGCCTTTTCTTGGTATAACTCTTATGTTTATCAGATTCGCAAGGTTATCTCAGATGCTTTTAGACAGGTTTTTCCTGAGGTTTTAGGAGCATATGAGAAGATCCGTTTTAAGGGTTTGGACTATGAATCTGCCCATGTTTATGGTCAAGAAGCACCTGACTTCTTCACTGTTTTGGAAAATGGTGTTCTGTATCAAGTCTTTATGAACGATGGCTTGATGACAGGGATTTTCCTAGACCAGCATGAAGTTCGCGGTAGTTTAGTGGATGGGTTGGCTATGGGTAAATCCTTGCTCAACATGTTTTCCTACACAGCAGCCTTTTCAGTGGCTGCGGCCATGGGAGGAGCAAGCCAGACTACTTCGGTTGACCTAGCTAAACGTTCACGAGAATTGTCTCAAGCGCATTTTCAGGCTAATGGAATCAGCACAGACGACCATCGTTTTATAGTTATGGATGTTTTTGAGTATTTCAAGTATGCCAAGCGAAAAGACTTGACCTATGATGTGATTGTCCTAGATCCGCCTAGCTTTGCTCGGAACAAAAAACAAACGTTCTCTGTGGCTAAGGATTATCACAAGTTGATTTCCCAGAGTCTTGAGATTTTAAATCCGGAAGGGATTATCATTGCTAGTACCAATGCTGCCAATGTATCCCGTCAGAAATTTACAGAACAAATTGATAAAGGCTTTGCAGGAAGAAGTTACCAGATTTTAAATAAATACGGTCTTCCAGCAGATTTTGCCTATAATAAAAAAGATGAAAGTAGTAATTACCTCAAGGTGATTAGTATGAAGGTTAGTAAATGAAATTAATCGTTTCAGTAATGCCAAGAAGTTTAGAGGAGGCCCAGGCTCTGGATGCCACGAGGTACCTGGATGCCGACATCATTGAATGGCGTGCCGACTATCTACCTAAAGAAGCGATTTTGCAGGTAGCTCCAGCGATTTTTGAAAAATTCGCAGGCCGTGAGTTGGTTTTCACATTGCGAACTCGCTCTGAAGGGGGAGAAATCGACCTTTCTCCAGAAGAATATATCCATCTAATCAAGGAAGTGGCGCAACTCTATCAACCAGATTATATTGATTTTGAGTACTACAGCTACAAGGATGTTTTTGAGGAAATGCTGGACTTCCCAAATCTCGTTTTGAGTTACCACAATTTCCAAGAAACACCTGAAAATATGATGGAAATCTTGTCAGAGTTGACGAGCTTAAATCCAAAACTTGTTAAGGTTGCGGCTATGGCTCACACGGAGCAGGATGTGCTAGACTTGATGAACTATACACGAGGCTTTAAAACCCTCAATCCTGAGCAGGAGTATGTAACTATTTCTATGGGCAAGGTGGGTAAGGTCTCTCGTATCACTGCGGATGTGACAGGTTCTAGCTGGTCCTTTGCTAGTCTAGATGAGGCAAGTGCCCCAGGTCAGATTTCCCTAGCTAACATGAAAAAAATTCGGGAGATTTTGGATGAAGCTTGATGGCTATACACGTTTAGCTGCAGTTGTTGCCAATCCTATTAAGCATTCGATTTCCCCCTTTATCCACAATAGTGCCTTTGAGGCGACAGCTACCAATGGTGCTTATGTGGCTTGGGAGATTGAAGTGGCTGACTTGGCAGAAACAGTGGCCAATATTCGTCGCTACCAGATGTTTGGCATCAACCTGTCCATGCCCTATAAGGAGCAGGTGATTCCTTATTTGGATGAGCTGAGCGATGAAGCGCGCTTGATTGGTGCGGTTAATACGGTTGTCAATGAGAATGGCAATTTAATTGGATATAATACAGATGGCAAGGGATTTTTTAAGAGCTTGCCTTCTTTTACAATTACAGGTAAGAAGATGACCTTGCTGGGTGCAGGTGGTGCGGCTAAATCAATCTTGGCACAGGCTATTTTGGATGGTGTCAGTCAGATTTCTGTCTTTGTTCGTTCGGTTTCGATGGAAAAAACAAGACCTTATCTAGACAAGTTACAAGAGCAGACAGGTTTTAAAGTGGGCTTGTATGCTTTAGAAGATGTTCCCGAACTGCAAGCAAGGATTGCTGGGTCGGATTTACTGGTCAATGCGACAAGTGTAGGAATGGATGGTCAATCATCTCCAGTTCCTGAAAACATTGTCCTATCAGAAACTCTTTTAGTAGCAGATATCATTTACAAGCCTTTTGAAACCCCATTTTTGAAATGGGCCAGAAGTCAGGGAAATCCAGCCGTCAATGGTCTGGGAATGTTGCTCTATCAAGCTGCAGAAGCTTTTCAACTGTGGACAGGAAAGGAAATGCCGACAGAAGAGATTTGGCAGTCCTTAACAGAAAAATACCAATAAAGAAAGGGAGATTCTCCTATGAAAATCAGAATCGATATTCCTCATCATCCTTATGATATTCAGATTGAAAAAGGTTGTCTGGCTCAGGCTGGTCAATGGTTGCGAGAACTCTGGCAACCACAAAAGGTAGTCATTGTGACAGATAACCATGTAGCTTCTCTTTATGCAGAGAAGGTCAAGCTCAGCCTAGAAGATGCTGGTTTTCAGGTAGCTGTTTTTGATTTTTTAGAAGGTGAAGAAAGAAAGAATTTAACTACTGTTCAGAAAGTCTATGAATTTCTAGTTAAGCAGGGGTTGACTCGTAGCGATGGAATAGTGGCTCTCGGAGGTGGTGTCGTTGGAGACCTGGCTGGTTTCGTAGCCTCTACCTATATGCGGGGTATTCACTTTGTTCAGATTCCGACTAGTTTGACAGCTCAGGTGGATTCTTCTATCGGTGGAAAGACAGGCGTCAATACTCCATTTGCTAAGAATATGGTGGGGACCTTCACCCAACCAGACGGGGTTCTGATTGACCCACTTGTTCTTGGAACCCTCGGAAAGAGAGAGTTGATTGAAGGGATGGGTGAAGTTATCAAATATGGCTTGATTGAGGATCCAGAACTATGGACTCTATTGACGGAGCTAGATGGTACTGTAGAGAGCATTTTGGAGCATGCAGAGACCTTGATTGAACATTCTTGTCAGGTTAAGCGCAAGATGGTAGTTGAGGATGAGTTGGACAATGGTGTACGCCTTTACCTCAACTTTGGCCACACTATTGGTCATGCCATTGAAGCAACGGCTGGTTATGGCAAGGTCATGCATGGAGAAGCTGTGGCCATGGGCATGGTGCAGATTTCCAAGGTGGCTGAGGAAAAAGGCCTCATGCCAGAAGGAATAACCCAGTCTATTACAGAGATTTGTCAGAAATTTGGCTTGCCTGTTGATTATGAAAACTGGGATGTTGACAAGCTTTATCAGGCTTTGACTCATGATAAGAAAGCACGTGGCAATACCTTGAAATTGGTCTTGGTGCCAGAGCTTGGTTCAGCGACTATCCACTCAGTTTCTCTGGAAGAGATGAAAGACTACTTGGTAAAATAAGGAGAGTGTATGAGATATTTAACTGCAGGAGAATCACACGGCCCTCGTCTGACAGCTATCATTGAAGGAATTCCAGCTGGACTACCTTTGACAGCAGAGGATATCAATGAGGACCTTAAACGCCGTCAGGGTGGCTACGGTCGTGGTGGCCGTATGAAGATTGAGAGTGACCAAGTTGTCTTCACTTCGGGTGTTCGCCATGGGAAGACGACTGGGGCTCCCATTACCATGGATGTCGTCAATAAGGACCATCAGAAATGGCTGGATATCATGTCTGCGGAGGACATTGAAGACCGACTTAAAAGCAAACGAAAAATCACCCATCCTCGTCCAGGTCATGCCGATTTAGTTGGGGGCATCAAGTACCGTTTTGATGATTTGAGAAATTCTTTAGAACGTTCATCAGCTCGTGAAACCACCATGCGGGTGGCAGTTGGGGCAGTAGCCAAACGCCTCTTGGCTGAGTTGGATATGGAAATTGCCAACCATGTCGTGGTCTTTGGTGGCAAGGAAATCGATGTTCCTGAAAATCTCACAGTCGCTGAGATTAAGGAACGAGCTGCCCAGTCTGAAGTTTCTATTGTCAACCAAGAACGGGAACAGGAAATCAAGGACTACATTGACCAAATCAAGCGTGATGGAGATACCATTGGTGGGATTGTGGAGACAGTCGTTGGAGGTGTTCCAGTTGGTCTTGGTTCCTATGTCCAATGGAACAGAAAATTGGATGCAAGATTGGCCCAAGCTGTTGTCTCTATCAATGCCTTTAAAGGGGTGGAATTTGGCCTTGGATTTGAAGCTGGTTATCGTAAAGGCAGCCAGGTCATGGATGAAATTCTCTGGTCTGAAGAAGACGGTTATACCCGCCGTACCAACAATCTAGGGGGCTTTGAAGGTGGTATGACCAATGGGCAACCGATCGTTGTTCGTGGAGTTATGAAACCCATTCCTACTCTCTACAAACCACTCATGAGTGTGGATATTGAAACCCATGAACCCTACAAGGCAACAGTGGAGAGAAGTGATCCGACCGCTCTTCCAGCAGCCGGTGTGGTCATGGAAGCTGTTGTGGCAACGGTTCTGGCACAAGAAATCCTTGAAAAATTCTCATCAGACAATCTAGAGGAATTAAAAGAAGCGGTAGCCCAACACCGAGATTATACAAAGAACTATTAAGGAGTTCCTATGGCAAAAACAATCTATATCGCAGGTCTTGGTTTGATTGGTGCCTCTATGGCACTTGGTATCAAACGTGATCATCCAGATTATGAAATTTTAGGTTATAATCGCAGTCAAGCTTCGAGAGATATTGCTTTGAAAGAAGGCATGATTGACCGTGCAACAGATGATTTTGCCAGTTTTGCTCCTTTAGCAGATGTCATCATCCTTAGCTTGCCAATCAAACAAACCATTTCCTTTATTAAGGAATTGGCTGACTTGGACTTGAAAGAAGGTGTGATTATTTCAGATGCCGGTTCGACCAAGTCAGCCATCGTAGATGCGGCGGAGCAATATTTGGCTGGCAAGCCTGTTCGCTTTGTCGGGGCCCATCCCATGGCTGGTAGTCATAAGACAGGAGCAGCTTCTGCGGATGTCAATCTCTTTGAAAATGCCTATTATATCTTCACACCTTCGAGCCTGACAAGTCAGGATACGCTTGAGGAAATGAAGGATCTGCTTTCAGGTCTTCATGCCCGATTTATCGAGATTGATGCCAAGGAGCATGATCGAGTGACTTCTCAGATTAGCCATTTTCCTCATATTCTGGCTTCCAGTCTTATGGAGCAGACCGCGGTTTATGCTCAAGAACATGAGATGGCAAGGCGCTTTGCGGCCGGTGGTTTTCGAGATATGACTCGGATTGCGGAAAGCGAGCCGGGTATGTGGACTTCCATTCTTTTGTCCAATCGTGAAACTATTCTGGATCGAATTGAGGATTTTAAGGAACGTTTAGATGAGGTTGGACAAGCCATCAGCAAGGGAGATGAAGAGCAGATTTGGAACTTTTTCAACCAAGCGCGTGAGCAGCGTCAGGCTATGGAAATCCATAAGCGTGGTGGTGTGGATAGCTCTTATGACCTCTATGTCGATGTTCCCGATGAAGAAGATGTCATCTTGAGGATTTTGGAACTACTACGAGGAACTTCCTTGGTCAATATTCACATCAATGAGGAAAACCGTGAGGATATTCATGGGATTCTACAAATTTCATTTAAAAATGCTCAAGACTTGGAAAGAGCTGAGCACCTCATAACAGAAAACACCGATTATACAGTCGTTATCAAATAAGGAGAAAATCATGTCAAATATTTACGATAGTGCAAACGAACTTAGTCGCGGTCTACGCGAATTACCAGAATACAAGGCTGTTAAAGCAGCTAAAGATGCTATTTCAGCAGATGCTGAGGCAAGCAAAATTTTTACAGAATATGTTGCCTTCCAAGAGGAAATTCAAAGACTAGCACAGACAGGTCAAATGCCAGACGCTTCCTTTCAAGCGAAAATGGAAGGCTTTGGCAAGCAGATTCAAGGGAATAGCCTCTTATCAGAATTCTTTACTAAGCAACAACAATTGGCAATTTACCTTTCTGACATTGAAAAAATTGTTTTCGAACCAGTTTCAGAATTGCTAAAATAAGAAAATAACTATCATAAAGTCAGGAATTTTTAAGGAATTTCTGGCTTTTTATGATAAAATAGGTAAAAGTATTGCAAGTATGAGGTCCAGTATGAAACTAAAAACAAACATTCTCCACTTACACGGCAGTATCCGAGTTCCAGGTGACAAGTCTATCAGTCACCGTTCTATTATCTTTGGAAGTTTGGCTGAGGGCGAGACCAAGGTTTATGATATATTACGTGGCGAAGACGTCCTTTCGACCATGCAAGTCTTTCGTGACCTTGGTGTTGAGATTGAGGATAAAGATGAGGTTATTACCATTCAAGGTGTAGGCATGGATGGCTTAAAAGCGCCGCAAAATGCCCTTGATATGGGAAATTCTGGCACCTCGATTCGTCTGATTTCAGGTGTCCTTGCTGGTGCAGATTTTGAAGTAGAGATGTTCGGAGACGACAGTCTTTCCAAACGTCCTATGGATCGTGTGACTATTCCACTGAAAAAAATGGGCGTTAGTATTTCAGGGCAAACTGAGCGAGACCTTCCTCCCCTTCATTTAAAAGGGACGAAAAACCTAAGACCTATTCATTATGAGTTGCCAATTGCCTCTGCCCAAGTCAAGTCAGCCTTGATGTTTGCGGCCTTGCAGGCCCAGGGGGAGTCTGTAATTATCGAAAAAGAGTGCACCCGTAATCATACTGAAGATATGCTGCAACAATTTGGTGGTCATTTAAGTGTGGAGGGCAAAAAAATCACAGTCCAAGGGCCACAAAAATTGACAGGACAAAAGGTGGTTGTTCCAGGAGATATTTCCAGTGCAGCCTTTTGGTTGGTCGCAGGTTTGATTGTTCCAAATTCTCGTGTAGTGCTGAAGAATGTTGGTATTAACGAAACGCGTACAGGTATCATTGATGTCATTCGCGCCATGGGTGGAAAATTAGAAGTTACTGAAATTGACCCAGTCGCTAAATCTGCAACCTTGACTGTTGAGTCTTCTGACTTGAAAGGAACAGAGATTGGTGGCGCTTTGATTCCACGCTTGATTGATGAATTGCCAGTTATCGCTCTGCTTGCGACTCAAGCCCAAGGTGTAACAGTTATCAAGGATGCTGAGGAACTTAAGGTTAAGGAAACAGATCGCATTCAGGTGGTAGCAGATGCTTTAAATAGCATGGGTGCGGATATCACACCTACAGCAGATGGAATGATTATCAAAGGAAAATCAGCCCTTCACGGTGCTAGAGTCAATACTTTTGGAGACCATCGTATCGGCATGATGACGGCTATCGCGGCCCTCTTGGTTGCAGATGGAGAGGTGGATCTTGATCGTGCTGAAGCTATCAATACCAGCTATCCTAGCTTCTTTGATGATTTGGAGAACTTGATTCATGGCTAAGATATTACTAGGATTTATGGGGGCTGGCAAATCGACTATTGCAAGAGGCTTGGACCCTAATTACCTTGATATGGATGCCCTGATTGAGAAACGCTTAGGTATGTCCATTACGGAATTTTTCGCGGAAAAGGGCGAAGTGGCCTTTCGTCAGGTAGAGTCTGAAGTCCTGGCTGATTTACTACAAAGAGATCAAGTTGTGTCAACTGGCGGAGGAGTGGTCATTTCTCAGCGAAATCGTGACTTACTAAAGACAAATTCTGATAATATCTATCTGAAAGCTGATTTTGAAATCCTCTACCAACGCATATCAGCTGATAAGGACAATCAGCGCCCACTTTTTCTAAATAATAGCAAGGAAGAACTTGCAGCGATTTTCCAAGAAAGACAGGCTTGGTATGAGGAAGTAGCTAGTCGGGTTTTGGATGTGACCGAGTTAAGCCCAGAGGAAATTATAGAGGAACTGAGATGAAAATTGCTTATCTAGGTCCCAAGGGATCATTTTCACACCACGTTGTGCAGACAGCTTTTCCTCATGAGGAATTGCAGGCTTTTGCCAACATTACAGATGTCATCAAGGCCTATGAGCAAGGCTTGGTGGACTATTCTGTGGTGCCAGTTGAAAATTCTATCGAGGGTAGTGTTCATGAAACCTTGGACTACCTTTTTCATCAGGCTCGCATTCAAGCAGTTGCAGAAATCGTTCAGCCTATTCATCAGCAGTTGATGGTGGTTACAGGCCATACTAAGATTGAAAAGATTTTTTCTCATCCACAGGCTTTGGCTCAAGGAAAGAAATTCATCGATAAACAATATCCAGAAGCCCAAATCGAGGTAACCGCTAGTACAGCTTATGCGGCCCGTTTTATTTCCGAACATCCAGACCAGCCTTATGCAGCCATTGCACCTAGAAGTTCTGCTGAAGAATATGGCTTAGCACTGATTGCCGAGGATATTCAGGAAATGGAAGCCAATTTCACACGTTTCTGGGTTCTGGGAGCTGAAGGTGCAGCCATTCCCTTGCAAGCACAAACTGAGAAAATGAGTTTGGCCTTGACCTTACCTGCCAACCTTCCAGGTGCCCTCTATAAGGCCCTATCGACCTTTGCTTGGAGAGGAATTGACCTGACAAAAATTGAAAGTCGACCACTCAAGACAGCACTGGGAGAATACTTTTTCATTATTGATGTGGACTATGCTGATAAGGAACTGGTCCACTTTGCCCAAAAAGAATTAGAAGCGATTGGAATCCAGTATAAAGTACTGGGCGCCTATCCTATTTATCCAATATCAGACCATGGAAAGGAGAAAAGATGAGTAAAGAAAATCCTTTAAGTCATCACGAGCAGTTACGTTATGACTATCTCTTCAAAAATATTCATTACCTCAATGAGCGAGAGAAAAAAGAGTTTGCTTACCTGCAAGGTAAGTTAAATATGGCTAGCAGTAGTAAAGCTTCCCCAGAAATTTATAATGAAAATCACGATATGGAAGATTCTTTCATGGAACCAGTCAATCAGTCTCCTCTTCCAACCTATGGTAACCGTAGTCGTGCAAAAAAATACCAGAAAAGCCATTCTCTTCCAAAGGTTAAGTCCAAGAAACGTAAGATTCGTTGGGGGCGTATTTTTGCAGGATTGCTTGCTCTTCTAGCCTGTGTTGGTTTTGGTATGATTTTTATGTTCCTAAAAGGTTATTCAAATGCGGATCCAACCAAACCTGCCAATGCTAAGGCAGCTCAAGTAGAAGTTTTTCATGGTCAAGATACCAAGGATGGGGTCAATATTTTGATTATGGGGACGGATGGACGGATTGGCCAAAACAGTGCTGAGACGAGAACGGACTCGATTATGGTTCTAAACGTTGGTGGCTCAGATAAAAAAATCAAGCTGGCCAGCTTTATGCGTGACAATTTGGTTTATATAGACGGTTATAGCCAAGTCATTAACGGTAGAAAGCAATCCGATAATAAGTTGAATGTAGCCTATGAGTTGGGGGAACAAGAGGGGCAAAAAGGGGCAGAAATGGTTCGAAAAGTCCTAAAAGACAATTTTGACTTGGATATTAAATATTACGCTTTGGTAGATTTCCAGGCCTTCGCAACTGCTATTGACACTCTCTTCCCTGACGGTGTAACGATTGATGCCAAATTCTCAACCTTAGAAGGTCAACCTTTAACCGAAGCTACAGTCGGAGATGATTTACATGCTACGGAAACAGAGTCACCAACCCAGACTATTAAAGTTGGGAAACAGCAGATGAACGGTTCAACCTTGTTAAATTATGCTCGCTTCCGTGATGATGACGAAGGTGATTATGGTCGTACCAAGAGACAACAGCAAGTTTTGACAGCTGTTCTGCAACAACTCAAGGATCCAACTAAACTCTTTACTGGATCAGAAGCACTTGGTAAGGTCTTTGGAATGACCTCTACGAATGTTCCTTATAGTTTCTTATTGACCAATGGCTTATCCTTCCTAGATGGAGCACAAAATGGCATTGAGAGATTAACAGTTCCAGAACTGGGTGATTGGGTCGATGCCTATGATGTCTATGGAGGACAGGCACTCTTAGTAGACCAAAATAAATATCAAACCAAGCTCGCTCAAATGGGAATGAGATAAGTTAAGACAGAAAAATCAAAGTTTGAAGGCTATGTATCTAGCAGTCAGGCTTTGATTTTTTACAGTCTGCAATAGATTTTCATCCCTTATTTGTGGTATAATGAAACGATACGATAGAAAGAATAATGAACAATATGACTGATTTAAAAGCAATTCAGGCTCGAAGTCTGGAGATGGCTGAATATTTTGTGGCCTTTTGTAAAGAACATGATTTGCTTTGTTATCTTTGTGGTGGAGGTGCTATTGGTGCCCTTCGAAACAAGGGTTTTATTCCTTGGGATGATGATTTAGATTTTTTTATGCCCCGTAAAGATTATGAGAAATTAGCAGAATTATGGCCTCGTTATGCAGATGAGCGTTATTTCTTGTCAAAGAGTAATAAGGATTTTGTCGACCGCAATCTTTTTATTACCATTCGTGACAAGGAAACCACCTGTATCAAACCTTATCAGCAGGATTTGGATTTGCCACATGGTCTGGCCTTGGATGTTTTACCTTTGGATTATTATCCTAAAAATCCAGCTGAGCGTAAAAAACAGGTTCACTGGGCCTTGATTTATTCTCTTTTTTGTGCGCAAACTATTCCAGAAAAACATGGCGCACTTATGAAGTGGGGAAGCCGTATTTTACTGGGGTTAACTCCAAAAGCTCTCCGTTATCGCATTTGGAAAAAAGCTGAAAAAGAAATGACCAAGTACAGTCTAGCTGAGAGCGATGGAATCACGGAATTATGTTCAGGTCCTGGCTATATGAGAAACAAGTACCTAATCGAATCTTTTGAAGATAATCTCTTCTTGCCATTTGAAGAGACAGAGATGCCTATTCCAGTCGGCTATGATGCTTATCTCAGCACTGCTTTTGGGGATTATATGACACCTCCACCAGCAGACAAGCAAGTACCACATCATGATGCTGTCATCGCTGATATGGATAAGTCTTATACAGAATACAAGGGAGAATATGGTGGCTAAGAAAAAAATATTATTTTTTATGTGGTCTTTTTCTCTCGGGGGTGGCGCAGAGAAGATTCTATCTACCATTGTTTCAAATCTAGATCCAGAAAAGTATGATATTGATATTCTTGAAATGGAACATTTTGATAAGGGATACGAATCTGTTCCTAAGCATGTACGCATTTTAAAATCCCTTCAGGATTATCGCCAATCCAGATGGATTCGAGCTCTTTTGTGGAGAATGAGAATTTATTTTCCAAGATTGACACGTCGTTTACTGGTGAAAGATGACTATGATGTTGAAGTTTCCTTTACCATTATGAATCCTCCACTTTTGTTCTCTAAAAGAAAAGAAGTAAAGAAAATCTCTTGGATTCATGGAAGTATCGAAGAATTTCTTAAGGATAGCTCTAAAAGAGAATCACATAGACGCCAGTTGGATGCTGCAGATACCATTGTAGGAATTTCGAATAAAACCAGCAATTCTATCAAGGAAATTTATCCAGATTATTCTTCGAAATTACGGACAGTTTACAATGGATATGATTTTCAGAGTATTCTAGAAAAATCTCAAGAGAAGATCGATATCGAGATTGCGCCTCAAAGTATCTGTACTATCGGACGGATTGAGGAAAATAAGGGTTCTGACCGTGTAGTGGAAGTGATACGATTATTACACCAAGAGGGAAAAAACTATCATCTCTATTTTATCGGGGCTGGGGATATGGAAAAGGAACTGAAAAAACGCGTCAAAGAATATGAGCTTGAAGACTATGTACATTTCCTTGGTTATCAAAAAAATCCTTATCAGTATTTATCTCAGATGAAGGTTCTCTTGTCTATGTCTAAACAAGAAGGTTTTCCTGGAGTGTATGTTGAAGCCTTGAGTCTGGGACTTCCTTTTGTCTCTACGGATGTCGGAGGGACTGAGGAATTATCCCAAGAAGGACGCTTTGGACAAATCATTGAGAGCAATCAAGAGGCCGCTCAGGCAATTACGAACTACATGACTACTGCCTCAAATTTCGATGTCAATGAGGCTAGACAATTCATTCAACAATTCACAATTGCCAAACAAATCGAACAAGTAGAAAAACTATTAGAGGAGTAGCATGGAAACTGCATTAATCAGTGTGATTGTGCCAGTCTATAATGTGGCGCAGTACCTAGAAAAATCGATAGCTTCCATTCAGAAGCAGACCTATCAGAATCTGGAAATCATTCTTGTTGATGATGGAGCAACGGATGAAAGTGGTCGCTTGTGTGATTCAATCGCTGAACAAGATGATAGGGTGTCAGTGCTTCATAAAAAGAACGAAGGTTTGTCGCAAGCACGAAACGATGGAATGAAGCAGGCTCACGGAGATTATCTGATTTTCATTGACTCAGATGATTATATCCATCCAGAAATGATTCAGAGCTTATATGAGCAATTAATTCAAGAAGATGCGGATGTTTCGAGCTGTGGTGTCATGAATGTCTATGCTAATGATGAGAGCCCGCAGTCAGCTAATCAGGATGACTATTTTGTCTGTGATTCCCAAACATTTCTAAGGGAATACCTCATAGGTGAAAAAATTCCTGGAACAATTTGCAATAAGCTAATCAAGAAAGAGATTGCAACTGCCCTATCCTTTCCTAAGGGATTGATTTACGAAGATGCATATTACCATTTTGATTTAATCAAGTTGGCTAAGAAGTATGTGGTTAATACTAAACCCTATTATTACTATTTCCATAGAGGGGATAGTATTACAACTAAGCCTTATGCAGAGAAGGATTTAGCCTATATTGATATCTATCAAAAGTTTTATAATGAAGTTATGAAAAACTATCCTGACTTGAAAGAGGTTGCTTTCTTTAGACTGGCTTATGCCCACTTCTTTATTCTGGATAAGATGTTGCTAGATGATCAGTATAAACAGTTTGAAGCCTTTTCCCAAATTCATTGTTTCTTAAAAGGCCATGCCTTTGCTATTTTTAGGAATCCAATTTTCCGTAAGGGGAGAAGAATTAGTGCTTTGGCTCTATTCATAAATATTTCCTTATACCGATTCTTATTACTGAAAAATATTGAAAAATCTAAAAAATTACATTAGAACGGGGGTGAGCAAGTGATTGATGGAAAACGATTATTATTTAGTTTGACCATAGTCAGCTATGCCTTGACGCTAGTAAGTGGAATTGTGTATCTGTTTAATAATAACAATGTTAGCTTGCTTTCTACTTTATTGTTCCTACTGGTTAGTAGCTCAATTGCTTGTTGGAATGATATCAAGTATTACTTAATCCATTTTATTTTCTTTTTAACTATTTTTGTATTTCTAGTATCAAGGCCGACCATTGATTACTTTAGGGATGGTGCTTTAGATACCTATCATCCCATAGCATATCGTTTTGCCTTTATAGTCGTCATGGTTTCGATATTGGGATTGACCACAGGGGGGCTCCTAGCTCGCTATTTTATAGCTAGAAAGAAAATACAAGTACCGACGATAGGAAGTTCTCTAAAAGAGGTTTACATCAAGCGGTTGCGCTTTGTATCGCTAGGAGTTTTTCTTCTAACCTATCCATTCTATCTACTTCGGTTATTTGAACGGCTCTTGTATCGCTCGCAGACGTCCTACTATGCCTACTATGCAAATTTCGAAAGTAAACTGCCTTATTTTACCTATATCTTATCAACATTTACAGTCTATGCAATGTGTATGTATTTGGCAACTAAGCCAAAGAAATTGCAGGCAACAGCAGTGCTTGTCTCCTTTATTGCAGCTAATACCATTCATTTGGCAATCGGCACACGCAATCCCTTTATTTTAAGTATTCTATTTGCTTTTGTTTATTACTTTATGCGGGAGCAAACAGAAAAGGGAAAATGGATTGGATTTAAAGAAAAGTTAGCGATTTTTGTAGGTTCTCCTATTCTCATGTTAGCGATGGGAATACTCAATTATGTACGGGATAATGTCCAGGTTTCCCATACAGGTTTCTGGGATATCCTGCTTGACTTTATCTATAAACAAGGAACCAGTTTTGGTGTTTTGGCTCGAGGCTTTCTATTTAACAGTAGCCTCCCTTACCGAGATTTACGCAATTTTACTTTTGGTCCTGTTATTGATTATTTTGCAAGGGGAAGTTTAGGGGCCATTTTCGGAGGAAAAGCCTTTGAACATACAACCAATAGTGTGGAACTAGCTATTGATAGTAATAGTTATGCCCATAATCTATCCTATCTTGTCTTGAACAAGGAATACTTGAAAGGACATGGTATTGGAAGTAGCTATATTATGGAGTTGTATACCGACTATGGTATGATAGGAGTCTTTCTACTTAGTCTCTTGCTAGGCATGTTATTCATAGCCATGCTGCAAGTAGCCTATCGTTCAAGAACAATCCTATTTGCCTTGTCCCTACTCATCTTGAATAATCTATTCTTTATGCCAAGAAGTAGCTTTTCAGAAAGTTTCTTCAATTTATTTACAATGCAATTCTGGGGAATTGTTCTTGTGATTATATTCGTAGCGAAAATGCTTACAAAAGAAAACCAGTATCTACTACACAAAGGAGAAAAAAATCATGTTTGAACATTATTCAGTAGCTGATTTGTTTGCAAATCTATACAAAAAACGAAAAGCAAATATTCTAGCTCTCATCGCTTTATTTGCTATCATTGCTGTACCATTTACAATTAAAGCAGTTAAGAATAAAAACACTGTCAAAGACACAACAAGTTATTCAACTTATATCAGCTATAAAATTACACCTCCGGAAGATTCAGCCAAAACGATTTTGAATCATCAAATTGGTGGGTATAGTGATTTTTATGGGAAATTAATTGAAGGGAATTTAAATGGAGCTTATCTTTTCAATGATGTAGAACCGAGTGAGTTGAAAAAAATTGCCAGTGAATTGGATACGACAGAGTCAACCTTGAAAAATTCTACAAGCGACTATTGGTGGAAAAAATTGACCGTCTATTCTATGATTGACGATGCAGGGGTTAGTGTGAAAATTTTGACACCAAGTAAAGACGCCAATGACTTGTTAGAGAAAAAGATTGATGCACTGGTTGATAAATTTAAAAATACTTATGTAAACGTGAAAATTGAAAAATTGGAAACCATCAACTCTAAAGAATTGAACGCAAACGGTGAGACAGCGCTTGGATTAAATGTCAAGAATCTGATTCTTCGTTTAGCTGTTATTGGAGTAGCTTGTGTGATTTTGGTTGTGATGGGAAATGTATTGATTTATCTATTTAATCCAACAATCAATAGAGCAGGTGATTTTTCTCAGTATCAAATTGATTTTGTAACAGAGATTACAACAATTGCTAATCTAGCAGATATTCTATCATACAAAAATTCTGGACAAGAATTGACTATTGTTAGCACAAATAAAGCTATTCTAGATAAATTAAAACAAAATCAAGAGACTTTGAAAGGAATGCATTTTGTAGATTTACAAGATGTACCATCTCTTTTAGAAAGAGATGCAGTCCTTCTTGTTGAAGAATATGGAGTGACTCGTTATAAGAAATTTGAACAAAGTCTTCAAATTCTTCGAAACTTAAATCGCTCTATCCTCGGTGTAGCAACCTTTAAATTATAAGCATCCTGATACATCGTGTCTCTAAAGTTGGCGAAGAGTCGATTTTGAGGCTCCATAATATTTGTAGTGGGTACCTTCCCTATAGATATTATGGAGTCTATTTTGTTGTCTTGTTAGAAGATGGTAGTCACTGAGAGTCCTCTAGTAAAGAATATCAACAAATCCGTTAGATTCTCAATTCAAAGATTACTTAAAAGTTAATTGAAAAGACTTCTATGAAAGATATAAATCATAAACTTTCAATCTTATTATAATTATCGAACTGTAACTAAATAATTAAGACTTAATAATTTTTGTATTTTCAATCCCAATTGGAGTTCTTTGCTTTTTTAACGATATATTTGTCCTTAGTTAAAGTTCGATAAATTTTATTTGAAATCCTCAAAAAGTTAGTTTTTAATCTTAAACTTTTGAGGATTTGATTTCCTAAAAATTTTTTAAAATAATTAAAGACTAGTTGTTGAAAACAAAAGAGTTATTTTAACTAACTTTATGATATAATGAAAAACGAGGTAAATTGAATGAAAAGTATAAAATTAAATGCTCTATCCTACATGGGAATTCGTGTCTTGAATATTATTTTTCCCATCTTAACTGGTACCTACGTCGCGCGTGTCTTGGACCGAACTGACTATGGTTACTTCAACTCAGTCGACACAATTTTGTCATTTTTCTTACCCTTTGCAACTTATGGGGTCTATAACTACGGTTTACGGGCCATTAGTAATGTCAAGGATAACAAAAAAGATCTGAATAGAACCTTCTCTAGTCTTTTTTATTTGTGCATAGCTTGTACGATTTTGACCACCGCTGTCTATATCCTAGTCTATCCTCTCTTCTTTACAGATAATCCAATCGTCAAAAAGGTTTACCTTATTATGGGAATTCAACTCATTGCCCAGATTTTTTCAATCGAGTGGGTCAATGAAGCTCTGGAAAATTACAGTTTTCTCTTTTACAAGACTGCCTTCATCCGTATCCTGATGCTGGTCTCTATTTTCCTGTTTGTCAAAAATGACCACGATATTGTTGTCTACACACTCGTGATGAGTTTATCGACGCTGATTAACTATCTGATTAGTTATTTTTGGATTAAAAGAGACATTAAACTTGTTAAGATTCACATAAGTGATTTTAAACCGCTCTTTCTCCCTCTAACAGCCATGTTGGTCTTTGCCAATGCAAATATGCTCTTCACCTTTTTAGATCGTCTCTTCCTCGTTAAAACAGGGATTGATGTCAATGTTAGTTACTATACCATTGCTCAACGAATTGTTACCGTTATAGCTGGTGTTGTAACAGGAGCTATCGGAGTGAGTGTGCCTCGTCTCAGTTACTATCTAGGAAAAGGCGATAAGGAAGCCTATGTCGCACTTGTAAACAGAGGAAGTCGAATCTTTAACTTCTTTATCATTCCACTGAGTTTTGGACTCATGGTTTTAGGACCAAATGCCATCCTACTTTACGGTAGTGAAAAATATATCGGAGGTGGTATCTTAACCTCTCTCTTCGCTTTTCGTACGATTATCCTGGCCTTAGATACCATTCTTGGTTCCCAAATTCTCTTTACAAATGGCTATGAAAAACGAATCACAGTCTATACAGTCTTTGCAGGATTACTCAATTTGGGCTTAAATAGTCTCCTCTTTTTCAACCACATAGTGGCTCCTGAATACTACTTACTGACAACTATGCTATCAGAGGTCTCTCTACTTGTTTTCTATATCATTTTCATCCATAGAAAACAGCTTATTCACTTGGGACATATCTTTAGCTATACTGTTCGATACTCGCTCTTTTCACTTTCCTTTGTAGGAATTTATTTCCTGATTAATTTCTTGTATCCTGTGGATATGATCATTAATTTGCCATTTTTGATTAATACTGGTTTGATTGTCTTGCTATCAGCCATCTCTTATATTGGTCTACTTGCCTTCACCAAAGATAGCATTTTCTATGAATTTTTAAACCATGTCCTAGCCTTAAAAAATAAATTCAAAAGATCATAGGAGTTTAAAATGAAACAACTAACCATTGAAGATGCCAAACAGATTGAATTAGAAATTTTGGATTATATTGATACTCTCTGTAAAAAGCACAATATCAACTATATTATTAACTACGGTACTCTGATTGGGGCAGTTCGACATCAGGGCTTTATCCCTTGGGACGACGATATTGATCTGTCCATGCCTCGAGAAGACTACCAACGATTTATAAACATTTTTCAAAAGGAAAAAAGCAAATATAAGCTCCTTTCCTTAGAAACTGATAAGAACTACTTTAACAACTTTATCAAAATAACAGACAGTACAACTAAAATTATTGATACTCGAAATACAAAAACCTATGAGTCAGGTGTTTTTATCGATATTTTCCCTATGGATCGCTTTGATGATCCTAATGTCATTGATATTTGTTACAAACTGGAAAGCTTCAAACTTCTGTCTTTCAGTAAACACAAAAATATTGTCTATAAGGATAGCCTTTTAAAAGATTGGATACGAACAGCCTTTTGGTTGCTCCTTCGACCTGTTTCTCCTCGTTATTTTGCACATAAAATCGAAAAAGAAATTCAAAAATATAGTCGTGATAATGGGCAGTATATGGCTTTTATCCCTTCTAAATTTAAGGAAAAGGAAGTCTTCCCAAGTGGTACCTTCGATAAAACAATCGATCTCCCCTTTGAGCATTTAAGCCTTCCTGCACCTGAAAAATTTGATACTATTTTGACGCAATTTTATGGAGATTATATGACCCTACCACCAGAAGAAAAACGCTTCTACAGTCATGAATTTCACGCTTACAAATTGGAGGATTAGGATGCAGTATTTAGAAAAAGAAGAAATTAAAGAAATTCAACTAGCCCTGCTAGACTATATTGATGAGACTTGTAAGAAACATGATATTCCTTATTTTCTCAGTTATGGAACCATGCTTGGAGCTATCCGCCACAAAGGTATGATTCCCTGGGACGATGATATCGATATTTCCCTTTATCGTGAAGATTATGAGCGCTTATTGAAAATTATTAAGGAAGAAGACCATCCACGTTATAAGGTTCTATCCTACGACACTTCTTCTTGGTACTTCCATAATTTCGCATCGATTTTGGATACTTCTACTGTTATCGAAGACCATGTTAAGTACAAGCGTCATGACACCAGTCTCTTTATCGATGTCTTCCCAATTGATCGCTTTACAGACTTGAGCATTGTCGATAAGAGTTATAAGTATGTAGCCCTTCGTCAACTAGCCTATATCAAAAAATCACGCGCAGTTCACGGTGATAGCAAATTAAAAGATTTTCTAAGATTATGTAGCTGGTACGCCCTACGATTTGTCAATCCGAGATACTTCTATAAGAAAATAGATAAGTTAGTTAAGAATAGTGTTGTAGAACAGCCGAAATATGAGGGAATGGTTGGAGTTGATAAAGAGGGAATGAAGGGTGTTTTCCAAATAAATACTTTCAAAGAGTTAATCTTAACAGAGTTTGAGGGAAGAATGTTACCAATTCCTAAAAATTATGATGTCTTTTTAACCCAGATGTATGGGGATTATATGACACCACCATCAAAGGAAATGCAAGAATGGTATAGTCATAGTATTAAAGCTTATCGCAAGATAGAGAAGTAGCACAGGCTTATAAGAGAGCGAATCTTTTGGTTGTTTATTTTGGAAAATCAGGACAGTACAATTCATATACAAAGCTTGATATGAAAATGGGTTAAAATTATGTTTTATATAAATGATAAAGGAAAGTGTGACATACAATGAAGAATTTAAAGAAAAGAAAATTAATATTATTTATCTTTCTCATATGCACTTTAATTATAGCTACCAAATTATCATCAGTCGATGCGGATACCATTTCCGCAGGGGATGGTAATCGAATCCATTTTATTAATTTAAAATCTAAGTCAGGGAGTGATGCTATTCTATTAGAAAGCAGAGGACACTTTGCTTTAATTGATATGGGTGAGGATTATGATTTCCCAGATGGAAGTAACCCACGTTATCCAGATAGGTGGGGAATAACCATGGACAATGACCAAGTTTTAGAGGATCGATTGTTCCGTCATTTGAAACAAGTTGGTGTTGAAAAGCTAGATTTTATCTTGGGTACTCATGTCCACAGTGATCATATTGGTTCTGCTGATGAAGTACTAAAACATTATCCTGTTGATAGATTTTATCTAAAAAGATACGCTGATGAACGTATTACAACAAAATGGAGGTTGTGGGACAATCTTTATAATTACGATAATGCTGTAAAGACTGCTACTGAACGTGGTGTAAAATTAATACAAGATATCTCAGATAAAGATAGTCATTTTACTTTAGGTGACATGGATATTCAGCTGTATAACTATAAAAATGAGTATGATAGCAACGGAAATCTAAAAAGGGTATTTGATGACAATTCTAACTCAATTGTAGCAGTTGTGAAAGTAGCAGGTAAGAGAATCTATCTTGGTGGAGACTTGGATAATGCTGAGGGAGCAGAAGATAAGTTAGGTCCTGTAATTGGTAAAGTAGACATGATGAAATGGAATCATCACTATGATGCTAACATTTCTAATACAGTTAACTTTATTAATAATTTATTACCAAGTATTGTTGTTCAGACAAGTGGATCAGATATTAATCGTGAATCTACTAGGACTCTACTACGAGAAAAGAATATAAAAATAGTAAAAGCTTTTAGTCATACAAAAGATGCGACTGTTTTTGATATAGATGAAGAAGGGTTTACTGATGTTTCGAAAGTTTTCCCCGATATACCGACGGTTAGAGAAAAATGGTATAAAGAAGAAGGTTACTGGAAATATCGCTTGTTCGATGGAGAAATGACGATTGGTTGGCGAAAAATAGACGGTGTTTATTATTTCTTTAATGGACAAGGACAAATGCAAGCTGGAAAATGGTTGCATTTGAAAGATTCTAGAGAAAAGCTTGATGGAAATTGGTATTACCTAAACAACAATGGAGGCATGCAAGAAGCCGGTTGGTTTAAGAAAGACGGTTTTTGGTACTATATTACCTCTACAGGGGCTCGGAAATATAATGAATTAGTGGAAATTTCTGGACAAAAATATTTATTTGATAAAGAAGGAAAAATGTTAACAGGATTGCACGAGTTTAACGGCAAAAAAATGTTCTTTGCTAGTAATGGTGCCCTTCAATCTAATGGTAAACCTTCTAGTTGGAAAAAAGTGTTAGGAAAATGGTATTATTACGATGAGAATGGAGTCCCTTCACTTAGTAAAAAAATTATAAATGGAACAACTTATTTCTTTAATCAAGAAGGTGTGATGCAGACTGGCTGGGTTTCTGTCAATGGAAAATGGAACTATTATACAGAATCTGGAGCAATGAAAACTGGCTGGATTAAAGATAAAGATATATGGTATTATTTAGACAAAGATGGTATCATGTTAACCGGAAATCAAGAAATCAGTGGAATTCGTTACTATCTAAACACAAGTGGAGCGATGCAAATTGGTTGGAAATTAATGGATAAGAACTGGTATTACTATTCAAGTTCTGGTGCGATGAAGATTGGCTGGGTTAAGGATAATGAAAAATGGTACTATTTGGACAAAGAAGGTATCATGCAGACTGGTGCCCATACGATTAGTGGATTGCGTTATTTTTTGAGTACAAGTGGAGCCATGCAGACTGGTTGGCAGAAACTTGAGGAGAACTGGTATTTTTATTCTGATTCAGGAATTGGTCAAACAGGTTGGCTAAAAGATCATGATAAGTGGTATTATCTTGAAGCTAAGGAAGGCACTATGTTGGTTGGCCTCAATCAAGTAGATGGCAAGCAATATTACTTTAGTGCGTCTGGAGCCATGCAGACTGGCTGGAAATGGTTTGATAATCATTACCGTTACTTTGAATCAAATGGAGCCATGAAAACTGGTTGGATAAAAGACAAAGGCATCTGGTATTATCTAAATCCTGAAGATGGCATTATGTTGGTTGGCCTTCATAAAGTCAATGGTAATCAATATTACTTTGAAGAATCAGGAGCTATGCAAATAGGTTGGAAACAGGTTGATGGTAATTGGTACTATTTCCAAGCTGATGGTTCTTTATTGAAAAATTCTACCACACCTGATGGTTATAAAGTTAATGAAGAAGGTGTATGGAAACAAGTAGTTACTGCTGATAAGAAGCCAAATCATTCTATAAACAAACAGGAAACGTCTACTTTGACTGATAAATCAGAAAATATGAATAAGGAAGATAAACAAGAAAAACAAAAAGAAATGAACTCTTCTAATTCAGAAAAACAAAAAGAGGACTCAATTGTAGATCAAAGTATTTCCAACAAGAAAGAAAAGGAATAATGAAAAAATCCCTTGCTAGTAGAATAGTCTATTAGCAGGGGATTCTTTTAATCTTAGCAAGTGCAAGATTGAGTGCATAGTGGAGTGTTTTATCTTTGGTAAGAAATAGTGTCAAGAGATAATAAATACCGCAAGTCGCAAAAGTCGCGAGAACCATGAGTACCATATTGAAGTTGACTGTATAAGAGTTGATTTTGAAAAGGAATTTAAACGCTAAGTAGATTGGAATAAATCCGAGCGATACAATAGTATAGCGTGTTAAGGTAATAAAGATTTCTTTTAAATCAAGCAACTTATGTTTCTTGATAAAGTAAATTTCCAGTAGAACAACTACAGTTTCTGCAATAATAGTAGTAGCAATGCAGTACTCTGGTGCAAAAATATTATTGAAATACAAGAGACTGTTGAATAGGATATTAGCTCCACCACCAAGGAAGTAAAAGGCTGTTAAACGATTTTCGTGGTCGTTGATGAAGATAATTTGTTTACCAAGGATTAATTCAATGGCCCAAATGATAGTACGAAAAGCGAAGACACTAGTCACAATACCTGCTTCTAGGTATTTTTCAGAAGAGTAGATGACTGCTGCGTAGTTTCCTAATACCATAATCCCAATATTGGTTGGAATGATAAGGAAATAAAAGAGGGAAGCACCTTGATTCAGAAGATTTTTATAAGATTCGTAATCTTTCTTACCGAGATAGTAGCCGAGACGTGGAATACTGACGTTGATAGCTCCACTCAGGACACTGGCAATCAACATGACGATGCTGGAAGCAATAGTGTAATAAGAAATGTAGTTTTCATCAATAGTTTGTTCGTACTGTTTTTGAGCTTGTTTAGCTAGGTATAAAATCTTCTTATAGCCACAATTCTGTCTTCTTTTAGGGCAACCGTTACAGATAAAGGGAGCTTTGTCGAGTAGAGGACAAGGAAGGTTATCGTATGTAGACTCTCGGACTGTCTGTTTCGTTTGACTTCTTTGGAAACAGTAGTTTTGTCTTTTAGAATGGATTGTCAGGTAGCTTTGAAGGTTTCCCCGCGCTCTAAGCCTAATTGGATATCGTTACGGTCTGAAAGGGTAAGATGTTTATATTTTGTCATAGTGAGCCTTATTTCTAACTCAAACGTCTCACACTGAATTCCACCATAAAAATCCGTTTTAGACTAATTTCCACTTCGGTCAGGCAAGTGGAAGATACTTTGAGAAGTTACCCTAGGGAAAATCTATCCCGACAGAGGAGCCTTCTTTTGATAAAATCGTAAAAATCTAGTATAATAGATAGAACTGAAAGTATGAGGTTACTAGCAATGAAAATGAAACAAATTAGTGATACAACTTTGAAAATCACGATGTCTTTAGAAGATTTGATGGATCGAGGCATGGAGATTGCTGACTTTCTCGTTCCTCAAGAAAAAACAGAAGAGTTCTTTTATGCTATCTTGGATGAGTTAGAGATGCCTGAAAGCTTTTTGGATACAGGTATGTTGAGCTTCCGTGTGACTCCAAAACCTGATAAGGTTGATGTTTTTGTAACCAAATCAAAGATTGACCAAAATCTAGATTTTGAAGACTTATCGGATTTGCCAGACATGGAAGAATTGGCTCAAATGTCGCCTGATGAATTTATTAAAACCCTGGAAAAAAGTATCGCGGACAAAACTAAGGATGACATTGAAGCGATTCAATCTCTAGAGCAAGTAGAAGCCAAGGAAGAAGAGCAAGAGCAGGCTGAACAAGAAGTTGAAGGCAAGAAAGAGCCTTACATCTACTACATCCTTTCTTTTACAAAATTGGCTGACTTGGTGGCTTTTGCCAAGACAGTGACTTTTGAGATGGAAACTTCTGAACTCTACAAGATGAATGAGCGCTATTATTTGACCATTTTAGTGGATATTGAAAATCATCCAAGTCCATATCCAGCTTGGCTCTTGGCACGTATGCGCGAGTTTGCGGACGATAGTGACATCAGTCGTTCAGTCTTGCAAGAGTATGGTCAAGTCTTGATGAATCACGATGCGGTGATTAATCTACAAAAGATTGGATAATCATTTCTGGAAAGCTATTTCTAGATTTTAAGAAGAGCGAATCGTCTGATTCGTTTTTTCTTTTCTAGACTGAAATAGTGATTTACTATAATAGGAATTTTCACAAAATTCTGTTATAATGGCTATATCAGAAAATTTCTAGGAGACAAACATGACAGTTAAAATTGCTTTACTTGGATTTGGTACCGTTGCAAGTGGTGTGCCTTTCCTCCTAAAGGAAAATGGAGAAAAAATTAATCAATCAGCACATTCAGAGATCGAAGTTGCCAAGGTATTGGTTAAGGATGAAGATGAAAAGAATCGCTTGCTTGCAGCAGGGAATGACTTTAACTTTGTAACCAATGTGGATGACATTTTGTCAGATCAAGACATTACGATCGTAGTGGAATTGATGGGGCGTATCGAACCTGCTAAAACCTTTATCACTCGTGCCTTGGAGGCTGGCAAACACGTTGTTACTGCTAACAAAGATCTTTTGGCTGTCCATGGTGCAGAATTGTTAGGAATCGCTAAAGCTAACAAGGTAGCACTATACTACGAAGCAGCAGTAGCTGGTGGGATTCCAATTCTTCGTACCTTGGCAAATTCCTTGGCTTCTGATAAAATTACGCGTGTGCTTGGTGTAGTCAACGGAACTTCCAACTTCATGATGACCAAGATGGTGGAAGAAGTCTGGTCTTATGATGATGCTCTTGCGGAAGCACAAAGACTTGGATTTGCAGAAAGTGACCCTACAAATGACGTAGATGGGATTGATGCAGCCTACAAGATGGTGATTTTGAGCCAATTTGCCTTTGGCATGAAGGTTGCCTTTGATGATGTAGCCCACAAGGGAATCCGCAATATCACACCAGAAGACGTAGCTGTAGCCCAAGACTTGGGTTATGTAGTGAAATTGGTTGGTTCAATCGAAGAAACTCCTTCAGGTATTGCTGCAGAAGTAACTCCAACCTTCCTACCTAAAGCGCACCCACTTGCCAGTGTGAATGGCGTAATGAACGCTGTTTTTGTAGAATCTATCGGTATTGGTGAGTCTATGTACTACGGACCAGGTGCTGGTCAAAAACCAACTGCAACAAGTGTTGTAGCAGATATTGTCCGTATCGTTCGTCGCTTGAATGATGGTACCATTGGCAAAGATTTCAACGAATACAGCCGTGACTTGGTATTGGCTAATCCAGAGGATGTCAAAGCTAATTACTACTTCTCAATCTTGGCTCCAGACTCAAAAGGTCAGGTCTTGAAACTTGCTGAAATCTTCAATGCCCAAGATATTTCCTTCAAGCAAATTCTTCAAGATGGCAAAGAGGGGGACAAGGCGCGTGTTGTGATCATCACACACAAGATTAATAAAGCCCAGCTTGAAAATGTCTCAGCTGAATTGAAGAAGGTTTCAGAATTCGACCTCTTGAATACCTTCAAGGTGCTAGGAGAATAAGATGAAAATTATTGTACCTGCAACTAGTGCCAATATCGGGCCAGGTTTTGACTCGGTCGGTGTAGCTGTAACCAAATATCTTCAAATTGAGGTCTGTGAAGAACGAGAAGAGTGGTTGATTGAACACCAGATTGGCAAATGGATTCCACATGACGAGCGTAATCTCTTGCTCAAAATTGCTTTGCAAATTGTACCGGACTTGCAACCAAGACGTTTGAAAATGACCAGTGATGTTCCCTTGGCGCGTGGTTTGGGTTCTTCTAGCTCGGTTATCGTTGCTGGGATTGAACTAGCCAACCAACTGGGCCAGCTCAATTTATCTGACCATGAAAAATTGCAGTTAGCGACCAAGATCGAAGGACATCCTGACAATGTGGCTCCAGCTATTTATGGTAATCTCGTTATTGCAAGTTCCGTTGAAGGGCAAGTTTCTGCTATCGTAGCAGACTTCCCAGAGTGTGATTTCCTTGCCTACATTCCAAACTATGAATTGCGTACTCGAGACAGTCGTGGTGTCTTGCCTAAAAAATTGTCATACAAGGAAGCTGTTGCGGCCAGTTCTATCGCCAATGTGGCGGTTGCAGCCTTGTTGGCAGGAGACATGGTGACCGCTGGGCAAGCAATTGAGGGGGATCTCTTCCACGAGCGCTATCGTCAGGACTTGGTAAGAGAATTTGCGACCATTAAGCAAGTAGCCAAAGAGAATGGTGCCTATGCAACTTACCTCTCTGGTGCTGGGCCGACAGTTATGGTCTTGGCTTCTCATGACAAGATGCCAATGATTAAGGCAGAATTGGGAAAGCAACCTTTCAAAGGAAAACTGCATGACTTGAAAGTTGATACCCAAGGTGTCCGTGTCGAAGCAAAATAAAAAAGGCTCTGTCACAACAAATGGTTGATTTTGACGAGAAATAGCGTATAATAATA
>ERZ773009.194-NODE-194-length-44121-cov-14.622793_pt1 | contig 44121 bp, 45 predicted proteins | sample MGYA00580663_ERZ773009 | MGnify/ENA primary metagenome ERZ773009 (study PRJEB29015, sample SAMEA2737969) | human oral metagenome | biome: human oral; feature: human-associated habitat; material: dental | place: China | collected 2026 ... | reverse complement strand
CATTTCGTACGTCCAGCTCGCTAGATGAAGCGCTGTAAGGAGTATCGAAAGCCATTGTATTCAACGCCGCGTCCTCGAAGCGCATCTCAAGCGGTTTAGAATGTGATTTAGGATCAATTAAATTTATCGCATCGCCGTTTTCATCACGGAATTTAGCATCGTTTAGCACATACGAGCTTATGCGACCGAGCCCGTCGATCGTGAAATTTGCTTCTTTGCCAACCACGCGCACTAACGGTGCGGAGATGGAATTTGAGGTATTTAAATTCGCTCCTTGCGCGCTCACGCCAGCGGCGGTAGTTTGCGGAGCGGACTTGGCGGCATTTTTTTGCGCGATTTGCGCTGCGGTTGCGTTTGCCTCCATAGCGGCGCGAATTTTTGATAAATAAAAATGATCGTAAGCTACGAAAAATATGAGCGCAGTTGCTATTGCGATAGCAAGGCGCTTTGATTGAGGAAGTTTATCTAGCACTATTTTTCTCCTAGTCGTATGACGTAATATCTATTTTTTTTATATGGTATGAACCAAAGCTTAAATTTATCCGCAGAGGCATTGCTGCTGCGGATTTTAGAAAATACGCAAAATTTGAAATTTCGCGCGATTATCGGATAATCTATGCCACCGCTAAAGAGCGGATTGCATCTTAAAATTCTAGCCGTTACAGCGCAGAGCGCGCCAAGGACGCCGTTAAACTTAAACTCATAAAGCGCGTATTCCGAACAGCTCGGATAATAACGGCAACAGCGCGGTAGCAAAGGCGAAATAAATTTTCGATAAAACCCGATCGCGACTATAAAAAATCTCTTCATTTTACTGCGACGATCTTTTTAAACGCCCATTTTAAATTTCGCTCAATGTCTTCAAAACTCATATCTATGATCTGCTTTTTTGCGATTAATATAAAAATTCCGCTAACAATGGCGTCTTTTTGATTATAAAACGCGGCGCGCAAACGTCTTTTGGCGCGGTTTCGCGTGACCGAATTGCCTATTTTTTTGCTGGCGACCGCGCTAAATTTACGCTCTTCGCTAGCTAAAAAATACACAACAGCGCATTCGCAATGCCACTTCGCCGCACTTTTATAAACCTCCGAAAAAACCCTGCTATCGCTTATCGCAGTAAATTCGCCTACGCAGCCAATCTTCTTCTGCCTTTAGCGCGTCTTGCGCTTAAAACTCTGCGGCCGTTTTTTGTTTTCATGCGGACGCGAAAGCCGTGAGTGCGCTTTTTAGGGGTATTGTGAGGTTGGTACGTTCTTTTCATAACTGTTCCTTAAAGAAAATGTAAAGCGGAGATTTTATAGAAACTTTACTTAAAAACCGATAAACAAAAGCAGCCCTAGCGCCGATAAGCGTCGCCTTGCAGCTTTTTACGGCGCAGTTTTAAGTCTTGCTCATTTTTATTGTTTCGCTCCTTGATGTCTTGCATCGGCTGCTTTTTCATCGAAAAATCATCGTGGTCGCCTACGCCTTTTGATTCACGTTGCAAATTATTTTGCAGGCTTTGCCTATCTAATTCATTTTTTTGACGATTTAGCAGAATTTCACTATGGTTTTTCTCAAATTCTGATTGTTTATCGTTCGCAACGTAAGCGCTGGCACCAAAGCTTACTGAGTCATCTTGCGCGCTTAGTGCCGTGGAATCAGCAAATATTGCGCCGCAAAGCAACCAAAATATCAAAACCTTTTTCATTTGCGTTTAAATTTGCCTGCCATCGCGCGATAGATCGCCGCCTCATTTTGTAGCGTCAAATATCTTTGATTTAGCTCGTTTATCTTGGCATTTACGGCGTCGGTGCGGGCTTCTAGCATATCCTTCAGCTCACTTGAGCCAGCTTCGTATTTCGCAGCGTAAAGATCGGCAATACGCGCCTTTTCGTCATAAGCGGCACTTAAATTTTTAAGGCTAGCCAGATTGATCTGATAAATTCTATATAAATTTAGCACCTCATTCGTAGCGTTAGAGAGCGTCTGTTCGTAATTTACGACGTTTTTGCGAAAAGCGATCTCTGAAATTTTAAGGCGGTTTTCAACCCTCGCATAATCCAAAAACGGCAGACTTATGCTTACGTTGCCACTTAAAAAATTTAGCTTGAAGCTATCGTTAGCGCTCACGCCTTGCCCATTAGTAAGCCCTGCGCCCAAATTCACGCTAGGAAAGAAATTTAACTTAGCGGTCTGTTCGTCGTAAAAGCTGGAATTTAGCCTAGCGATCGCAGCTCTAATGTCGGGGCGGTTAGCAAGCGCTGTGTAAGGTACATTTAGATCAACGCCTTGGAATTCTATGGAATTTATCGAATCTGTGTTATCATCAAATTGCAAGCTGGAGGAGATGAGATTTCTCATATATTTATGATTATCCTCAATATTTTTTTGAATGCTTAATACCTTGTTTTCAAGCCCTAGAATAGAATTTTGAATCTGCCTGTAATCAAGCTGTTCGGACTTGCCGTAATCATATTTTGCCTTGATTATCTTTTCGATCTCTCGGTAATCGCTTAAATTCTGTTTTGTCCATTTTAGGGAATCGTTTAAATAAAGCATTTCGAAGTAGCCGCTTACGACAGAATTTATAAGAGTCAGGCGAGTATTTTCAAGGTCAAACTCGCTGGCTTTAGCGTTCCAGCCCTCGGCATTTACCGCCGAGCGGATCTTGCCGAAAAGATCAAGCTCATAGCTTACGTTAAAACCAGAGCTATAGGTTTTGTTCCAATTCGAGCCGGTGCTTATGTCGCGATTAGCGCCCGCACTCCACGAGCTGCTTAGCGTAGGAAAAAGATCAGCCCTGCTTAGCCCTAAATTTGCATAAGCACTCTCAACGTTTAAAGCCGCTGTTTTTAGATCGTAGTTATTCGCAAGGGCTTGATCTACAAGCTTATTTAGGTACGATTCGCCATATTTTTTATACCACAGCGTATCGATTTCATAGCTTGCATTTTCGTCCTTGAAATGCTCTACAGGTTTAAATTCGACCTCACTTTGATTTGAGGCACAACCGCCGATAAAAACAGCTAAAACGCCGCTTAAAATTACTTTGGAATTTATCATTTTCTCTCCTTGTTTATTCTTGTGCTAAAGCATCTATCGGATTTAATCTGCTGGCGTTTCTTGCCGGCAGATAGCCGAAAACTATACCGATCGCAGACGACGCCACAAATGCGATCACGAAAGGCGCGGTAGTAAATTTCATCGCAAAATCCGGGCTTATGGTATTAAATGCAAATCCAAGCGCCAAAGCGATTAAAATTCCTAAAGCTCCACCGATCGAGCAAAGCAAGATCGCCTCTATCAAAAACTGCTGCAAAATGTTGGATTGCTTCGCGCCGATCGCCATTCTGATACCGATCTCGCGCGTGCGCTCGGTGACGCTTACGAGCATTATATTCATCACGCCGATACCGCCCACGACGAGCGAGATCACCGCGATCGAGGAGATCAGAATCGTCATCGTGCCGGTAGTGCTTTGTATTGTTTGTTTGATAGTATCTGCGTTCATCGTATGAAAATCCCGCGAACCGTGTCTTTGGATAAGTAGCTGTGTTAGGCTCTCTTCGGCCACTTGAGTATTGACATCGTCTTTTATTTTGATGGTGATAGAGCTGATTTTTCGATTGCCCGTGATTTTATTCATCACGGTTGAGTACGGCGCATAAATTCTTAAATTTTCGTTACTTCCGAAGGCATTCTTATCCTTACCTGAAACCCCTATGATCTTAAGCGGCTTACCCGAAAATAAAATCGTCTTGCCGATCGGATCTGAATTTTTAAAAAATGTTTTTTTAGTGTTTGGATCGATAATCGCGACGGAGGCAGAATTTTTAATATCATCGTCGCTAAAATTTCTACCATCTTCTATATCTATGCCATTAACCGCCAAAGAATTCACGCCGCCGCCGCGCAGTTGAGCCTTGGAGCTTAAATTAGCATATGTTGCCGTACCGCTTGCAGAAGCATTTGGTGTGGCATAATCGACGTAGGGCTGGCGCGCCAAAACCTTCGAATCGCTTATCGTAAGGGTGCTCACGAAGCCCGCACGCACGTCGCCGAAATTTTTACCGGGAAAGATATCGATCGTATTGGTGCCAATTTTACGGATCTCAGATAAAATTTTCTCCTCCGAACCCTTACCGAGAGCTACTACGCAGATAACAGATGCAATGCCGATGATGATGCCTAACATCGTCAAAATCGATCTTAGTTTATGCGAAAATATCGCGCTAATCGACATTTTAAAGCTTTCAATGAGCTGGTCTTTACAAAATATAAAGGAATTTTTCGTTTTGATATGCTCTTTTTTGCGCTCAAAAATCCGCTCAGCTTTTCTTTTATCGCTTAAAATTCTGCCGTCTTTGATCTCGATGATGCGATCCGCAAATTCCGCAATATGCGCATCATGCGTAACTATGATGATGGTATGGCCCTCTTTGTGCAGCGCCGTTAAAATTTGCATCACCGTCTCGCCGCTTTTGCTATCAAGCGCGCCAGTAGGTTCGTCTGCCAAAATCACTTCGCCGCCGTTTATCAGAGCGCGAGCGATACTTACGCGCTGCTGCTGCCCGCCGCTAAGCTTGCTCGGTAAATTTTTGGTGCGATCGCCAAGCTCCAGCTTATTTAAAAGCTCTACCGCTCGTTTCGTCCGTTCGCTTGCCCCTACGCCCGCATACACCGCAGGCAGCGAGACATTTGCGGTCGCGTCCATCGTAGCAATGAGATTGTATTTTTGAAAGACAAAGCCAAATTTTTTACTTCTAAGTGCCGCGAGCTCGTCGCCGCTTAAATTCGCAGTCTCGCGACCTTCGATCTTGTAGCTTCCGCTGCTTGGCGTATCGATGCAGCCGATTATATTCATCAGCGTCGATTTTCCACTTCCGGATTGCCCTATTATCGATATAAACTCGCCCGCTTCGATATTCAAGCTTACGTCCTTTAGTACGTGGATTTCGTTATCGCCGAGAATGAATTTTTTGTTTATATCTTTAAGCTCTAGCATCTTCACACCACAAAATTTTAACTAAAACACCATCGGAGGCCCGTCCATATTTAACGGCGCGGCTTTTCCGTCAGCGATAAGCACCTCATCTTTTTCATCCAAACCGCTTAAAATTTCAGTATTCAAATCGTCGCTGACGCCCGTTTTTACGTATCGTTGCTCAGGCTCTTTGCCGTTAAGCACCGTGACGTAATCGCCTCCCCCGTCTCGCTTGATAACGGAGGTAGGTAGGTAGCTCGTATTGTTCGCTTCGCTTACGATTATGTTGTTTTCGGTCGTCATTCCGATCTTTAAAAAATCGTTTTCGTTATCCACGAGCATCTTTGCATAAAAATAGATCGCGCTGTCGCTGCTGCTCGAAGAATAGGACGAACCGCTAGAGGTTTTATCGTAAGTCCCGTCGCTAAGCGTGGTAAGACCGGGGTCGATCTTGTAAATTTTAGCCTTTTTGATATTATCCAGATCCGATAGTATGGAGTATTCTACGTCCATTCCGACCTTTACTTTGGATATATCGCCCTCTGCGATTTGCATCTTGATCTCCATCTTGCTTAGATCGGCGATCTTTACGATCGTAGGCGTGGTTTGGTTGGAATTTACCGTTTTGCCCTCCTCTACCGGCATGGAAACGATCGTGCCGCTTATCGGAGCCGTGATCTTGGTGTAGCCAAAATTTGTCTCCGCAGTGCTTAGCTGAAGTTTGGTCTGCTCGATCTGCGCCTCGATCTGCTTCTGCTCGGCTTCCTTTAAAGCGGCGCTATTTTTAGCATTTTCCACCGCCTCTTTGGAAGCGGCGTTTCTTTTATACAACTCAAGCTCGCGGTTATACTGCGTTTTGGCGTTTGCCGCGGCGATCTTTGCAGAAGCCAAATTGGCTTCGTGGATCAGAAGCTGCGCCTTTTGCTGCGCGATCTCGTTTTCTTGCGTGACGGAATCGATCTGTGCGATCATATCGCCTTTTTTTACGATATCGCCCACTTTGACGTAGAGCTTTTTGATCTGACCGCTTACCTGCGCGCCCACATCGACCAAATCCCTGGCGTAAACCTCTCCCGCAGCCGTCACCGTGCCTCTTATATCGCCCTTTTCAAGCCTTGTGGTGAGGGCTTTCGGTGCCTCTTCTTGCTTAAAAAATTTACCGTATAAAAAATATATCGCAATAAAAATAAGTACGATAGAGCCGATAAATTTCAAGGTTTTTTTCATTTTGCCAACTTCAAATAAAATAACGGCTAATTCTAATGTAAAAATATAAAATTTTAGTTAAATACTAAATTCTTTGCTCGCGCACGGCGTAAAATTTCATGATCTTTTTATGCAAAATTAGCGAAACATAAATCAACGCCGAGCCTGCAAGTAAGCGCGCCAGATCGGCATCTTTTTGCCAAAATACTAAATTTACGACGATTGCTGCGGGGATGAGCGCGTTATTCATAATCGCAAGCACGCCGCTATCGACTTCGCACGCGCCTTTGTTCCACAAAAAATACCCAAGAGCGCTAGCTACTGTGCCCAGATACACGATCACCGCGCCTTGCGAGAAGCTAGGATTAAATTTAGAAAAATCCCCGAGCACGATCGCGGCAATCGCCGTAACCGCGGTAGCCCCCACGAAAAAGTAGCCGAAAAGCTCCTTCTGCTCGCTAAAGCCGTGGCGCTCCAGCATAAATTTATACGCGCTCTGTCCGAGCCCGAAGCATAAATTTGCGCCCTGCACGAGCAAAAAGCCCGTCAAAAACTCGGAATTTATCGCGCCGAATTTGATCACCAAAGCACCTAGCACCGCGACTGCGACGCTAAAAAGATATAACGCGCGAAATCTAAGCTTAAGCGCGTCGTAAAGCAGCGTCACGTAAAACGGAGTAAATATCGTAAAAAGCGCGACTTCATAGACCTTCAAATACGCAAAGCTGCGGTAGTAGAAGATATACATCACGCCGATCTGCACGGCGCCCACGGCGCAAATTTTAAGCGCCAGAGCGGGATTTACGCCGCGAAATTTCATAAACGGCAAAAAACAAATTAGCGCCAACGATACGCGCGAAAATGCCAAATACGCGCTGTCTATGCCGCGCAAAAACTCGCCTATCAGAGAGAAACTAAAAGCCCAAATACAAGTAACCAAAATCAGTTTTTTCAAAACGTCCGCCTAAGCTTTAAAATTTAGGCGGAATTTTATAAAATTTTAGTTGAATTTGGGATTTAAATTTCGCCCGCGCGGCATAAATTTAGGTTTTTATTTATTTTAAATGTGTTAAAATTATCCGATTTTTGAAATTTAAGGGTAAAAATGAACGACGTTTCGGTTATAGTTCTTGCCGCAGGACTCGGCACTCGGATGAAGTCGCAAAAAGCTAAGGTTCTTTTCGAGCTTTGCGGCGAGCCGATGATAATCCACATCCTAAAGAAAGCTTACGAAATTTCAAACGACGTGAGCGTGATTTTACACTATCAATTCGACGAGGTTAAAAGCGCGGTTCTAGCGCACTTTCCAAACGCTAAAATCTACAAACAAGACCACGAGCATTTCCCCGGCACTGCAGGCGGACTAAAAGAGGTCGAAATCAGCGGAGCCAAAACGCTCATAATCTGCGGCGATATGCCTTTGGTAAAAAGCGCCGAGCTTCGCAAACTCTGCGAGGGGGACGCGGAGGTAAATCTAAGCGTTTTTAGCGCGCGCGATCCATTCGGATACGGCCGCGTAATCACCAGAGGCGGCGAAATTTTAAAGATCGTCGAGCAAAAGGACGCAAGCGAGGAAGAAAAGGCGGTAAAAGACGCAAACGCAGGCTGCTACTGCTTCAAAAGCGACGCGCTAAAACAGATCCTACCGCAGATCAAACCCGATAACGCGCAAAAAGAATACTACCTCACGGATGCAATCAAAATCGCCAAAGATATGGGCTTAAAATGCGCCGCCGTGTGGGTAGACGAGCAAAGCTTCATGGGGATAAACGATAAGCTCGCCCTCAGCATTGCCGAAAATTTAATGCAAAACGAGATCAAAGAAAATTTGATGAAGCAAGGCGTTTTGATGCGCCTACCGCAAAGCATCTACATCGACAGCAGGGCGAAATTTATCGGCGAATGCGAGCTGCAAGAAAACGTAAGCATCATAGGTCCTTGCGTGATCGAAAGCTCGCTCATCAAAAGCGGCTGCGTCATCGAAGATAGCATCGTAAAAAATTCCGACATCGGTCCGATGGCGCATCTGCGCCCAAAATGCGAAGTTACAGGCACTCATATTGGAAATTTTGTCGAGCTTAAAAACGCGAAAGTAAACAAGATCAAGGCGGGGCATTTAAGCTATCTTGGAGATTGCGAGATCGATGAGGGCAGTAATATCGGCTGCGGCACGATTACGTGCAACTACGACGGCAAGAAAAAATACAAAACGATAATCGGCAAAAACGTCTTTATCGGCTCGGACACGCAGCTAGTAGCGCCCGTGCGGATAGCCGACGACGTCATAATCGCCGCGGGCACGACGGTTACAAGCGACGTCCCAAGCGGCGCGCTGGCGATCAGCCGAAGCAAACAAATCAACAAAGATGGGTTTTTCCATAAATTTTTTAGGAGCGAAGATGAGTAAGAAAAAGGTTTTACTGGCGGTTTGCGGGAGTATCAGTTTTTACAAAGCGTTTGAAATTTTATCCGCTCTGAAAAAGTCGAATTTCGACGTCTATGTCGCGCTTAGCGACGGCGTGCAGGAGTTTGTCAGTTACAAGGCATTCGAGGCACTGTGCGATCACCCAGTACTTTGCAAAGCTAACGAAAACTGGCAGGCGGGTATCAACCACATCACTTATTCCAAGGTGGATTTAGTTTTGATCGCGCCTGCGACGGCAAATACGATAAACAAGCTCGCGTGGGGCGTCTGCGACAACGTATTTTTAGAGGTGCTAAACGCGGCTTTCGCTCACGCCAAGGTAGTTATCGCGCCTGCCGCAAATCCCGCGCTACTTGAAAACAATATCACAAAAAACTGCATCGATATGCTAAAAGCAAGCGTCAATGCGTATTTTGTGGATCCGATAGAAAAAACCCTAGCTTGCGGCGACACCGGCAAGGGCGGGCTAGCGAGCACCGAGGCGATAATGCAGACGCTAAAGCGCGCGCTTTACAACGATAAATTTTGGGAGGATAAAACCGTCATCATCACCGGAGGCGCCACGATCGAAAAGATCGACAGCGTGCGCGGCATTACGAATTTCTCCAGCGGCAAAACCTCCAAAGCGATTGCCGATGCGCTGTTTTACCTAGGCGCGGACGTGACGCTGATTTCTAGCAACGAATATGAAAATTTACCGTACAAGCTCGTTAAATTTGAAAGCACTATCGGGCTAAAATCGGCGCTTGACAGCACAAAATTCCCAGACGGCGCGTATTTGATAATGGCTGCCGCGGTAAGCGATTACTCGCCGAAGGTGCGCTACAAAGATAAGGTGAAAAAAGCGGAGATCGGCGAAATTTGGAATTTACGCCTGGGCGAAAACGAGGATATCTTAAGCTCCGTGCGCGGAAATATCAAAAAAGTAGGCTTTAAACTCGAAACCGACCGCGAAAACGCCGTCGGCGAGGCTAAACGCATGCTAAACGAAAAGCATCTCGACGCCGTATGCCTAAACGTACTGGACGACATCATCAAGCTCGGCGGCGACGTCCTTAAGGTCACCTTCATCACGAAAAACGATCAGGTCGTGATCGACACCGCGCCGAAGGACGAAGTCGCCCTAAAAATCGCGGCTGAGCTGAAAAAAATCTGATCCGTGAATAGCCTAAATCATCTAGCCCTCGTGATGGACGGCAACGGGCGCTGGGCGAAAAAGCGCGGTTTGCTGCGCACCGGCGGGCACGAAGCGGGCGCGGAGGTCGTGGAGCAGATCTGCGAGTTTTGCATCGACGAAGGCATCGCAAACCTCACGCTCTACGCCTTTAGCACCGAAAATTGGAAACGTCCGAAAAGCGAAGTGGAATTTTTGATGAAGTTGCTTCAAAAATTCCTAATCTCGCGCCGCGAAAAATTTATCCAAAATGGGATAAAATTCTATCCGATCGGCGATATATCGGCTTTTGAGGGCGATCTGCGAAGCGAGATAGAATATCTTTCAAATTTAACCCAAAACGGACGAGCGCTAAATTTTAACCTAGCGATCAACTACGGCTCGCGAGACGAGATCGTGCGAGCATGCGAGAGGCTGCTTGCAAGTGGCGAGCGACTAAGCGAAGCGGGCATCGGCGCGCATCTGGATACCGCGCACAGCGGCGACGTGGATCTGCTGGTGCGCACGGGCGGCGAGCAGCGGCTATCGAATTTCTTACTCTGGCAAGCAAGCTATGCCGAGCTTGCGTTTACGCCGACGCTGTGGCCCGATTTCACGCGCGAGGAGCTTGCGCGCATAGTGGATGATTTCCGCCGCAAACAACGCCGCTTCGGCGGTCTTTAAGCTGCGGCGCAGTCGCTCTAACGGTCGCTTTAAATTTTAAAATTTTAATTTGCAGAACCGCCCTGCGACGCAGTAAATTTTAAAATTTAATCAGCTGGCGCTCGCGATACCTTGAAATTTTAAAATTTCAGGATTTTAATTTGCAGCGCTGTAAAATTTAAAATTTTAACTACGTAGGCGCGCGGTGCCGCGAAATTTAAAAATTTTAGAATTTTAAAATTTCGCCCGCTTAAATTTAAAGCTCTAGCGCGAGCTGAGTTGCGCGACGCGGTAAATTTAACGCAGCAGGATTTTAAAAATCACGCCGCGCGTTCATGCAAAGACCGAAAGGAAGGCTATGAGCTACTACATACAATGCGGTTGCGGCAAAAAACTTACCAAAAAGCCGATGAAAACTCTAAGATGCCCAAGATGCGGCAGCGTGTATAAAAAACCAAAGAAATTTATATTGGCGGTCTACATTTGCCTGCTCCTGTTTTTCGTGCTAGCGTTTGCCTTCATCCCCGATAAAATGGGAATTTTAGCATCTGCAGGCAGCGGGATAGGCGCATATATTATGTTTTTATGGATCGTAGATACTTTGAACTTCGATCTTTTAGACGCCGTGATACTGGTGGCTGGATTTTTGATTTTCGGCGGATTATATGGGGCATGGGGCGAACCGCTAATCGCGGGGCTAATAGCTATTTTATTTTGCGTAGGCGCGGCGGCGATTTTCGTAAAATTTTTCCCCTATGAGAAGCAAAAAATCAATGAAAACTAAGAAATTTCTCGCTACCATAGAGCGTTTGATTAAATTTTAAAAAGTTAAAGCTCCAAAGGAAAAAGATGGATTTAAATATCGTTTACGGCGTGATTTTTGCGGTATTCGGCACCTGCGTAGGCTCGTTTTGCAACGTCCTGATCTACCGCTTGCCGCGCGGACAGAGCGTAAATTTCCCCGCTTCGCACTGCCCCAAATGCTCTCACGCTTTAAAATTTTACCACAACATTCCGCTGCTTTCGTGGCTCTTTTTGGGCGGCAAATGCGCCTTTTGTAAAACCAAAATTTCGATCCGCTACCCGATCGTCGAGCTTTTAGGCGGCGCGCTTGCGCTTGCGGCGTATTTCGGCGAGCCCGATCTTGCAAAAGCCGCAGTGCTCGGGCTTTGCTTTATCTTGCTTATGGCGCTTTCGGCGATCGATTTTGAATATAAAGCCGTACCGGAAAGCCTTCTTTACGTAGTTACGGCGCTTTCGCTTGCTTATACGCTGATGTATGATTTTAATCTTAGCGGCGTAGGAGCGGCGGCGGGATACGCGGCGATATTTTTCGTGTTGCGCCTCATCGTCACCTTCGTGCTAAAGCGCGAAGCGATGGGAAGCGCGGATATTTTTATCGCAGGCGTCATGGGAGCGATTTTGGGCTGGAAGCTGGGCGGCATCTCGATCTACATCGGCGCGATTTTGACACTGCCTGCGTATCTCATCGCAAACAAAAAAGGCTACGAGCTGCCGTTCGTGCCGTTTTTATCGATGGGGCTGCTTCTTACCTTTATCTTCAAAGATCAAATTTTAAGGCTCTTGGACGTCATTTATGGATAGGGTGCAGCGATATTTATTTAGCAATTTCGTCGGTTCCTTCGCGTCGCTTTTCAGCACGCTTTTTATCATAATGTCGATCGTCTTTTTCCTTCAGATCGCGCGCATTACGTCGTTTATCGAGATAAATTTTTCAGAGCTAGTCAAGCTCTATCTTTTCATGCTGCCGCGCATCCTCATATTTACGGTGCCGATCGCGTTTTTCGTAGCGCTTAGTATCTCGCTTTTTAGGCTATCTAAAGAGAACGAAACCATCGTCATATTTACGATCGGCTACGCCACGCGCAAGATCGCGCTATTTTTTGGCATAAGCGCCGCGCTGTGTTCCTTGGCGCTACTTTTCGTATCGCTTTTTATGATGCCGATAGCCGAAAATTTAAAGGACAATTTCATCGATTACAAAAAGATCAGCGCGACGCTAAATATCAAATCCAACGAATTCGGGCAGAAATTTTCTGACTGGCTCGTTTTTATCGATTCGCAGGAAAACAACGGCACAAGCACGCTGTATAAGGATCTGGTGCTGTATAATCCGGGCAACTCGCAAGATCACGAGCGGATGATCGTAGCGCGCAGCGGCGAGTTTAAAAACGAAAACGCAAGCTTTTCCGCGATGCTGCACGACGGCAAAATTTACACGATGGGCGGCGAGCAGTGGCACGTAAGCGAGTTTGAAAGCCTAACCCTACGCACGCAAAGCGACCGCAATATCCGCGGCGGAGGCGGCGTGATCGGATACTGGAGCGATATGAGCGGCAGCGAGAAGCGTAGGAAGGAATTTAGCATCTACACCCTAGTCTCGCTCTTTCCGCTGGCAAGCTTCCTGTTTGCGCTAAGCCTCGGCATCGTGACCTATCGCTACGAAAAGGGCTTCGTTTACGCGGGGATCTTCGGCGTGCTTTTTAGCTACTTCGCGATGATCATGCTGCTCTCCAAATACCCAAGCATCGCGCTTCCGGTGACATTCGGCGTTACGCTTATCGGCTCGCTGCTATACTACAGGATCAAAATTGCCCCGAGATACTGAAAAAGACTCCGAGCTTTGCGACGGCGAAATTTTAAACGAAAGCTCGTCCGCTCGAAATTTAGCGGATAAAATTTCGGCGAGCGAGCCTAGCGCGTCTAAAATTTTGCGTGGCGTAAATTTAAAGCATGAAGCGCAAAACGGCGAGCAGGTTTTGATATTAAACGACGGGTTTTCAAATTTTAAAAATTCCGCCATCGCGAGCTCGGCGAGCGATATGGCTACCCATGCTGCGCCCGATTGCGGTTTGAATCACGAAAGCGTCAGGCGGAATTCGGACGCCGTTTGTGCCAAAGAGGTCGCGCGCGCGGCAAATTTAAATTCCGCCCGCAAAAATTCCGCCGATTCCGCCGCTTCCGATATTTGCGCGGCAGGCATAGAAAAAATTTACACAATTCATCCCGCAGACGCCCGCAAAGCAGATGCCGCCTACAAAGCGGGCATTTCCGCAAACACCCTCGCAAGCGCGTCCGAACTAAAAAATATTCTTGAAAGCTCGCCCGCAAGCGACTTTGTAGCGAGCGAGCTTACACACATAGGCAAAATAAGCGCCACGCCAAATACCCCCACAGATGCGTGCGCATATGCCGCGAGCGCGAACTCCGAGCGCATGAAGCTCAAGCTCGTCTATTCCTACGACGGCTCGAAATTTAGCGGCTCGCAGTCTCAGCCTCACGGGCGCGGCGTCGAGGACGTGCTACGCGCGGCTTTGGGGCGCGTGGGGATCTTTGCGCCGCTCATCAGCAGCTCGCGCACCGATAAAGGAGTGCACGCGCTGCGGCAGGTAAGCTGCGTCGAATGCGCCGTGCACTGGGAGCTGTCGCGCCTAAAAGAGCTCATAAACCGCCACTGCGCGCCCTATATTTTTGTGCAACACATCAGCCAGGTACCGCGCGATTTTCATCCGCGTTACGATGCCGTAGCGCGCTGCTATCGCTACGTTTTAAACCACGGACGTCCAAGCCCCTTTCTTAGCGATTTTTGCGTGTTTTATCCGCGCGTGGATCTTGCCGCGCTCAATGCTGCGCTTGCAAATTTCGTCGGCGAGCACGATTTTAGCGAGTTTATGAAAAGCGGCAGCGACATAAAAAGCCCTGTGCGCGAGCTCTACGTCGCGCGCGCCTACTCTTTTAGAAATTTGACTTTGATAAATTTTAAAGCCAACGGATTTTTGCGAGCGCAGGTGCGGCTGATGGTCGCAAACGCGCTAAAATCCGTGCAGAGTGGGCGCAAGATCAGCTTCTCTCGAGCTCTTAGCAGAATCCCCTTTCCGCCGAACGGGTTGTATCTTAGCGGCGTGAGTTATTAAGACTTGAAATTTATAGCGTTAAATTTTATCCACGAGCGTTTGGATTTCAAGCTTAGAATTTTATCGCGGTAAAATTCTGCATATGAGAGTAGATCGCCACCCTACTTTGATATTAAATCACCTGCACCACGATGTGTAAAATAGTAAATTTGCGCGAAATTCGATCTGTTTTTATTAGAATTTTATAGAAATTTAGCAATACTTTCAAACTTTTAACTCAAAAAGGAGCAAAGATGAAAAAATTTTCTGTTGCTTTGGCCGGTTTGGCCTTACTAGCTAGCGTTTCAGGCGCTAAGGAGTTCATCAATATCGGCACCGGCGGTATGACCGGCACCTATTATCCGGTAGGCGGCGCGATTTGCCGCTTGGTAAATATGGATAAAAATATGAAATGCTCTGTGCAATCGACGGGCGGCTCGACATATAACGTCAATAACGTGCTTAAAAAAGAGCTAAATTTCGGCTTCGTTCAAAGCGATGTCGTCTATGATAAATACAACGGTACGGGCAAATTTCAAGGCGCGGCGGATAAAAATTTACGCTCCGTAATTTCGATTTATCCGGAGCTTTTGGCTTTCGTCGTCTCTAAGGAGAGCGGTATCAAAGCCTACGGCGACGCTGCGGGCAAAAAGATCAATATCGGAAACCCAGGCAGCGGCAACGAGTTAACCAGCACGATAGTTTTTGAAAACTACGACTTCGATCTTAAAAAGCTCGCCCAGCACGGTGTCTTAACCGCGCAAGAATGCCCTATGGCGCTAAAAGATAAGAAGATCGACGGATACTTCTACGTCGTAGGACATCCGACCGCAAATATCACTGATGCGGCGACTTCGCTTCCTATCGACTTAGTTAGCATCGACGATGAGCATATTAAAAAAATTCTAGAAAAATATCCATATTTTGCCAAAGGCGTGATACCTGCAAAAATGTATGACGGGGTAGATCACGATACGCAGACTATCGGCGTAAAGGCTGTACTCGTAACTGACGCTAGCCAAAGCGACGAAGCGGTTAGGGCGGTAGTTAAAGCTATACTTGATAATTTTGACGAGTATAAAAAGCTACATCCTGCGCTAAATTTGGTAAGCAAAGAATCTCTTTTAGAGGGGCTTAGTGCGCCGCTTCATCCTGCGGCAGAGGCGGTGTATAAAGAAGCCGGACTGCTGAAATAGGCTAGTTGATGGAGAAATCTACACAAAACGACGAGCAGGTTTTAGAGGTAAAAAGTAGAGAATTTACCTCTAAAAAGCTCTTCTGGCTCGTGACGCTGGTCTGCTTCGCGTGGTCGGTCTTTCAGCTTTATATCGCGTATTTTACGCTAAATACGAATATCGCGCGCTCGATCCACTTGGCGTTCGCTGTTTTTATAATTTTTTCGCTTTTTCCATTTCGCCCGCGCTCTAAGGCGCATTTTTATATCCCGTTTTACGATTATATTTTATTAATCGTCGGAGTCGCCGCAATCTTGTATCCTGCGATAGAATTTAACGGGCTAGCGCAGCGCCCGGGAAATTATCTAACCAGAGATATCGTAGCGGCCTTTATCGGAATTTTCATACTCTTTGAAGCAGGTCGCCGTATGATGGGACCAGCGCTTGGCATTATCGCTTTTACCTTTCTTCTGTATTGCTACTTCGGTCCTTATATGCCCGATATCATTGCGCACCGCGGCGCAAGCTTTGAACTGCTTGCAGGGCATATGTTTTTAACTACAGAGGGCGTATTTGGCGTACCAGTGGGGGTCAGCACCAGCTTCATCTATCTGTTCGTGCTATTCGGCGCGCTTTTGGAGCGAGCCGGAGCGGGGCAGTATTTTATAAACGTAGCGTTTGCGATTTTAGGTCGCTTCCGCGGAGGGCCTGCTAAGGCTAGCGTAATCGCCAGCGGACTAACCGGCATGGTAAGCGGCAGCTCGACCGCAAATGTCGTGACGGTGGGCACCTTTACGATCCCGCTAATGAAAAAAGCGGGGCTTACCGCCACTAAAGCGGGCGCTATCGAGGTCGCCGCAGGCGTAAACGGGCAGCTTATGCCGCCTATCATGGGCGCTGCGGCATTTATCATCGCGGAATTTTTAGGTATGAGCTACACCAACGTAATGATCGCGGCGGTGATCCCCGCTTTCGTCTGCTACGCGGGGTTATTTTTCATCGTGCATCTTGAAAGCTGCAAGCTAGGGCTTCGCGGCAGCCGCGATTACGCCAAGGTTTCAAAGCTAAAAATTATATTTAGCGGCATTCATTACATAATACCGATTTTGGTGCTTCTTTTTACTCTATTGATTCTGAAAAAAAGCGCGATCTCTGCGGCGTTTAACTCGATCTGCGTGCTATTTTTAATAATGATCGTACAAGAGCCCGCTAAAAAAACGATATTTGGCGAAAAGGTTGGCAAGTCCGATTTTATCGTCGGCTTTGTCGATATCTTTTGGGCTATGGTGGGTGCTGCTAAAAATATGGTCACGGTCGCCGTAGCTACCGCGCTAGCGGGCATCATCATCGGCTCGATCTCGCTTACCGGGCTGGGACAGGTTCTTTCAGAGCTCGTGGAGGCGGTCGCGGGAAATAGCATAGTTCTGATACTTCTGATGACTGCGATAATGAGCCTGATTTTAGGCATGGGACTTCCTACGACGGCGAATTATATCGTCGTTTCAAGCCTGATTGCGCCAGTGATTTTGATACTAGCGGGCAAAAACGGCTTTTTGATCCCTGCGATCGCAGTGCATCTTTTCGTATTTTATTTCGGAATTTTAGCCGATGATACCCCTCCGGTGGGCATCGCCGCATACGCTGCGGCGGGCATCGCAAAGGCAAATCCCGTAACTGTGGGACTTCAGGGCTTTGTGTATGATCTGCGCACGGCGGTGCTTCCGTTTGCGTTTTTCTTCAATAATAAGCTGCTTTTGATCCAAAGCATCGGCGATCCGATGGATTCAAAAAGCATCGTTTGGATCAGCGATCCACTGCAAATCGTGCTGATTTTTGCCACGGCGATCGTGGGTATGTTTGCCTTCAGCTCCTCGCTGCAGGGCTGGTTCGTAACAAAATGTAACCCGATAGAGCGCCTGCTATTGCTGCTCGTAACGCCGCTAATGCTGGTGCCTAATATCTGCGCGAAATTTATTGAGTTTATCCCGAGCGAATACGCAAGCTACGGCATCGGCGCTGCGATCTACGCGCTGATATTTGCAAAGCAGTGGGTTTTAAGACCTAAAGACTCAGATGGTATGCACGCCGAAAATAGCGCGCCTGCGGCGTAAAATCAAATTTGATCCCGCTAAATTTTAGATAAATTTGCGGGGTCTTATTAAATTTATCTTCTTGCTTTTTATTCTTGCACCAGGATTTTAAATTTGAATTGACTCTTTGTTCTAAATTTAAATCCGTCTATCTAAACTACTAAAAATTTTAAATTGCGCCGAAGTAATTATGCTGCTTAGTAGATGAATTTATTCATACGAAGGTACCGTGTTAAAACTATCGTGTACTAAATCCATGCTTGTCTATATGATTATCGCAAGCCACAGGATACGCGAAATCAATAGAGCAAAATCCGTTTTTGTCTTGCCGCTTGAAATGCCTTCGATGGGTTAAATATACACGTCCACAAAAGCGAGAATGATTCTTAAAGCAGATAAAATCAAAAACTGTGCAAAATTTCTCCAAAATAACTTGATGATTAAGGATTAGCGTCACAAAATTTTACTTATTTAGAGTGACTCCTTGATTATATGTTGTACTTTATTTAAAATAATTTTTATAAAAATATCGATGAAATGGGGAATTATTAGTTAAATTTAATTCTATAAAAATACTTTAATAATTAATATTAAATTTATCCGCTTTGAGTTATAATCCACGATTAAATTTCAAAATAGAGGAACAAAAATGCAAAAAGATATGTATTTTAAAAAGGCGAAATTTATCGCATTATCTATATGCGCGAGCGTTTCGATTTTATGCGGCGTCGAAGGCTCACACCTAAGCAGTGACGCAAATAGCACGAATCTTGGCGAGATCGTAGTAAGCGCGAGCGGCTTTCGCCAAGATATCAGGCAGGCGCCGGCCTCCATCTCCACCTTGGATAATAAAGAGATATCAAGCGGCAGCTTCACTTCGCTGCACGATATCGCGAATAAAATGCCGGGCGTCAGCGTTATCGCAGGCGACGACGGCCCGGCAAGCGGGATATCCATCAGAGGAATGGAAAGCTCTCAAACCCTTGTGCTTATCGACGGCAAACGCGTAAGTTCCGCGGCGGCGAACCCAAAAGGCGGAGCGGGCGATATGAACTCAAATTTTATCCCGCCCGCAGGAGCGATAGAGCGTATCGAGGTTATTAGAGGACCTATGAGCTCGCTTTACGGAAGCGATGCGGTAGGCGGTGTGATAAATATCATTACGAAAAAGAATTTTTCTAAATTTAGCGGAAGTGCTGCTATATCTACAACTATCCAAGATCACGAGGGTATCGGAGACGGCAAGATGGGCGAAGCTTACGTCAATATTCCCTTTGGGCAGTATGTGGCACTTCAGCTGTGGGGATATAAAAAGCTGCGCGACGAGGATGGCTATAAGGGAGGCTATCAGAAGAGTGATAAATCAGATTCTAACGCAAAACTTTGGCTAATGCCGGATGAAAATAATAAATTTTACTTTCAAACCGGAAGGCAAAATCACGATTATTCAAGGACTCTTGGTAAAACCGCCGTTTATCCCAACGCGCGTGGATTAAATCACTATAAATATAAAAGAGAAAATCACGGCGTAGGATATTTGGGTGAGTTTGAGAGCTTAAGTGCTGATATAAGTTATTTTTGGGATAAGACTCGCCGTACGAGCATTTTTGATAGCCTTTCTCCCGCAATCGTAAAAAATAGAAATTTTAATTCCAAATTTACGACTTATCTCGGTATAAATACGCTTACCTTCGGCTATGATTTTAGCAAACAGGATGTGCGAACGACTTTTATCGTTTCAAACGCGAGCAGGCAAAATTTACGCTCTCCGCAGCGATTTTCTATGAACGAGCATGCGGGATTTTTAGAGGACGAGATTGAAATTTTGGAAAATACGCTATTTTTAACGCTCGGCGGCAGGCTCACGCACAACGAATACTTCGGCAACCACTTTTCACCCAGAGCCTACGCGACGTTTAATATAGGCGATACCTGGACGATCAAAGGCGGCGTCGCAACCGGTTATAAAACTCCCGACGTCAATCAAATTTCGCCTGAAGTAGGCACGATTCAGGGCGGCTGGAGGATTATAGATTTCGGTAACAAGGATTTAAAGCCCGAGAAAAGCACGACCTACGAGATCGGGCTTTATTACGACAATGCAGACGATCTGCGCGGCAATATCACGCTATTTAAAAACGACTTCAAAGATAAAATTTTAGATACCGATGGCAGCAATATTAATAGGATTCCCGCTTACGGAGGCTGCGCCGGCGCGCCGAGCGTTAATTGCCCGGGTTGGGGAACGTATTTTAATATAGAAGGAGCCGAGGTTTACGGCGTTGAGCTGAATGGCGATTACGATATTACTAAAAAGCTAAATTTCAAGGCAAACTACACCTATAGCCACTCCGAGATCGAAACCGGGGATCCTACGATCTATACGCCAAACGGCGCCGTTAAATTTAGCCAAACCAATCTTAGTAGGCTGGATGGCAAATCCCTGACCGCTACTCCGAAGCATGCCGCACATGCGACGCTTAGCTATAGGCCTATCGCTCCGCTTTCTACCTTTATCGGTCTTAATTACGAAAGCGAGCTTACAAGCGTGCAATTCGGTCCGGGCAATAGGGTTAGCAAAAACGACAAAAAGCTTTTTACTACGGATTTGGGCGCACAATACGATTTAAACGATAATCTGAGCCTAAATTTAACCGCTTATAATATCTTTGATAACGTCCGATACGACGAGGGTCTCGCAGACGACGGCAATTACTATTGGTACCCCGAGGAGGGCAGGAGGTTTTGGTTTAAGGTAAACGCTAAATGGTAAGCCTAAAGAGCTTTCTTGCGGTATTTGACGCGCTATTTTTGGCGTGCTTATTCGCTTGCGATCTGGGGGCAAAACCGCCGCAAAAGATCGAGCGGATAAGCGAGACTGCACGCGAGATATTTAGCGTGAGCGATTTTATTCTAAAAAGCAAGAACGGCGAAAAATATAAAATTTTTATAGCTCGCCAAAAAAATGTCGCTCGCTACGATAGGGTAGTTTTTATGGTTGATGCGAACGCGCAGTTTCCGATACTTTTAAACTCCTATGCGAAAATTTATGCGAATGGCGCAAAGCAAAACGCAAAAGCGGTGCCGAAATTAAGCAAAACCGTCCTTATAGTAGGCATCGGATACGACAGCCCGCTAGCATATGATATTAAGCGTCGCACGAGAGATTTAACGCCCGCGGCGAGCGGCGAAGAATATGCAAACGGCGGCGGCGCGGCAGAATTTTACGATTTCGTAAAAGATGAACTATTTCCGCTCGTGGAGAAAAAATACTCTACGGCAAAAAGCGATAAAATTTACTTCGGACATTCTTTTGGCGGGCTATTCGGTATTTATGCTTTGCTGCGCGACGATGGGATTTTCGACGAGTTTTTTATCGCCTCACCTTCGTTATGGTGGGGCGAATCACAGCTGATCAGAGATGCCCTAGACGAGGGAAAGCTTAGATCAAATTTAAAAGCAAAATTCATAATACTCGTTGCCGGCTCGAGTGAAATGCGTAAAGGGAAAACCGATAAAGCGGGAATTTTAAAAGTAGCCGATCTAGCTGAAATTTTAAAAACAAAGGGGCTTTCTTGCGAGTTTAAGCTCTACGAAGGCGCTTCGCACGGCGAAGTAATCCCATTGGCTTTGCAAGATTTAGCGCTATTTACGCAAAGATAATCTTCTATTTAGCCGGTAAGCCCCAATCTAAACCCGGCTCGTTTATATTTGCAAGCGCAAGACCGAGCGGCGCAGGTTCGCTGATCGCGCCGAAACGCGTCGTCGAATTTAAGAAATTAAATTTTAAAGCCCTTTTAGCTAGTATCGCACAAATTTAAAGGAGCGAAAATGCAAAGTTTCAAATGGCAAATTTCAAAGCGGCTCAAGCAGGCGATGCGCGAGCGAGATATCGATAATCTCACGCTCGTGCGCCGCACGGACGAGCTGTATTCGCGCTCGCACCCGGGCCATGACGAGGATATGCGCGCCGAAGTTTACACCGTCTTGGACGAATACGCGCCCAACGTCGATATTGAAATTTTCGATCTAGTCTGCAGGGTGCTCGGCGTCAAAATAGAGCTAGGCGAGACGCTTGATTGAATAGTCATCGCCAGATTTTATCCGTGCCGCAAGGCTAAATTTAGCGCTATAATAAATCGCAAAATTCTACCTACAGCCTAGCTACAGAGCTTACTTAAGTAAATTTTGCCGCAAAATTTCGCCCAAACCTAGCAAGATTAATATCTATTTTAACTGCAAAGTGCTAAATTTAGCCCTAAATTTTAATCCGAGGTAAACTTTGAACTACTTAATCCAATTTAGTGTGATTTTAGGAATATCTTTTGTTGCGGAGATTTTGGCGGCGCTCGTGCCTGTGCCGATCCCCGCTAGCATCTATGGGCTAGTCATTATGCTTTTAGCCCTGATCTTCAAACTCATCAAAGTATCGCAGATCAGAGAAACCGTGTCGTTTTTTATGCAGATTATGCCGGTGATCTTCATCCCGGCGGGCGCTGCGATCATCATCGCAGGCGACGCGCTACGCCAGCATCTTTTCGCAATCATCTCGATTACGGCAGTCTCTACGGTAGTAGTCATCGGTGCAAGCGGCGCGGTAACGCAGATCTTTTATAAAATCGCCCTCGCCCGCGTTAAGCGCAGGCTTTACGCAGCCGCGCACGAACAAGACGGCGCGAATACAAAGGGCGTGGATGCGAAGCTGGAGCGCGAAATTTTATCCGGAGACGACAAAAAATGAGAGAAATTTTAATGAACTCCGCTTTTTTCGGCGTATTTTTGTGCCTAGGCTCGTTTGAGCTGGGACTTTATCTAAAAAAGCGCTTTAAGCTAACTGTTTTCAACCCGCTTCTAATCGGTATCGTGCTTACCGTCTGCGTGCTTTTAATCTTTAAAATTCCATACGAGAAATTTAATGCGAGCGCCTCGCACATTAGCTTTTTCTTAACGCCGATTACCGTCTGTCTAGCCGTACCGCTATACGAGCAGCTGGCGCTTTTGCGAAGTAATTTTTTAGCTATTTTTGCAGGACTGATTTCGGGTATGATCGCAGGACTAGGCAGCATCTACGCGATGTCGGTGATATTTGGGCTAAATCACACAATGTATGTCACGCTACTACCGAAATCCGTCACGGCGCCGATCGGTATGGGTATCAGCGAAAGCTTAGGCGGCATCGTGACACTAACGGTGGCCTGCATCATCGCTACGGGCATCATCGGCAGTGTATTTGGCGAGGCGCTACTTAAAATTTTTGGCATCAAAAAGGCGATGGCAAAAGGTATCGCCCTAGGCTGCGCGAGCCATGCGATGGGAACGGCGCGCGCTCTTGAGATCGGTGACGTAGAGGGCGCGATGGCGTCTTTAGCGATGGCAGTTACGGGACTTCTTACCGTCATCGGTGCCGGTATTTTTGCACATTTCATCTAAGGAGAAAATATGATAATCTCGATCGCTAGACAAACGGGCGCAGGCGGGCGCGAAACCGCGCGCAAACTAGCCGAGCGCTTAGGCTACACCTATCTAGCCAAGGCGGATCTGCTCCGCAAAGCAGACGAGCTTGGCTGCTTCGAGCAGATGTATGAGTTCTACAACGAAATGCCCGTAAATACGCTGCTTCAGGCAATATCGCACAACGAGCTAGCCAATGAGCAGAAGCGCGATCGTATCGTAGCAATCTACGAAAAGATCGTCTCGGGCGGCAACGTTATAGTGCTTGGGCGCTGCGCCGGGTTTTTCTTGCGCGGACATCCGGATCTGCTGACGGTATTTTTACGCGCGAGCGATGAGTTTAAGCTCGCTAGATTGGAAAAAGAGGGCCATACCGACGCGCGCGAGTATATGGAAGAAAGCGACGCGGGCAGGATGAGCTTTCATCAATACTACACCAACCAAGTCTGGGGTGCGTCCGCAAACTACAATATCTGCATCGACACGTCGTATTGCGGCATCGATAATGCGGTAAATATCATCGAGTATCTGGTTAAAAACCACGATAAAAAGTAAAATTTGAAACTTTGCGACGGGCGCGGTAGCGAGGCGACATTGCTGCGACGATGAGAATATCGGCGATGGCGAAATTCTATCGACACCGTAACGAAACTATAGCTGCGACAACGAGGCTACGGCAATGAAATTATATCGGCGCAATATCGCTGCGGGTGGCGCGGCATCGTTGCGGGGTAACGAGATTATGTCGCTGCGGCATTGCTACGGCGAAATTTTATGCTAAGGTTTAGGAAACATGACGGCAGTAGCGATCTCGTTTGCGGCGAATTTTACGCGGTTTATCGGCGGCAAATTTCTGGGTGCAAGCGAGCAAATTTACGGGTTTTTGCGGCAGCGTTTGGCGTTCAATTTACCCTAAATAGGCTAAATTTGACGGCTTTCTTTTGCGGCGCGATTTTGAGCAAACTCGGCAAAAATCAGGCTTGATCGAATTTCAAACCTTTAACGTAAATTTACATTTTTTTTAATGCTAAATTTTATAAAATACCGATAAAAATTTTGGTAGGAGTAAATTTATGAAAAGATTAATCGCAGCGCTCTCCTGTGCTATGGTTTTGTTTGCGGCGGGCGAGGATATAGGAGCACTACAAAAAGCGTGCGACGACGGAAATGCAATTAGTTGCGGTTCCCTCGGATTTTTATATGTCAAGGGCCAGGGCGTAAAGCAGGACTATAAAAAAGCGAGCGAACTATTTTCTAAAGCTTGCGATAGCGGAAATGCAATTAGTTGTTCTAATCTCGGGCTTTCATATGCTAACGGACGAGGCGTAAGGCAAGACTATAAAAAAGCAAGCGAACTATATTCTAAGGCTTGCGATATGGGATATGCAGACGCTTGCTTTAATCTCGGGGTTTTATATTATGATGGTAAGGGCGTAAGGCAGGACTATAAAAGAGTTAACGAGTTATCTTCTAAGGCTTGCGATATGGGAGTGGCAATTGGTTGCTATAGTCTCGGAGTTTTATATGATGAAGGTCGAGGCGTAAGGCAGGACTATAAAAAAGCGAGCGAGCTATACTCTAAAGCTTGCGATATGGGATATGCAGGCGGTTGCTATAATCTCGGGGTTTCATATGATAATGGACAAGGCGTAAGACAAGATAAAAGAACGGCAAAAGAGTATTTCGGCAAGGCTTGCGATTTAGGCAATCAGGGCGGTTGTAATAATTATAAAATCCTAAACGAGCAAGGATTGTGAGTTAGGACGCTAAAAGGCGGTAAATCCAGGTAAATTGAGCCGCCTTGACGCCTCAAAAAACCGCGCCGCTCGTAAAATTTAGCCCAAATTTACTCAAATTTAGCTTTCGCTAGTCGCAGCGTAAAGACCGCTAAATTTAGCCTAAATTTAATCCTCGGGCGGCAAAAGCGGGCCAAATTTAAAAAGCCGCCTAACCCGAAATCCGCAAAGCAGTTTCAGGCCAGACGGCGTAAATTTAGCCTATTTTAGATTATCTTTTTAGGCTATTTGCGATCGAGAGCATATCGTCGCTCGTCGTGATCGCCTTTGAGTTGGCCTCATACGCGCGCTGAGCCGTGATGAGGTCGGTCATCTCCTAGGCTAGCCGTACGTTGCTCATCTCGACAAATCCCTGCCTGATCGTGCCTAGGCCGTCGAGCTCTGCCGTGCCGACTGCGACCTAGCGCAGATCCCATTCGGCGAGCTGGTACAGGGCGAGGGGGTCATATACGTGCAGATCTGTGAGAAATGCGAGGTTTTGGGCGGCTGCTTTCAGTGCACATGAGGGCGGGGCTTTTAAAATTTGCGCCCCGAGCCCGCGCAAAAAATTAAGCTATAATTGCGTTTAAATTTAATTAAAGGAGAGATTATGGGATTATTCGGTTTGAACAAAAAGGCTGAGAAAGCGCAGGAGCCGAGCACGTTCGCGGGCAGAGTGGATAAATTTTGGGCGGAATTTAGCGGTATGGTAGACGAGATCAAGGCCGATCTGGCGGCGAAGGAGTTTGAAAAGGCGATGCAAAAGACCGATGAGAAGCTTCGTATCTGCCTTGCTGAGCCCTATTTTATGACCGGGCTTGCGGGCGATAAGCTTGATTTGGTGCTGACTCCCGAGGGCATGAGGCACCGCCTCTTTTGGCTAAGCTTTATCAAAAACGCTATGCCCAAACAGCTCGAGTCCAAAATGCTCTGCACGCTCGGAAAGCCGCGCGCGCCGCGAGGTATCGGCGGGATCGAGATGTACGATACGCGCGTAAACGCCGAGGACTCGATGATCTATGCGCAGTTTAACGAAAGCGACGTGGATATTAAAATTTACAACGAAAATCTAGCGGCTCTGCTCGCGCAAGACGAGGGCAAGGCCTACAACCTTAGCTTTATCCTGCTTGACAATATGATCGGCGAAACGGCGATCATAAATACGCTAGGCGAGCTTGAGGTACTGGCTCAGCCCAAAGAAAACGGCGTGCCGCTAAGCGAATTTGCCGATCTGGTCGATGAGAAATTCGGCGAAAAAGCCGCACGCGAACCGCTAAAGAATTTTTTCAGCTACGAGATGGAACCGCGCGGTAGCGAGGTACGCGAGGACGTGATCGTGGGCACCACCTGCCTAACGGCCATCGTAAATCAATACCTAAGCGGCGAGCGCGACATCTATAACGAAGCCTTCGAGCTTGGCATAAAATTTTGCTTTCTTAGCATCGGTAGCGGCGGCGACGTGCAGGCGGGCTTTGATCTGCGAAACAAGATCGAGGACGAGGAGCTAGAAAGCTGCGGCTCGTTTTTGGAGATAATCGGCGGCGCAACCGGGCAGAGGCACGCATACATCGATCTCATCTGCTATGACGAAGAAAGGCTTAAAGAAAAAGTAAGCGAGCTTTGCAAAAAATATGACGCAAATATCGAAATCCACGACTTTAAGCGGTAGCGGCCTCTGTTTTGCGGCAGATAAATTTAAAATTTTGCGCCATCGCAGAAAATAAATTTTAAAACTCTACGCCGCCGCGTAAAATAAATTTAAAATTTGCCGCACCGCACGCTTTTCGTTCGGTTTTGTCGTTCCGCTGGTACGCGCTAAATTTGATCAAATTGCAAGCTTGCGGTGCAAATTATAGTGGCGCGATTTAGGATTTTGTTTATGCACGTGATTCGCTTGCAATGTAGATCAGCGTGGGCGTTTTTTATAAATATACACACCGCTTGCAAATTTCACGCGCTGTGCCTGTTCGCATACATAGGCTCGCTACGTAGAATTTTTATCGGCCACAATAATCCTCAGCGCGAGATTTGTTAAGATTTAAGCACCAACGCATAATTTGATAAAATTTTAGAAACGGACACGCAATAAATTCCAAGAAAAAAACCAAGCACGAAAGAATTCTAATGAAATTTTGCAAAAGCTCTTTTGCAAAATTTCTAAAAATTATAAAGATTGACTAGGACAAATTTTAAGATTTTATAAAAGCGGATTTAATCAACATCCTGCAAGGACATGAAATTTCAAGAAAATCCCATAGAATTTCGCAGAATTCCGATAAGTTTTTTGAAATTTTACTATAGCAGAATCCGATCCATCGCGCGCATTAGCCGCAACATTTGAGCGTGTTCGAAAACATCGTGCGTGCGGATGATCGCAGCGCCGTTTAAAGCGGCGATCTGGTGCAGATACAGCGAGCCTGCGAGCCTATCCGCGACAGCAGAGGGGCTATAAAAATCGATAACGCTCTTTCTGCTCGCGCCTACAAGCAGCGGGCAGCCGAAGTGTAAGAAATGCTGTAAATTTTTAATCAGCACCAAATTTTGCTCGGCGGTCTTACCAAAGCCGATGCCAACGTCGAGGATGATCTTTTTAAGCCCCGCGCTTTGCAGCTGCTGCAAATTCTGCGCAAAAAACTCATCGATCTCGCCCATCAGATCGTCATATTTAGGCGCAAGCTGCATATTTTGCGGATTTCCCTGCATATGCATCAGCACGTAAGCGGCGTCGTAGCGAAGCGCAAGCGGGGCAAGAGCGAGATTTGCGCTGATGTCGTTAATGATGCTAAAGCCCCGATCTAGCGCAAATTCCAAACAATACTCATCGAAGCTATCGAGGCTAAATTTAGCCTTTTCATGCAGGCTTAGGCGGTAAATTTCGTTCACGACGTCCTTTATGCGCGCAAACTCCTCATCCCTGCCGCAGTACTGGCTACCCGGGCGTGAGCTCACGCCGCCAATATCGATGATAGCGGCGCCCTGCTCGATCATCTTTTCGATCTTATTGGTCGCCTCTTTTAGGTTTGCCGCGCGGCTTGCGGGGTTGAAGCTATCGGAGTTGATATTGACGACGCCCATTATTTCGCAGCTTTGCGGCTTAGCAAATTTCTCGCTTAAAAATTTCGCGAGCTCCTTTAGCCCGAAATCCTGCAGCGCTTCTTTCTGCGCTAAAGCCTCAATCTGGCGGTCATTTGCGATCAAAACCGCATCCGTATCATCGCGTCCTAGGATCACTCCTTCGTTACACGCAAGCTCGGCACCGATGCTAAGGGCATCTTGCTTTAAAATATTCGCCGCGGGCGCTCGCAGGTCTTTTAGATAGAAAAGGTTTAGGCGCGATTTTTTCTGCATTATCGCCCTTCCCGCATTTCGCACGCCGATGCGCTCGCAAATCAGCGCAAAGTCGGCATCGTTTGAAATTTTATAAATTTTCATCTTTTTTTCTCCTCGATCATCAAAAGCAGCGGAGTAAGCACGGCATGGGCTTTAGCGTTGTGCTCGGCAAGATAACTCAAGCGGTCAATCCGCTGTAGTTCATCGCCGCTTAGCCTGACGCCTGTTTCGAAACACTCTAGCGCGATCTCGCCGATGAGCGCTTTTAGCGCCGTCTTATCCAGCTCGCCCTTACGCTCCAGCGCGATCTGCGCGTCGATAAACTCCACCGCTTCCTTTAGGCTGAGCCTAGTTAAATTTAACCCGGTGCGGCATCTGGGCTTTCGCACGCAGAGATTTTGCACCACGAGGCGCGAGCGGATGGTGGGCAGTAGGGCGTTGATGAAGGGGGTGATCAGGAAAAATACCGTATTTTTAGGCGGCTCCTCTAAAATTTTAAGCAGAGCGTTTTGCGCCTCCTCGCCGAATTTCGTAGCGGCGATGACGATGATCTTATCCTCGCGCTCGGCGACGTAGGCTTCGTCTATGATCTTTCGCGCCTCGTCGATCTTAAGCTCGACGCTTTCGAAAAACCTTAAATTTTTGCGCGGAATTTCGGCTAAAATTTTATCTTTAAAGCCCTCATAATCGCCCGTCAAAACGATCTGATTTATGATTTTCAAAGCACCACTTCGTCAAAAAGCACGGCGTCGATGCTTTTGTCTAAAATTTTAAAAAGTTGGATCAGTTTTAGATCCAGGCTCGGATCGCTCTCGCTCATGTAAAAGCTATTTTGCAACCTCTCGTCGATGAGCCACAGATAGCTGTCCTCGTGGCTTTTGGCGATTTTGGCTAGTGGATGGTTGCCGTTGCCGATGTAAAAATATATAAAGCCGTTGGCAAACGCGAGGCTTAACATATCGTTTAGCAGCAGCGCGTCCTCTAGGCTATTTACGCCGCCGCGGTAGAGCGAGCGCAGCGAAAAAAACGGCAGCAGCGGGCGTGAGTTGGTAGAGGAGTTGATCTTTTTGATGATGTATTCGCTAAACCAGCTTCGCTCATCGTCGCAGATGACGATGAAAGCAAAGCCGTCGTGGAGGAATTTTAGCTTTGATGCTAAAAGCGGCGTCCAGTCCTCCTTACGATCCTCGAGCCACTCAAGTCCGGGCTCGGAGCGCATCGCCGTGACGCTCCAAGTGTGCAGATCCTGCATTATTTATCCAAATCGTAGGCTTTATGCAGCGCGCGCACGGCGAGCTCGCCGTATTTGGCCTCTACGATCATCGAAATTTTAATCTCGCTCGTGGAGATCATCTGGATATTTATCCCTTCATCCGCGAGCGTCTTAAACGCCTTGCTGGCTATACCGCTGTGGCTTTTCATACCCACGCCTACCAAAGAAACCTTTACGATATCGGCGTCCGATTCAATGATGGAATTCGGATTTGGATTTACCTCTTTCATTACCGCATAAGCAGTCTGCAGCTCGTTTTGCGGCACGGTAAAGCCCAAATTCGTCTCGCCGTTTCGTCCGATATTTTGCACGATCATATCGACGTTGATCTCCTTGCTCGCGAGCGCAGAGAAAATTTCAGCCGCGACGCCAGGGCGATCCTCTACGTTTCTAATCGTGATTCTTGCTTGATTTTTATCCAGTGCAATGCCGCTAATTACCGCATCTTCCATCTTTTCTTCTCCTGTTATGAGTGTTCCTTCATGATCGTTAAAACTGCTTCGCGTCACCAAATTTACGTTTAATTTCTTCGCAAGCTCGACGCTTCGATTTTGCAAAACTTTCGCTCCCAAGCTCGCAAGCTCAAGCATCTCGTCGTAGCTGATGCGATCAAGTTTCTTGGCTTTCGGCTCAATGCGCGGATCGGTCGTATATACGCCGTCCACGTCTGTGTAAATTTCGCACAGATCGGCATTCAGCGCTCCTGCGACGGCGACTGCGCTAAGATCGCTTCCGCCTCGCCCGAGCGTAGTTACTTCGCCTGCGGTGCTGATGCCTTGGAAGCCCGCGACGACGACGATTTTGCCCTGCTTTAGCGCCTCTTGCATGCTTTTTGGATCGATAGAGACGATGCGAGCTTTGGTGTGAAAATTATCCGTCACGATGCCCGCGCCTCGCCCGCTAAATGCGATCGCAGCATAGCCCTTGGCGTTTAGCGCGATAGCTAAAAGTGCGCTCGTGACGCGCTCGCCCGAGCTTAGCAGCACATCCATCTCTCTGCCTACGGGAGTTTTAGTAAAAAATTCCGCCTGCTCGATGAGCTGATTGGTAACGCCGCTCATCGCAGAGACGATTACCGCGACATCGTGTCCTTCGTTTTTAGTCTTTATCACGCGCTGCGCAACCGCCTCGATCCGCTCTAGCGTGCCGACGCTCGTACCGCCGTATTTTTGAACGATCAGCATTAAATGTAACCCTCCTCCTTAAAATATTTTAAAACCGTCGCGTAAATCGGCTTTTTGAAGTGATTTACGTGCCTTAAAACCTCATTCGCGCCTACGAATTTAAATGCGTCGAACTCCGGAAGTTTAGTATTGATGTTTATATCGGCTAAGCTTCGCAATCTCACCAAAAAATACCTTTGAATTTGCCCGTCGTATGGGCGCATCTTTTGAGCTACCCCATCGGGAAAGTCGTAGCTAAGCCACTTCGGGCACTCAGCGATGATATCGACTTTGCTTGTTCCGATCTCCTCACCTAGCTCTCTGCGGATCGCCATCTTAGGCGTCTCACCATCGTCGATACCACCTTGAGGAAACTGCCAAGCGCCTTTGATGTCGCTTCGTTGCGCGATTAAAATTTCGCAATTAAACGGATACGAGGGCGAAAGTACTATTGCAGCGACATTTGGTCTGTAATTTTTCTCTTTTTCCATCTCGTTTTCTCACAAAAAATTTCTCAAAATTCTACCTAAAAATATTAAAATTTGCGTTAAGAGGCTTAAAATTTATATAAATTTTCAAATTAATTCGCTAAATTTTGTGACGTAAATTTAGCCCATAGGACCGACCTTGCACATCTATATCCACGTGCCGTTTTGCACCTCCAAATGCCCGTATTGCGCCTTTGGCTCCTTCAGCGATAAGTTTAGCCTCGCAAAAAGCTACTTTCGCGCGCTAGAGCTTGAGGTACGCGACTTTTTGACGAAAAATCCGCACGCGCAAATTTCGACGCTTTTTATCGGCGGAGGCACGCCAAGCGCCGTAGATGCGGGGCTTTATAATGAAATTTTTGCGCTGCTCGCGCCGCGTTTTGCCGCCAAAGCCGAAATCAGCTCGGAAGCCAACCCAAACTCCGCTAGCCCCGCTTGGCTTAGGACGATGCAGGGGCTCGGCGTAAATCGCATCAGCTTCGGCGCGCAAAGCTTTAACGACGCCAAGCTAAAGTTCCTCGGTCGCGCGCACAGTGCGGCGCAGATTTTTCTGGCGGTGCAAAATGCCAAAGCAGCGGGCTTTGATAATATAAATTTAGATCTAATCTATGCGAGCAAATTTGACGATAAAAGGAATTTAAAATTTGAAATGGATGAGCTTGCGCACTGTGAAGTGCCGCATCTAAGCGCCTATGCGCTAAGCCTTGAGGAGAATACGCCCTTTTTCGGGCGCGAAAGCTTCAAAAAGGAAAGCGTGGCTCTAGCCAAATTTCTCTTTGCTCTTGCGGCAGATAGCGGCTTTAGCCAGTATGAAATTTCAAATTTTGCCGCGCGCGGACTGCGCTGTAAGCACAATCTCTCCTACTGGCGCGGCGAAGATTACGCTGGATTCGGAGCATTTGCGGTCGGAACTAGCGGATGGGTGCGCCTTAGCTCGCCTAAAAATTTGCGAGACTACATTGCAGATCCGCTGCAAAAACAGCGCGAAGCTCTAAGCGCGCAGGATAAAAAGCTTGAGCGCATATTTCTCGGGCTGCGCTGCGTTTTGGGGCTTGAAGCGCAAATTTTAGACGCCGCGGAGCTAAGCAACGCGCGGCTGCTAGTGCAGGCAAAAAAGCTGAAATTCGGCGAGGGTAAATTTTATAATCCTAACTTTTTGCTCGCCGACGAGATTGCGCTTTTTATCACGCAAGAAAGCCGCCGCGGGCGCTAAATTTAAGATTAATGAAATTTTAGTTAAAATACGCCACTTTTTACGTTAGGAAATTTTATGTTTGGTATCAGTATGCCTGAAATTACGGTCATTTTAATCATCGCGATAATCGTGCTGGGGCCCGAAAAGCTTCCAAAAGTGCTGGTCGAGCTCGCGAAATACTTCAAAGTCATCAAAAAAACCATCAACGACGCAAAATCGAGCTTCGATCAGGAGCTTCGCATCGCCGAGCTCAAAGAGGACGCCAAAAAATATAAAGAGAGTATCACGCAAGCAAGCGAAGGCGTGCGCAAAAAGCTCACGTTTGAGGAGCTTGACGAGATAAAAGGCGGTATCGACTCGGTCAAAGAGACGCTAAATGCTGGGCTAAAAAACATAGAAGGCTCCGTAAAAGATACGCTAAATTCCGCGGAAGTCTCGGCGCAAAAACAAAGCGAGACGGCAAATTTAAAAGCAAATTCGAGCGGCGGAAATTCCGCGCAAAGCTCGGGCGCCGCGAACTCTGCGCAAGGCTCCGCCGGCGGCGTAACAAATTCTAGTGCCGGAGACAAAGGCAAAAATTCTAGCGCCGAAAGCGAAAGTGAAAATTCCATGCCGAGCGCGGGCGGCGGCGCGGAAAATTCCGCACAAAATACCAATGCAAGCGGCGAAGCAAAAAGCGGCGCGGAAAATTTAAATGCAAATTTAAACGGCGATGCGCAAAATTCTATGCAGAATTCCGCGCAAAATAACGAAGTGCAAAAATCATAATGAGAGAGAAATTTAATGTTTGAAGAGCTAAAACCGCATCTAGCCGAGCTTCGCAAGCGCCTAGTTATCTGTGTTCTGTCCGTCATCGTCCTTTTCATCGCGTGTTTCGGCTTTTGGGAGGATATTTTAGGCTTTATGACCCGCCCGCTAGTGCGCGTGCTTCCCAAAGGCAGCGAGATCATCTTTACCCAGCTCGGCGAGACCTTTTTTACTGCGATGAAGGTGTCGTTTTTCACCTCGTTACTTCTAGCGATGCCGATAATTTTCTGGCAGGTGTGGCTTTTCGTAGCGCCTGGGCTTTACGACAACGAGAAAAAATACGTCATCCCCTTCGTTAGCGGCGCGAGCATTATGTTCTTTTTAGGCGCGGCGTTTTGCTATTTTTTCGTAATCCCCGTCGCGTTTAATTTCTTGGTAAATTTTGGCGCCAAGCAATTTACTGCGATGCCTACAATCGGCGAATATGTAGGCTTTTTCGCCAAGCTCGTCGTCGCATTCGGCATCAGCTTCGAGCTTCCGGTGGTGACCTTTTTTCTCGCCAAGATCGGGCTTGTGACGAACAAAAGCCTGAGCGATTTTTTCCGCTACGCAATCGTCATTATTTTCATCTTTGCAGCGGTCATGACGCCGCCGGACGTGCTTAGTCAGTTTATGCTCGCAACTCCGCTAATTGCACTTTATCTGCTCTCAATCTTCATCGCCAAAATGATAAATCCGTATAAGCAGGAAGATGACGAAAGCGAAAATTCCACGGACGTAGCGCAGGCGTGAGATGGCGGATCTAAATTTAGTTGGCAGCTACGATTACGAGCTTCCTAGCGAGCTCATCGCAAGCGCGCCCATGATGCCCAAACAAAGCGCGCGCCTGCTGATCTATGATCGCGCCAAAGAGCAGATCACTCACGCGCACTTCGGCGATCTGGCGGACGTCCTGCCGCCCTGTGATATTATTTTTAACGACACGCGAGTAATTAAGGCGCGCCTATTCGGTCACAAAAATAGCGGCGGCAAGATCGAGCTTCTGTTAAACTCGCCGCTTGAGGGCAATAAATTTAGCGCCTATATTCGCGGTAGCGTCAAAGCAGGCAGCGAATTAAAATTTCAAAGCAATCTTAATGCGCGCGTTTGCGAGCTGATGGAAGGCGGGCTTCGCATCGTGCAGTTTGAGCAGGGCGGCGAAGCTTTAAACACCCATGATGTTTTTGAAATTTGCGAACGTATCGGCCATGTGCCGCTGCCACCGTATATCAAGCGCACCGATACCAAGCAGGACGAAAGCTGGTATCAAAGCATCTTCGCGCGCGAGCAAGGCGCCGTCGCCGCACCCACCGCGAGCTTGCATTTTGATAGCGAGATGATCGCCGATTTGCGTCAAAATCACGATATCCACTTCATCACGTTGCACGTGGGCGCGGGCACCTTTAAGCCCGTGGAAGTAGCGGATCTGCGCGATCATAAGATGCACGGCGAGCTCTACTCTATCCCGCCGCAGACCGCGCAAATTCTAAAAAGCGAGCGAAAAATTTTAGGCGTGGGTACGACGGTGACGAGAACGATCGAAAATTTTGCACGCAATGGGCAAAGCAGCGGAATCTGCGAGCTGTTTTTGCACCCGGGCAACCCGCCGATAAGACAGAATTTTTTGCTTACAAATTTTCACCTACCTAAATCCACGCTGATAATGCTCGTAGCGAGCTTCATCGGGCTTGAGCGCACGCTTGAGCTCTACCGCATCGCAGTGGAGCAAAGATACCGCTTCTACTCCTATGGCGATGGGATGCTTGTGCTATGAAAGCCGTGGTTTTAGGCGCGCTAGCAATATTGTCTGCGACGGCAGGTTTTGCGGCAAGAAAACTTTTTGCTAAAAAGCCCGCCGTAAGCGGCAAAATTTTCTCCGCTGCGCCTAAAGCCAAAGAAAGCGATTCCATCGTGCCTAGACGCGAGGATATCGCGCAGATCGATATTTTAAAAATTTTAAAATTTCAAAGCGAAATTTTATTTGAGGAGTGCACGAAATACGACAGCACGCTCTATCTTAGCTTTCCACCGCAGCTACCGCGTATCTACGGCGGCGAGGTGCTAAATCTCACTAGCGCGGTCTTTGACGCGTGCGAGTTCTTCCTACAAAATATTGCTGAACCGATCCGCGTAAGCGTGGAATTTAGTAGTAAGGAACTTAGAGCAAATATGAGCTCTATCAAGCTTGACGTGCGAGTAGGTATCGATCGCGAGCTAAAGGATCCGCGCACCTATGCGCTTAAAAGTGCACTAGAAAGCGCCGCTAGTACGGACGATGAGTATCTTACTTCAGCGCAGACCCATTTGCGTGCACTCGGTTCGCATCCAAGTATTGGAGCCGACGGGCGCGGAACCTTTATCAAAATGGATGCCGTGCTTAGCTGCTTCGCGCAGCAGAGCTTTAGCGCCAAAAAATACGACTACAACGTCATCATCACGCATAAAAACCGCGCGATCTTCGAGGAGCTGCGAGATTTTTTGAACGGGCTTGGTTGCGACGTGATGCCAAACTCCAACTGGGAGAGCGCAAAGAGGCATCTAAACGACTTCATCTACGTAGCCGACGTCGTCATCCTTGACGCCGAGATCCTGCGCGCCAATATAAGCGAAATAAACTACCTCAACGCGCTGGAAAAAGACGGGGTGTTTTTCATATTTTTACTTAAAAACAAACACTCATTCAAGGTGCTGGAAGGGCTAAATTTTAAATTTTTCAAGCTTGAAATGCCATATTTCTACGACGAGTTTTACGCCACGCTTGATCTCATCGAAAAGATCAAAAACGATGAGAACTTCTTGGGGCTGTAGCGAACGGGTAACGACAAATTTAAAACCAAAGAGATTGAAGTGCTATATTTTGACTTAGATTGGATCAGGGGCAATATAAAAGATAGCGAATATGCTTTAAGAGAGCGGCGGTACGAGGCGTATTTAGCAGGGCTGCATAAAAATATGCATACGCTAGAAAGAATTTTTGCGGGCATAAACTTCAACGATGCGCTATTGCTACCCAAAAAGCAAATTAATGAAAAGTTGCATTTGAAATTTTACATCGGAGATTTGCAAAATGGATATTATGAACTAAAATGCGCTATGAGCTCGGATCAAAGATGCGACGCGGCGCCCGGGGAAATAATAACGAGCGAGATATTTTACGAAAATGGCAATTACCGCTTCTCTTTCATTCTCGCTTGCTTGAAGGAATACGCCGTTAATTTCTCCAGTATAGATAGCCTTAAATTTAACGCGATTTCGCAGAAAAAATATAGTCGCGAGTTTAAGAAATTGAAACTTTCATAGTAAATCCAAACCTCAGTTTTTTACATATAAAATTTCATCCGCTAAAGATTGCCGCCTCAGTATTTATCTCATTTACAATCCAAAATTAAAAATATTAGCTAGCGAGGTTTTGGGAGGTATGGATTTTGATTTAGGCACGAGCTTTCTGGTAAACTATGCGAGCTTCGGAGGTATAAAAATTTTAGTTTTTCGTGACTTAGAATGTGTCGCGTACTTCAGGTCAAAGCGTAGCGATGTGAGATAAAATTTTGCTCGCTCGAGTGCTGAGGCATTATGCTTTTAGAAAAGACACAAAGTAACGTAAATTTCGCTGTGTCTTGTAGCTAAAATCCATTAAATTTAAGCCAGAATCATTCGGCGGCAGTGTTATTCGCCAAACCCTCTAAGGCAAAATCTCTAAATTTAAGTTCTGGACATCATATGCAAGCAGATTTCCTTCTGCCCTTAAAGCATTCAAATCATATTAAAATTTGAACTTCCAAGCGAATCTAAAGAATTTTGGAAATCACTACGTTGCATTTAAAAGCGCGCTAGATAAGAGATATAAAAAACTAGCAAATTTTAAAATTTAGCCAGACGAACTTTGTTCGCGATTTAAATTTTATCTTTCGCCCTCTTTTTTAGCCCTGACCGCCTCATAAAGTTCGTCGATCGAGGTTGCGGACGAGCCCGAATATTTCTGCGCCACTCGCATGGTCTTTTTGCCCCACTTACCGTCGATTGTCACGCCGTAGCCGTTAAACATCAAATTACGTTGGATATAATAGACTTTATCTTGCTGCGTCATATTTTGTTGCTTCTGCACTTCGCGCTCAGCATCTTTTGCCTGCTCACTTTCATATACGGAAGCACCCGCTAAATACCCTAGAACTAAACCTCCCACAATTGGTACGACAGACGCAATAAATCTATTATTTACGCTAGAAGTCAAGCCTTCCAAAAATGCCTTTGCAATGCAAAACACTATAAAGCCCGGAATAAAAGCGAGAACGGCATTGAAGCCACCACCTATCACGTATGCGAGCATACAGACTAAAATAATAGCTACAAGCCCCTCACCCAAACCGCTACCGGCAAGGAAGCCTAGGAAAAAATTCATAATCTATCTTTTAAAATTTAAGTAATGTAATTCTCCAAAATTTAAATTTAATCGGAGAATTACAAAATTTCTCCGCCAGTGAACGGCGGAATATAGACTATTTAACGTGCTTCATAGTCCTATGAAATCGCAGACTGTGATCTCGCGCCATAAAAAAAGAACTAATTACGCCTATAACTCCTACAGCTATAACAATGTAAAATACGGTATCACTATTCTTAGTAAGAGCTCCCGCAAACCAAAGCCAAACTATAGAAATAAGAAGCGTCTTTATCCAAGGTCTGCTATAAGAGATCTCCGCCTGGCACCCACCGCATACGACCGCACCGTATTTGATGTCATCTTTGCCGCAAAAAGGACATTCCAAATATTCCGCCCGCTCATTCTCTGCCATAATTTCTCCTTTGAAAAAATATAGGTGGATTATATATATATATATAAGAGCGAGCTTAAAATTTAAAAAATTAGAATTTAAAATGAGAGAATTTTAGCGGCTCTACGCCGCTAAAATTTAAAGATTTTCGAATGGATTTACGACCACGTCTTTGCGATCGACTATGTAAGGTATAAGGGCTGCTTGGCGTGCGCGCTTGATAGCCTTTTCTACCATCTCTTGGTATTTTTTGCTAGTGCCGGTTAAGCGGCGCGGCATAATCTTAAAGCGCTCGCTTAGGCAGTGCTTTAGCAGCGCCGTGTCCTTATAATCGATAAATTCGATCTTTGCTTCCGTAAATTTGCAATACTTCCTAGTATATTTTCTCTTATCTGCCATGATTTTTCCTTAATTAAAATGGGATCGTGTCGTTGCCGTCATCGTATTTATCGGCATCGACGTCGACTTCCGGAATCGTGCTTTCGTAACTCTGCTCTTTTTGTTTAGGCGCATTGTAATCGTTTTTTGCGCCCCTAGAATTTGAGTTTTGTCTGTTAGCATAGCTATTTCCGCCGCCGTAATTACTACCGCCGCCATAGTTAGAATTTCCCCCGCCATAGCCGCCGGAGCTTCCGCCATAATTGCCGCCCTCGTAATTACCGCCTTGGTTATAACCGCCGCTTCCACCTTGATTGCTTCCTAGCATCTCCATAGTATCTACGCTGATGGAGTGCTTGCTTCGGTTCTGTCCGTTTTGATCCTGCCACTGATCTAGCTTTAAGCGGCCTTCGATCAAAATTTTACTGCCTTTTCGCAAGTATTGGTTTGCGATCTCAGCCGTACGACCGAAAAAATCTATGTCTATAAAGCACGTTTCTTCGCGTTTCTCGCCGTTTGAGCTATTATATCTGCGCGTGACGGCGATGCCGGTTTTACCTACGGCGGTGCCCGTTTGCAGATATCTAAGCTCGATATCTCGGGTCAAATTACCTACCAAAACTACTTTATTGAACATATTTTATCCTTTATTCGCCCTCTTTGGCTGCTTCTTCGGGTTCTTTCGGCTCTGCCGGCGCTTTTGGCTCGCGCTCTTTTTTCGCAGGGCTTAGCTTGATACCTTTGCTTAGCTTGTCCCAAGCGGAAATTTCACGCTTAGTCTCATATTTGACGGTTAAAAATCTAATGATATCTTCGTTGATGCGCAGATTTCTAACAAGCTCGGAGATCAAGTTCGGCTCGGCTTTAAAATAGATTACGAAATAAACTCCGCGCTCATATTTGTCGATCTTATAGGCTAGCTTTCTAGCGCCCATTTCGATTACGGAAGCGATCTCTCCGCCGTTTTTGGTTATGATTTCTTTGACGAAATCGACTTTTGTTTTAACTTCATCGTCTGTAAGCGTGGGCTTAACGATGAATAAAACCTCGTAGTTTCTCATAAATTCTCCTTATGGATTTTAGCTCGCAAACAGCGTCTGCGGGCAAGGATTTTGCAAAAAATGCGAAGGGATATTACTAAAATTTCACTTAATATTTGCTTTTTGCCCGAGCGAACTTAGCAGCATGCGCTGCAACCTCAAAAACGACGCGAGCAAAAGCTCGTCCTTCGCTACGTTCTTTTCGCTTTTGAGTTCAAATTCCAAATCGTTTAAGTGAGCGAAAATTTTATAAAACGTCCGCGTTGAAAAGCTGGTGGCGTAGCGCTGCATCTGTGCGGCCACGGAAGGGGGCGGCAGGTAGCCTAAAACCGCCTTAAAATCAAATCTACCGTTTATTTTCACGTAAGCGTGCAGCCGAAAAATTCTATAAATCAAGCGGTAGAAATAATTTATCAGCTCCATCTCGTTGTATCCGCCGCCCAGAGCCATTTTGTAAAAATCTACGCGAAAGTCGCTTAGTCCAAAAATTTTATCAAAAAGCTCGTCGTAGCTTACCTCGCTAAGGCCATAAACCATCAAATTTACGTTTTGCAGGTTAAGCTCTAACCCCAAACTTGCAAATTTCTCTATCTCGCTCGCGCTTAGGCTCAGGCTTTCGTTGTGGATGGCGTAGATCCTGCTAAGCGCGGCAGTGTTTGCAAAAAGCCCGCACATCTCGCATTTTTGCACAAGCAGCGCTATGGCTTCATTCACGCCCGAGGGTTTGAAAAACCTCACTTCGTTTCGTTCAAATTCCTTGATAAAATCCGCGCTCACCGAAATTTCGCTATCGTTTAGCTCATAAATTAGATGATTGTTCGCGTCCGCCTTGCACAGCGCGATGAGCCTTCGTAGCTCCTCTTTTTTGATGAGCGAGGCGGTTTTGATATGAAGCGTGTTGCTGCCGCCAAAAAGCGAGGGCTCCAAGAAGCTTCGCGCCTGCTCAAAATCATACTCCAAAAAATACAAACTCAAAAAATTTTTCGAGGCGTAAATTTGCTTCAGGCGCTGCGCGTAAAGCTCGTTTGAAAAATCGTCTCCGCCGCGCAAAAGCACGAAATTAGGCACCCTTCCGCTTGCGATAAGCCCGTCAAATTCTTTTCTATACATCAGATTTTCTTTACCACCCTGCCTAAGATCACTCCGCTAGCGATGTTTGCGTCCGTAAGCTCCACTAGTACGGGCGTTAAAATGTCGCCGGCGAAATTTGAAACCAAAATTTTAGCCCCTTTTAGCTTGTCGTCTAGCTTTGCGGTGACGGAATTTCCGTTTTCGTCGATGTAGCAGCGGAATTTTTTGCCCAAATTTTCTGCGGCCCAGCGCGCAAATTTTCGATCCATAAAATCAAACGCGACTTTGTCCGCCTCGCGCTCGAGCTCGTTTAGCCGCGTGCACGTCGCGTCTATGTTTAAAAGCAGGTAATTATAAAATTTCTCATCCCCCCTCATCTGCGCCTTTAGCAATCGGTGCAAAATGAGATCGGAATAGCGCCTAATCGGGCTTGTGAAGTGCGTGTAGTTATCAAATCCGAGCCCGAAGTGCCCGCGCGATTCGGACGCATACTCGGCGCGCTTTTGAGCCTTGATGATGAGCTTATCGACCTCCTCGCGGATCCCCATGGCATTGGCTTGAGCCTGGATTTCGCCGATCATTTTAGCAATGTTGCTCTGATACGGCGCGTCGATGCCAAACAGCGCCAGATCGTCAAGCAGAGCGTAAATTTTTTTAAGCTCCGCCGAGCCGTGATTTCTAAAAACGCCCCGCTCGATACGCGCCGCAGCGGCTTTGTTAGCTAGCAGCATACAATCCTCGATGAGCTTGTGCGACGGAGTGTCGGTCTCGAAACGGGTGGAGCTTATAAAACCGTGCTCATCAAGCGTGATGCGAAGCTCCTTGGTGCGGAAATCAAATCCGCGCTTTAGCCTCGCACGGCGCAGGCGCTCGCAAATTTCATTGAGCGGCAAGAGCCAGCTTAAAATTTCAGGTTCGCACGCCTTGCGGGTGCGTAAAATTTCATCAACCTCGTCGTAATTGTAGCGGCGCTTTGATCTTATAATCGCTTCGAAAAGCTCCTCTTTTTGCGGGTTTAAATTTTCATCCAAAGAGATTTTAAAAACAAAGGCCAGCCTCGGCAGATCAGGCATCAACGAGCAGATGTTTTCACTAAGCTCGCGCGGTAGCATCGGCACGGATCGGTGCGGGAAGTAGATCGAAAAGCCGCGAAATTTCGCCTCCTTATCGATCGGCGAGTATTCGCTTACGTATTCGCTCACATCGGCGATCGCGACGTAAAGCGTGCGCTTTTTTATGTCAAAATAGATCGCGTCGTCGAAGTCCTTGGCATCGATAGGATCGATGGTGCAAAAGGGCAAATGCTGCAAATCTACGCGCTGCGGATACAGCGCCTCGTCCACTTCGCTGCCGAAGCTTGCGGCTTGCTGCTTGCACGCTTCGTTAAATTCGTCGTTTTTATCGTAGATCGCTAAAGAAATTTTCTCATCGACGAAGGGATCGGCTAAGTTTCCGATCACCTCGGTAATTTCGTTCGTTAAATTATCGATCTTTAAAAGGGTATTCGGCGGTAGCTGCTTGAGCGATTTTTGCGTAGCTTTGAGCGGATTTGCGAGGCCGGTTTTGACGTTTACGCCTAAAATTTCGCGCCCGAAGCTTTTGATATAAACCACGCTCGTTAAAAACGCGGGCTTAATGCACATCAGCACCTTTGCGTGCAGGCGGGACTTTCTTGAGCTTAAAATTTTTGCTAGGATCAGATCGCCCAGATGCACGCCGCTTAAATATCTGTTTTCGATGATGAGATCAGCTTTGAAGCGATCGTCGAAGCTTTGCAGATAGCCCGTGCCGTCGCGCGCGATGTCGAGCCTGCCGAAAACATAGCCGTCGTTTAGATAGAGCTTGCCTTTGTGCGCGCTGATGGCGCCGATATTTAGGAGGTTACGCACGAGCTCCTTTTGCTCGCCGCTAAGATCCTTTTCAAATACGCCCGAGTTAAAGGCGCGCAGGAACTCTCTCATATCGAAATTTCGCCTTTAGCCTCTAAAAACGCCTCTTGCTCGAAGCCGAACTCGACTAGTAAATTTAAAGCGTTGTCGATGCTAAGCTCGTCGAAGTGATGGTAGATATTGACCGCGGTTTTGGCGATCTTTAGCATCGCGTAGCGGGATTTGTTCTCAAAAGGCGCGTCGTCGGGGGCGTTTGAATACAGCGCATCCTGCGCGATCTGCTCTAGCCCGAAATGCGCGAATAGCGCGTGCGAGACGCTTTCGCGGTTCGTGCCGCTAAATTCCATCTCCACGTCGGTAAAATCCTGCGGAAAGATCGAGCCCTTGATGGCGTGGTAAAATTCCTCCGCCTTGCCCGCCGCGCACACCTGCTCGTCGATAAAAACCCGCCCAAACTCCACTAAAATCACGCTTGAGAGTATGTTTTGCTCGATCTGCGGGTAGGATTTGATCCACGAAAACATAAGCAAATTTCGCAGCAGCGAGACCTGCGTGAGCTTTTCGCGGTCGATGCGATACGCATGTAGGCTCGGCTTTAGCATCTCGTCAAATACGGCGAATAGAAAAAACGCCCGCATCTGCTCGCGCCCGTAAAGCTCGAACGCTCGCTGTAAATTTAGCGTCTTTAGCGCCGTGTCGCCTTGCTCCTGTTTCGGCGGCTGCTCTCGCCCCTGCTCCTGCGCCCTTCCCCATTCTTGCTCCTGTTTTTGTTGCTGCGCTTGCCCCTGCTCTTGTATCGGCTCTCGTCTATGCACTCGTTCGGCTTGCGCGGAAATGCTCGAACCTAGCGCGCAATCAGCTCTCATGGCGGCGCTCTGATTTTGTGGCGGCATATCGCTCGCAGCTTGCGAGGGGTTAAATTTAAAATTCTCGTCGCTGTAGTTCACGCCGTTTGCGTCATTTGAGTGATTAAATTTAAGACTGTCGCTCCGATCTGCTAAATCTGCGCCTTCTTGCTCGCTCAAGATGCACTCGTTTTGCTGCCACTCGTCTGTAGCATCTTGTAAGCCGTATCCTATGGACTTCACAGGCTCCGTGCTTTGGAGATCGCACTGCTCATCCGCGGCACCGAAATTTTGCCGCGCGAGCTCTTCGGCGCTAAATTTAGACAAACCGCAAAAGGCCAAATCTAAAATTTTATCCGCCAGGGGGGCATTTTTTGAAATTTGCAAAGCGAGCCTGACATCCGAACTATCCGCGTCAAACGATGCTAAAATTTTTAAAATTTCATCGCTAAAACCCGCGAGTGTGCCTATTTTTTGGGTTATAAATTTATTCATTTTAAAAAGCCGTTCAATATAAATTTCGCACAATCATATCAAATTTTAACTCAAATTGCAAAGCAAAACGCCGCCGTTGCGCCCAAATTACGCTTCGACTCGCGAGGCTTTTGAAGCGCTTTTTTTACGCCAAAAAATCGCGGATCAAACCGCCATTTATCGTGACGGCAAAACCGAAATTTCATACGCTGTTTTATAAAATTTTAATCCCCTTTCGTATAGAATGCATCGAAATTCCGTTTATAAAGAGCTTGATTTGGATAAATTTGAAGTCAGCACTGCGCTAAGAAAAGAAAGGACTAGTGACTACGACAAAGAGCCGCTAGTTTTGCGGGATTATTCTGGCTTTCCTTTAATTTTACACTATTTGATTATTTTAATATTTTGGATTACTGCTTCTGGGTTTTGCATTAGTTGCTTAGACGATTTTGAAAGCGGTATTTTAGATTTTGATCGCGACGAAGACGGCAGTCCAAACGATACTTTTCCAGATACGACTCCGGCTTCGAATAAAACTTCACCTATTGTGATCGATTTAAACGGCGACGGAGTAAAAACAATATCAAGAAAAAACG